>Ga0114975_10003329_pt1 | contig 10723 bp, 18 predicted proteins | sample S_130626_EF_Meta_FD_87031 | JGI IMG/M metagenome (GOLD analysis project Ga0114975, IMG submission 87031) | Freshwater microbial communities from Lake Simoncouche, Canada to study carbon cycling - S_130626_EF_MetaG | ecosystem: Environmental > Aquatic > Freshwater > Lake | place: Lake...
TCGATATCATTTATTGCTATAAATCGATAACACATCTTTTCTGTATCAGTTTCCCATGTAGCATTATTCTCCATATTGTGGTTATATATACTTCCAAAACCTAAGACTATTGCATGTGAGTTATTCGCAAACAGTGGCCATGTAAAGGATATCTCTTTAACTGATTTATCTAGTTTTGAAAAATCACCTTCTTCTAATTTTATAAAATGACACTCTTCAATAACTTCATCTTTTTTTATAGAGTCTGTTGCGAATACTCCTCTACCTTGTATGGGAGAGTAATCAACCTTAATTTTTTTAGAAAAATATAACATAATGCTGTTTATATTTCCTTTTTAACTAAAAGTTTCTTATTATTAAATTCTCGTAAGTGATGAGATTTTATCTACTGTTACTATAATGGAAGGTGTTGCTGGTCTTGTTGGACTAGACTGTGTTCCAATTGCATATATGGACAAACCAGTATCAGCAGCAGACCAATATATTTGACAATAAGAACTAGCCGTCATTGCTTGAACAAAGTTCCAAGCTGCTACATTTTTGTTACTTCCTTTGCTACCATCTGTAATAGTTACTACTGTATTAGAGTTAGGCACATCAACCCCATTATATCTTAACCATATATCAGCATCACCATTATTGGCGGTAGTTTTGACTAATTGTAAACTAAATTGTATATTGTATAATCCATCATGAGCTACTGTTATTCTGTTACCACTCACTATACTAACACCTGAAGCAGTTGCTGTTGAACTTATATTTATAGCTCTTGCTATAGAAGCTGTTGGATTTGCTTGGTTAGTTGTGTCATAAAACGAACCATAAGATTCATCAAATGCTATAGCTCTCCACCCATAACCATTGGTTCTAACATAGATATTTTCATTATCTCTAACTAGTGATCCAGTTACACCATATGAATCTGTTGCACTTGTTGGGGTGTATTCTTCTATAATACCTGATGCAGTTGATTGGGTTGTTCCATCTCCAAATGTAAGGGTTTTACCAGTAGCTAAAACGACATTACGATTTAACTTTATATCAGCAGTAGATGTTGTGAGACCTATTTGAATATCAACAGCACCAGTTGTTGATTCTATTGTATTATCAACGAACTTTAACTGACCCACTTGTAATTGATTAGCTCCATTGATTTGTAATACTCCATTATCTACGCTTATATCTGCAGCAGTATTAAGGGTTTGGTCAGTTATAGTAATAGTTCCTGGACCAACATTAATACTTTTCCACCTAGATGTAGTGGTTCCTAATGTATAAACATTATCTGTTAGGGGTATTAAATCTAATCTTGTCAACCCTTGTAAGTAAATTAGATTATTATCCATTTCTGCAAAGGTTAGGGTACTTCCTTTCGAATAAGTACCAGTTTCTCTTGTTATGAGTGGCATTTATAATTATGATTTTTTATATAAAATTAATTTATATATCTATATATCATATAAAATTTTCTCTTTCTATTCTTCTAATCTCTCTACCCAAATCTCCTTTTTTGAATCCAGATTTGATTAGATCCCCCACATTAACTATTGGTGTATAGTTAGCAAACTTTATTACATTATCATCTTTGAGAATATTCCCAAACTCAAGTATAGTTTCTTTTGTGGTGTGTGAAGCATTTTTCTCTTTATAATAATCATATACCAAGTTAGTATTAAAATTTGAAAGTTCTACAAGGAACTTAACTCTCTTTGAAACTTCAATAGGTATTTTATATTGTTGTACTAATTTTGTTTCTAATGTGAATGGATCTTCATCTATGAATAATTTACCCAATATGACTATTAAGTTTTCACTTTGGGTAAAATCAGTATTGATAATAGAATTTGGGAACATTTCCTCCCACATATTATATTGGGTTAGAAGATTCAAATAGAAAGTAAAATCCTTTGATTGTTTAAAAGCTTTAGTGAATTCATCCCATATTCTTTCTTGGGAGATTCTTTTAATCTCACCAGTATCAATATCAATTGTTGTTAACTTATTTCTTTTCTTTATAGCATCCTTTGTAGATTCATCTAAATCAGATTGGTATCTTGAAGCAAATCTAAAAGTTCTTAAAATCCTTAAAGAATCTTCATCAAACCTTTCGATTGGATCACCAACCATTTTAACTAAGTTATTTTCAAGATCCTTTTCACCACCAGTCAGATCAACTATTTCTTTAGTATCTAAATCATAGAAAAGTGCATTAAAGGTTATATCTCTTCTTTTAACATCATCTTCGATTGTTACACCTAGTTTTACCTGTGGGTTTCTTCCTTTTGTGATATCTTGTCTGAACGTTGTTATTTCAACTCCATCTGGTTGGTCTTTTGGATATACAACTATTGTCCCATAGGATTTCCCTTGTATATTTGTTCTATATTTTGATTCTAGATAAGATAGTACTTCATCTGGTAGGGCATTTGTAGTTAAATCAAAATCTTTTGGAGTATCGCCTTTTAGGAAATCTCTAACTGCGCCACCGACAATATAGATTTTCTTACCATTTTCTTGGAAAATTTTATGTATATCTTTTATTGACTCTGGAATAATATACCAAAGTTCTGATTTAGATTCTTTGATTAGAAATGACTTGAAGTTAAGTATTTTCATACAAATTATATATTCTTTTGAAGAATTATAATTTAATTTTATTTTATCTCAATCAATTTAATTAAACAAGCAAGTTCTGCTTCTTCATAAGAACTATAATTTCTTTGAATTGGTTTTTCTAATACACCTTCTTCTACAAAAGAACTAATCATAAAACCAAATGTTTTATCATCATCTACAAATAAGTTTGCATAATACCCAAACTTCTCTCTAAACCATCTAAAGGCTTGTGAAAAGGTTGGAACAGGAAATGTATCAGTTTTTAAACATAGTTCATAGGACATTGAGTTTTTAGATTCCACAAGAAACCATTTTTTATCTTCATAAACTGCAAAACAAGGTTCATCAAACCCTAATTGTTTAAGTACTACCGCTTGTTCGTAGGGTACAAATTCGTTTTTCATATGGTCACAAAGATAGGTAAATAATTCAGATAATTAAACTTTTTTCATAAATTACGCAATATTTTTTCTTTACTTTAACTGGATAAGATCCCATCATACTTGACCATATACCTTTATAGTCATTCTTTAATTCTTTTTCAACATGGATTACAGACCCATCTGGTATCCCATTATGTTCTTTTATTACTCTTACTTTCATCTGGTTGCTTTAAGAAAATCTAACATACTCTTTGCTTTGTATATCTCAGCATACTTCATACCTACCCATTCTGGACTAGCACTTTGATTAAACTTTGATTCGAATTCCGCAATTAGATTATCAGCTTTTTCATATTGGTCTTCATCAATAGAATTAAAGATTTCAATTAGGGCTGATTCCATTTTAGACATGTATTGTATCCAATATAAAGAACGAAACTCCACATATGCTGGGATGAACATTTTAATAAAATTAATAACTTTTTCCATATAAGACAAAGGTAATACAATTAAACAGAAGAAAGAAATTTATTTCTTTTTCCATTTGATTTCAGATAGTATTTTTTTTGCTCTATCATTGCTTTCTTTAAAGAGCTCCTTTCCTTTTAGTTTTTCAACAGCTTCTTTTATTTTGTCTTTTTCTGTGAGGCATTCTTTATTACATTCACCTTCACAATACATACAACCTTTAGTACCAAAATCCATAATCGTAATTTACTATAACCATCCTTTATTTTTTAAGTGTTGTAAAAATGCTTGTAGGAACATAATATTATCACTACCCATATCAGGTAAATCTTTCCATGAATCAGGATTATTTTCTAATACACCCCTCATCCAATGGTCATTATCCCAATGTTCTTGTTTCCAAGGTTTAGTTCTTTTATCAGTAGATTCGATATCAATACTATTAAGTCCAGATACATACATGCCATATGGTGTACCATCTTCTTTAAGAAGTCTAATTGCTTTAAAAGCAAAATCATCATTTTCAACAGAACACACATGAGAATCAATAGGATCTAACTTAATTGATTTAAGTTTTTCTGCATTATCTTCTTTAACATACCAAACACCGTTTATTTGTATTCTATCATTATTCATATTTTCCATATAAGACAAAGGTAATACAACTATTTTATATAAACAAAATCCTTAAACATCTTTTCTAATTCTTCCTTTGATTCCCATTTATAATCTCCATTAATATATCTTTTATAGGCGCAATCTGACGGCCAGCAATCACATATTAGACATTCACCATTATGATCAAAATCACAAGGTTTCTTGATAATTTTATCTAGATTATGTATCTCACTGAATTTTTCTAACCATTCAGAGTATTCAATTGGTTCATTTTTTTCTAACCAATTTTTATATTGTGTTTGTAGTGTTGCCATTTTTAAATTTTAATAAACATTCATCTGTAGTTAACCATTTTTTTTCATATAACCACCACCCATCTTTTGATTTATCTTGTTCACAATTAACAGACAACCAAACTCCAAATTTAATTGCTAGGTTATCTTGATTCCAATTAGCACCTTCAATCCATATATCCCTATATTCTTTATTATCATCTTCCATAGGGTTATATGGGTCATTAATAAGTCTTGGGAATAATTTAAATGCAGCTTCTTCTATATTCATCATATTTTTTCAAATTTATCTTCTATTTCGGATAGGTCTTTTGCTATATCTGCTAAGTTATGAAACCAACTACACCACATTAATACTGTGTATCTTCCATCGTATTCTTCATGGGTTCTAAGACATTCTACAAGTTCTACTTCAAAGTTTATCATACCATATTTTAAAATAGCTTTTACTACTTCATCAAGATATTTTTTATTTCTACAAGTAACTTCTAATTCCCAAGCTTGAGCATTAGATTTTTCATCAAGTTTAATCATAATTTAACCTATTTTATCATAAATGGATGGAACACTCGGTAATAGATTTCTTAACAATGAGAAAAAACTTTGATATTCTTTAATCTGTTCATCCTTTTGTTTAAGTTCATTTTCCAAATGAATCATATGTTCATATGCTAAAAACCATTCGCTCACTTGACCATTTTCATCAAGTGAGCGAATGTGTTTTTTTAGTTCATCATATTTTTCAGAAATTGCTTTCCGTCTATTTGCTGCTGCGTGGTCTAAGTAAGCCATATTATTTTTTTTTCTAATTATAGATAAAATAAGGTGTCCAGATTAAATCATTTCCAACTTTAATTTGCATTCTATAACAAGAGTTTAAGACAGATGGTACTGGATTCAATACCCTATCTACAATACCTGTACTTTTCTCAGTAGCTGTTAAAGCAGAAAATGTTCTAGCTCCACAAGCAGAAGGTGTTAAATTAGCACCATTGCAATTACCAGTAGAATTTCCATACCTACATAAACTAAGACTAATAGTAGGATATGAAGTTGGATTCAAAGTCATATTAAACTTTACCCTCCACTTCCCATCAGTACCTTTATAACATACTTGATTGGTAATCTGAAAAGGCTGAGAAATTACACAAACTCTACTCAATGAATCAGCTGGTGGAGTTATACAGTTAGTTCCAGTTTGAGTAAATGTTCTGGTCTGAGATCCGCCTGAGCAGGCAGACCATGCAGAATAGGTTGTGATGCAAGAACCTGTTTCAAATGGAATATCTGAGTTCCATAGTGCCGTTCTAATTGTTGCACCAGGATACAGACCAAAACCTTTATTTAGATTTATCGAACCATTTATGTGACAGTAACTCATAATTGTCCCATTTGTATTATACTTAGTTACAGTATTGCAGTTTGGCGCAGTAGACCCACATGGTTCACAAGAATAACAACTATCAAGTCTACCTATTAGCGTATTTGTTCTTGTATCTGTCCAACAACCCCATTGAGTATGTTTAGATCCAAGGTTATGGCCCATTTCATGAGCAAAAACATAGGTTGGCCAAGAATATACTGTTGATGAGGATGAAGTCTCATATCCTCCTAGACCTGAGTAAGCAAATGGAACTGATGTTATTGTACCAGAACTTACATAAGCAATACCACCATAGTTTTTGTTATTCAGCAAATGTTTAAATCTCCAAGGATTTGACACTCTATTATTTGCAAAGGTTGGCAGAATTGATGAGGATGATGTTAAAGCAGCATACGGATCAACTGTTGTCCAGATAAAGACCTCCCCTAATTGAACCTTTATGCCATCTCTGGCATAGAGTTCTATTACCGTTCCAACTATGGTTGATACTTGGTTTATCGTATTGCTGCCCCATCTAACATAAAGATCGTTACAGACCTCTATGTAGACTTTACACACTTTATTGATGGTTTGCGATTTATCATAAAAATTCGGTGGAGCTTGATCAGTTTGTATTGGCAAGCTTTTATTTGGTGTATTCGGAACTTCTATTTCATCGGCTTCACCGCCACCTTTTAAATTTTCCAAATCATCTTTTACTATGCCAGTTTCGGTTAGATTCCAGTTACCAGTTTCATTTTTTAAATAGCCAATCCATCCTTGACTAGTTTTGGTAATTACACTAAGATCATTAGCTGATCTATATTGTATTACATTCTGCTTAGATACTTTACCATCTGATGTTGTTACTACAAAATCCGGTGTTTTAATTTTTTCGTAGATAATATTTGTTTTGCCTGTTGGATCAGTACTTAAAAAGGTCTCAGGTAAAGTTTCTACTTTAGAAGTGGTTGATTTGTAATTTCCCCACACATTAATAAATGATTGGGAATAACTATTAAATGCGATTACATAAAACAGTAAAAAAGTTAATATTCTTTTCATATTTTTTTTATCCTATCTATTTCTTTTCTTGTTTCAGAGCTTTGATTATTTTAATATATTTCTGTAATTCTCTGCCAATTACATCTAAATACAGACAATCTCTATGATTTACACGACTATATTTAATCACGTCATCAAATTATAACAAAAGTAAGGAAAATGGTTTATAAAAACAAATATATATGTAATAGAAAAAAAAATTAATTATGAAACATATTAGAAAATTTAACGAATCTATGGAAGAAGAAGAATTCCAACCTGAGGAAACTCGTATGGAAGAGGTGCCTAGATTCACTCTAAAACAATTAGAAGGAGCTTTTATTTCTGCAAGAAAAGTCATGGATGAAAAGGGCACAGTTCCATTTAGTAAGATGGTATCAGATGCTGGTTTAGAAGCTCGTTTTACTAACTTCAAGGAATGGTTTTTTTCTGAACTTGGTTCATCTAATACAGATATAACTCCTAATAATTATCAGTTCAGAGACGAGTTTAAGACATTTAACTATGATCATTATAGATAATTCTATTTTATAAGAGGGATTTGAAACCCCACCAAATTCTGGTGGGGTTTTTTATTTCTTACTTGTTATAACACCATCCTTTAAATAAACAGGTTTCCCCTTCCTCAAAACAATTTTAATAGTCCCATCATCTAGAATTCTAGTCTTAGCTTTTCTACATAGGTCTGGATTATCTTGAATATATGCTTGTGCCATCTCCATATCTGTATAAACCTTGGTTGGTTCATCGCTTAGAATATATCTAAGAGTTAATCCTATGACTAACCAGACAGATAAGACTATAAGAGTCCTATTTATAAGGAGTTTATGGATTGGAAATTTTTTTCTTATTAAGAAGAGTATGGTGATGGTGATAATTAGTAAGAACATAAGATTACAAAGATAAGATAATTTATTGGGATTATTTATATGTCCCAAAATTATTCTCAGTAATAATAGAGGTTAAACAACAGGTTTCTTAACAAGGTCTGGTCCTTCTTTAGGACTATTAATTTCTTCTTCTTTAGGACCATTAATTTCTTCTTCTTTACTATGATTATATTCGTGTATAGCATGGGATAAATGAAACATAGCCATGGATAAACAAAACACCTTCAAGAAAATCTTTATAGCATCATATCCTGGGAAAAAACCACCAGCAAATTCTAAGGAATGTGCTAACCAAGATTTTGCAAATCCAATTAATTTTACTAATGGATGATCAATTGGGAATATTAAACCAAAATCAGCAACAACTCCAAATAAAGCAGCCGCCAACCCACCAAGAACTACAAAATCATATTTACCAGGTCCATTAAATTGTTTAGTCACCCAAGATACAGCAGTCAATGCATTTTTAACTACAACCTTCTCTATAACAATTATTATGGGATTTAAACAAGCTTGTAGGATTTTAAGGAATAACTTTCCCCACCATAATAATTTTTTACCAGTCTTTACTTCTGGATCCAATTCCTCTACTTCAAGAAATCCAAGTAACCAACTAATACAACTTTGAATAACACCTTCTTTCTTTCCTTCTTCTTTCTTTTCCTCTTGTTCTTTAATTAAATGTATTCTATAGAAACTAGATAGTATATCTTCATTAGTTGAATTAATAATACTTCCTATGGATTCATTTGTAGATCCTTCTAATTCTTTTTCAGCTTCTGCTATATTTTTAGATGCTTCTGATTCTACATTAGCCTCAACAGAATCTATTTTGTTTGATATTGAACTAAATCCATTAGACACTTTAGGAGTAAGTTTGATTTCATCAGTACCAGTACTTGTCATATAACCCCACCAACTAAATGTCTCTATAAGATATTTCTTTTCTTTAAACATTTCCTTTTGATCTAAAGTCTTCATCTTTTCTGTGAATTTACCTTTTTGTCTTTCATATACCTTCTTAGCTTCTTGTTTAGCACCATCTAATAACATAAAAAAGAACTTCTTAGCAAAATCTTTAATTGATTTAACAAAACTAGAAATTGAATCCTTTATAGCTTTTACTTTACTTACAAATTTATCTCTAATCTCTTTTGACTTATTAGAAAAATAATCAGCAGCTTTATTTAAAAACTTCCACTCTTCTTTAATTAAATTAATACTTTCATTAATAAAATCAGATTTAATTAATTGCTTTTCCTCTAAAGTGAATACATTAGAATTTAAACATAGTGTCCAAAAGTTAGATGAAAACTCTCCCAATAATTTTTTTTCTAATAGGATAGATTCTTTATTAATTGATCTTACAGATTCTTTCATGAATCTTTTGTAATTATTTAGGTATTTCATATTCGTTAACACATATTATTCTATCAATCTCGGAAAGTATTTTATTTCCTTTTATCAAACATAAACTGCTCATAGGCTTTAATGTATTTGAATGATGCATTTTGTGCAACTGCTGGTTTAGATGTAGGTGCTGCTGGTTTAGATGTAGGCGCTGCTGTTTTATTAAACGGTGGAGAAATATTAAAATTTCCAGCTGTTAAATCACCTTCAACATCCTTTAGTTCTGGACCTGGTTGGTTTTTCACTTTTTTATCAAATTGTGGCATATCTTCCCTTGGTGGTGCATCGGAATTAAATAATTTCATTTTTTCCAAATTTTCACCAACTTTATTAGCTATAGCTTGCCTAACTTTAGTTATATCTTTTTCAGATGTATCTAATCCACACCATTTATATACAGTGTCTTTTGCATCTGTATCAATAATATCTTTCATCATTTTATCATTTAATAACCCACCAAACTCTCTTACCTGTTCATCAACTAACTCAGGTTTATTTATATTTTCCATTATTAATTTAGAAATCTCATCCTTTTTTTTACCCAATATATTAAATGCGGGTTCACCACCTTTAGACGGTGTTATTTTATTAGGACCTAATTTTGCAGCTATGGCTAATTGTGCTGCTGCTAATTTTTCTTTTGTACCAACACCAGGCCATTGAACTTGTTTAGCATTTATAGTACCATCTGGAGATATAGAAAAAATTCCGGACCATCTATGATGCCCATCTATGATAAGTGTGCCTTCTTTATCTGGTGAGATTACAATTGTACCAAATCCTTTTTTATCAACTATAGCTTTTACTAAAGAATCCTTTGAGCTAAGTGGAAACCCTACAGATTGCATCAAATCAATGAAACGTTGTGTTGGTATTAATTCCAAAACTGGTGTACCTGGCTTATCAGAAATATTAACCACATCATCCTTTTCGTCACCATCCAGTTTTGGTTTTAGAAGTAAACCTCTACAGATTTCCGATTTACCCATATCGGAATCCAAAAAAGCCCGTGTTGCAGATGGGCCAGTACGAAAAGCAACAAGTAATTTTTCTCCAACTTCTTTTTCCGAAAAGGAATCAGATTCATATAATTTTCTATATTTTTTCATCATATGTTTATTTTTTATGTTATATATATTATTTCTTAAAATCTTTTTTTATAATCAGATGAAATATTTGGAGTTTGGAAATAATATCCTAAAACTATATTAGAAATAAATACTAATCATAAAAAAACCCCACCAAAATCTGGTGGGGTTTTTTGTTATCCCTCTAACATATACTGTGAGATTCCCCTCCACTTCCTCGGAAACTCCTTCCTAATCTTACTAACCATAATCAAACTCCTAAGATTCACACTCTCATTATCCTTCTTCTCTCTAAGGAATTCCAATGCATCTTGCTTACACTTAATATCAAGGTCTGGAAGAATATCTCTTAACACATGAGACATTCTCTGAATCTTTTCATCACCAGTCATAGATAAGTCTACACAAAGTGATCTAGATAGAACCGCATCATCTAGTTGATCCTTATCCTTATTTGAAATAAAGATGATTCTACCAGTGAAGTCAAACTGATTAGGATATTCATCAGACTTCCTAATTTAGCCATCCA
>Ga0114975_10003330_pt1 | contig 10722 bp, 7 predicted proteins | sample S_130626_EF_Meta_FD_87031 | JGI IMG/M metagenome (GOLD analysis project Ga0114975, IMG submission 87031) | Freshwater microbial communities from Lake Simoncouche, Canada to study carbon cycling - S_130626_EF_MetaG | ecosystem: Environmental > Aquatic > Freshwater > Lake | place: Lake...
AAGTTGCGATCCATTCAAAGAATAAATCGGATTTTGTGGCTGGTATCAAAGAAGTCACTCGCGTAACTCAAGCACCAGAACGATCTAATCTTCGAGCGGAACGCGTTACCGCAATCAGTACGGCGATGCTTAATCCTCGGATGAAAGAGAATTTAGGTGCAGAGCAAGAACGTCTAACCCAAGCCTTAGCTGATCTCTTCCGCGAAAGCATTGAACGTGGTTGGGGTAATCCGGCATTTGATGCTCGCGCGGTTGCCGTTCTCGTGCAGGCTTACACAATTGGGCAGATTGTTGATGACTTCTCACCAGCCCATATGGCGCCCGAGGCTTGGTATGCGTTAATTGATGCGCTGGTCAATCACGTCTTCTTCTCCGAAGGTAATTAATCCGAATTTGCTTCTGCCTAGCCCTGCGGGTTATGGTTGGCACCGTTCCGGCGAGGGGTTATTACCCGTAATCGACGGGTGGCTCTCCTGGAACGCATATATTTAGAGGAGAGATTTACATGGCTGAGATTTCCATCAACGGCACACGTCGCACTGAATTTGGTAAGGGTGCATCACGCCGCGATCGCCGCGCAGGACTAGTTCCAGCAGTAATTTACGGCCACGGTGCCGCCCCACAACATGTAGCTCTTCCAGCTCGCGAACTTGGTGCAGCTCTCAAGCAATCCAACGTTCTGCTCGATGTTGTTGTCGATGGCCAGACCGAGCTCACACTTCCAAAGTCGGTTACACGTCACCCGTTGACTTCAGCGCTCTCACACATTGACCTCATTGTTGTTCGCCGCGGCGAGAAGGTAATCGTCGATGTACCTGTTCACACAACTGGTGAGCACGATCGCGATGGAATTCTTGAGCACAATAACAACTCCATCCAAGTTGAAGTTGAAGCAACCTCTATTCCGTCATTCCTTGAATTGGATATGACCGGACTTGCAGCAGGACTTTCACTCTACGCAAAGGATGTTGTCCTTCCTGCAGGCGTTGTACTGATCTCTGATCCGATGATGCCGGTCGTTCACCTCTCTGAGAAGTCTTCAGCTGCAGAAGAAGTAGCTGCGCCAGCAGCAGATGCTGCCGCTGCTCCTGCAGCAGATGCAGAGCCTGCGAAGGAATAATTCGCAGCCGATATATAAAAATAAGTAACGATGGATACTTCGCGTTGGTTGGTTCTGGGGTTAGGTAACCCTGGGGCCAACTACGCACAGACTCGCCACAACATCGGTCAGATGGTTATTAACTACATGGCAGTCAATTCAAAATTCTCAACCCATAAGTCAAAGACTGAGATTGCGGATATTCGCGTCGCCGGCAAGTCAGTTACGCTCGCAAAATCCCAGGGATATATGAATGATTCTGGTGGACCAACAAAAGCACTTGCTGATTTTTATAAGGTCGATGCTGCTCACCTGATAGTTATTCACGACGAGATTGATATTGCGTTTAATACTATTCGAATCAAAATTGGTGGCAGCGACAATGGCCACAATGGATTGAAGTCCATCACGCAACACTTTGCTGGACCCAATTATTATCGAGTGCGCATGGGAGTAGATCGCCCACCCGCCCCACAAGACCCAGCGGACTTTGTGTTGAAGCAATTTTCAAGTGCAGAGAAGAAAGAGCTTGATGACTTTATTGCCCGCGGCGCACATGCTGTAGAGCGCTTGATTGAAAAGGGCCTAGAGAGCGCGCAACAAGATTTTAATAAGTAAATCAGCCAGTATTACGAAGGCCGGCAGCAATTCCATTGACTGTCAACAACAGTGCTCGGCGAAGAATCGGATCAATATTTTCGGGATTGGCGCGAACCTGCGCCAATAAAGTTACTTGCAACATATGTAATGGCGAGAGATAGGTATCGCGTACATCTAAAGTGCGAGAGAGTATTGGTTGGTCTCCGAGCAGTTCTGTTTTCTGGGTTAAGAGCAGAATCTCTGATTTAGTTAGCTCAAATTCTTTCTCAATGAGATCGAGAAAATGATGCAACGCAGGATCAACTAGTTTCTCTACATATTTCCGGGACATAGCAAGATCGGTTTTAACTAACGTCATTTCTACATTAGAAATAAAGGTGCGGAAGAAGTGCCACTCTTTCAGCATCTCTGAAAGAACTCCTGCTTTCCCGGATTCGCGAGCCACTTTAAGTCCAGAACCAACGCCAAACCAGCCTGGAACAATCTGCCGCGATTGAGTCCAACCAAAGACCCAAGGGATTGCACGAAGTGAACCAAGACCACCGCTGGCATCTGGCCGGCGAGAGGGACGTGAACCTAAGAATAGATTTCCGAGTTGTTCTACCGGTGTTGACTCATAGAAGTAGCGTGGAAGATCTGGATGGTCAACGAGTTTACGGTAGGAGGCAAACGCATTCGCACTCACAGCATCCATGCAGTCATTCCATGATTGCAGTGCTTGCTCACTCTGTCTTGGTTTACGATTAAGAACAGTCGCTTCTAACGCAGCGGCAAGGGTAAGTTCGACATTCTCGCGAGCCAGAGCAGGCAGTGAATATTTATCAGAGATGACCTCGCCTTGTTCTGTCATCTTTATCTGACCGTCAAGTGAGCCCCAAGGAAGCGCAATGAGTGCATCGTATGTTGGGCCGCCACCGCGACCAACTGAACCACCACGACCATGGAAGAGGCGAAGAGTGACGCCGTGTTTCATAGCAACATCGCGAAGCTTTCGTTGTGCTCTGTGAATCTCCCACTGTGAGGTAGTGATTCCAGCATCTTTATTAGAGTCGGAGTATCCGAGCATGACTTCTTGAACATTGTCGCGAAGCGAGACCAGGCGGCGATAATCTGGATTTGAAAGCAGATTATCTAAAATAGTGTCAGCCGCTTGAAGTTCAGCCACAGTCTCTAACAATGGTGCGAATCCAATCTTGGCGAATTGCTTATCACCATGCAGCGAAACTAGCCCAGCGATCTTTGCAAGTAGAACTGGCGCCAGAACGTCTATGTGGCTCTTTGTCATTGAAATTATGTAGGTCTCCATGACTTCCGGACCGAATTTTTCGATAAGTTCTCGAATAGCAACAAAGGTATCGAGTGTTTTCTGGGCTAATTCATCCAGTCCTGGTGAAGAGGTAAATGAACTTGTTGCAAGGTCGCCAAGGATTATGGACTCTCGATTGCTGTATTTCTCGCCAAATATTTGTGCGAGGACATGGTGATGAGCATCAGAGTGTTCGCGAACATCCATCGTTGCGTGGGTTATGCCAAAACTGGAAACAGTTCGAATAATGCGTTCAAGTAAACCCGTAGCAATGAGTTCGCCGCGATGTTGTAAGAGTGAATCTCGCATGACATTCAAATCCGCGAGTAATTGCGCAGTACTTTCATAATCTCGACCAGGTACATGAGAATCATTAGCTGCGTGCCGCTTTGCTGTGAGAACCAATTTGTGGCGAATTGCAGTCGCCTTTAAGCGATATGGCTCTTCCACATTCAATCTACGGAAACGATCTTCGACTTCTGGGAGCAACTCAAGATCAGCGGTAACGGAGGCGTCGAGTTCGGCGGAGGCGCCAGCAATGCGAGTAGAGACGGAGAGCGCTTGGCGGAGTTCGTCCAGCGCAGAAATCATTACTCGAATGAAGTGTCCGGTCTGAAGAACGATCGCATCCTTGGTCACAGATGCAGTTATGTGAGGGTTACCATCGCGATCGCCACCAATCCATGTTCCAAAACTTAAGGGACGGGATGTGGGGGATACGGTTATTCCGATTCGACCAAGTTGATGTGCAAAATCGTCGAGAACTTCTGGGATTGTGAGTTTAAATAAATCGTCCAGGTAATAGAGCGCATTCATCGCTTCATCGAGTGGCTCTGGGCGCCCAAGTCGGAGCTCGTCGGTCTGCCAGAGTAAATCCACTGCTTCAGCTAAGCGCCGGTTTGTTGCATCTGAATTAGGTTCATCGAGGAGTTTTGCAATAGTAGACATCTTGCTGAGTACTGAGCGGCGAGCCGCCTCTGTTGGATGCGCCGTAAAAACTGGGCGGACTGAGAATTTATCTACCCACTCTTGGATATTCGCGGTTGTAAGTTCAGGATTCTCTTTTGCTGCTTCTTCGATGCGATCGACTGCTCGCGCTAACCAAGATCCACCAACACTTCTCTCATCCGCTAAAACTCGGGCGCGGTGTACTTGTTCCGCAACGTTAGCAAGATTGAAGTAGGTGCTAAAGGCGCGGACTAATTCCATACTTTGTTGCGTTGTTAGACTCTCTAATAGTTGATCGCCTACGCCATCGCGCACCGCACTTCGCACTTGTTCAACGAGCGCAACGAGCGCTCCACCCTCTTGTCGAACCAGGCTCTCACCCAAGAGATCGCCAAGTCGACGCACATCTGCGCGAAGGCTGGCGTTATCTTGCAGGTCCGCTGGTGGATTCACGTGCGTATTCTCTCAGGATTACGCAGGTAGGCGCTACGCATTAAAGTCCGTAGAATTGTCGCTATTCACCCCCATCTCTTTGAGATGTGGGGCTTTTGGCGTTGTTATATGCACATTTGTGCACGAGAGGAGTTAGACACCGTGGCACTCTTGCGCGCCTTCTCGCACTTCTCCTCGCATGACATTCCGGCTCTCGATCGCAATCTTGAACTCGCTGCTGCGCCAAGTACTCATGGCCTTATTTTGTCGATGATCAGCGAAGCAACTCCGTTGTTGATTGTTGCACCGTCATCGCGAATAGCTGATGAAATCCGCGACGAAATTGCTTCATACACCGGCAGAGAGGTTTTGGAATTTCCGCCATGGGAGACGCTGCCACACGAACGTTTAAGCCCTAAGGGCGATACCGTGACAAAGCGAGTTAGCACTCTGCATGCACTTGCGCAGAGACCAACTCAGATTCAGGCAGTTGTTACCTCTATCCGCGGTCTGATTCACCCCATAATTGCCGATCTGTTAAGCGAAGAATTTCCGGTGCTAGATATTGGTGGTGAATATGCACTCGATCAACTAGTTGAGAAATTTTCTTATCTGGGTTATTCACGTACCGATTTAGTTGAACGCCGTGGAGAGTTTGCTGTTCGCGGTGGAATCGTCGATATTTTTCCGGCTGATTGTGAACATCCAGTACGTATTGATTTCTTTGGCGATGAGATTGAAGAGCTGCGCTTTTTTACCGTCTCAGATCAGCGAACGTTTCAGCCGGTTGTAGGTTCGCTAACTATTTATCCATGCCGTGAACTAGCACTGAGCGATGAGGTAAAGAAGCGAGCCGCTTATCTCGCTGCAGAATTTCCTGCAATTGCGCAGATGTGCGAGAAGATTTCACTCGGCATCACCGTCGAAGGTATGGAATCTCTTGCTGGTGCACTCAAGTCCGAGATGAGTTCACTTCTCTCATTTCTCCCCAAGGACTTTAGGATTATTCTGATTGATGCACCAAGAGCGAAATCTCGCTCAGCCGACTTAATTTCAACAAACGAGGAGTTTCTCCAAGCTGCATGGTCTACCGCAGCCATGGGAGCGAAAGCCCCAATCGACTTCACCGATCAAGTTGGCGCTGGCGGATATTTCGAATTAGAAAGCCTTAAAACACAAGCGGGTAGTGCTGGGATATCGTGGAGCGAACTCAATCCTTACCTGGCTAATCCCGAAGAAGTGAATCCACTCGATGCTTTTGCGACTGTTCCTATCTATAACAGCAAAGTTGAGCAATTTATAGAAGATGTGAAGAGTTGGTTTAACGCCGGCTATCAGGTGATTTTTAGCGCTATGGGATCAGGAATCCTCGAGCGATACCGAGATTTGCTTGCCGAAGAAGAGCTTCCGGTGCGAATTATTAAAGAGGTCAATTCAACTTTAACAAACGATGCCATATACCTATTGACCTCAGAGATAAACCACGGCTTTATCAGTGAGAAATATAAGACTGCTTTCATTACCGAGAAAGATATCTCCGGTCAACGTTCATCAAGTAAAGAATCAGCGCGCATGCCATCTCGCCGCAAAAAAGCGATTGATCCTGTTGAACTAAAGCCCGGTGATTATGTAGTACATGAACAACATGGCGTTGGGCGTTATATCGAACTCGTGCAGCGCACTGTTGCCGGCACATCGCGCGAATACGTCGTGATTGAGTATGCCTCCTCGAAGAGAGGCCAGCCGGCAGACCGTCTCTTTGTTCCGACAGATACGCTCGAACAAGTCACTAAGTATGTGGGCGGAGAAGCGCCGTCGGTACACAGAATTGGTGGCTCGGATTGGCAGAGCGCTAAGCGCAAGGCGCGTAAAGCGGTAAAACAAATTGCCGCCGAACTTATTCAGTTATACGCAGCTCGCATGGCTGCACCTGGTTATGCATTTTCACCAGATACACCTTGGCAGCGAGAACTGGAAGAGGCATTTGCTTATGTAGAAACTGCCGACCAGATGTCGACTATCGATGAAGTTAAGCGGGATATGGAACGTTCGCACCCGATGGACCGAGTTGTCTGTGGTGATGTGGGTTATGGAAAGACAGAAATTGCGGTGCGGGCTGCATTTAAAGCGGTGCAAGATGGAAAGCAAGTTGCGATTCTGGTACCAACAACACTTTTAGTGCAGCAACATTTAGCGACATTCCAAGGTAGATATACCGGCTTTCCGATCAAAGTTGCCGGCCTCTCACGATTCAATTCACCAAAGGTAAGTCGCGAAATTGTCGCTGGAATCGAAGATGGTTCGCTCGATATTGTGATTGGTACACATCGCTTACTCTCAAAAGATATTCAATTTAAGGATTTAGGACTTGTAATAGTTGATGAAGAGCAACGATTTGGCGTAGAGCACAAAGAAGAGTTAAAGAAGACGCGCACGAATGTTGATGTGCTATCGATGTCCGCTACGCCAATTCCAAGAACACTGGAGATGGCAATCACCGGCATCCGAGAAATGTCCAACATTACGACTCCACCTGAAGAGCGACACCCAGTTCTTACTTACGTCGGACCACTTGATGACCGGCAAATAACTGCTGCCATTCACCGAGAGCTTTTACGAGATGGGCAGATCTTCTTTGTTCATAACCGAGTCGAAAGTATCGATGGCGTCGTAGAACGATTGAAGAAGTTAGTTCCAGAAGCGCGCATTCGAGTTGCACATGGACAGATGAACGAGCATGACTTAGAAGAAGTAATCCTTGCCTTCTGGGAAGGTGATTTCGATATCTTGGTTTCCACAACAATTATTGAAAACGGAATCGATGTTCCAAATGCAAACACTCTTATCGTGGATAGGTCAGAGAACTATGGGCTATCGCAATTGCACCAACTTCGCGGTCGAGTTGGTCGTAGCCGAGAGCGTGCTTATGCCTATTTCCTCTACTCACCCGATAAACCGTTAACTGAAGTTGCACACGATCGTTTAACTACGATTGCCACAAACTCCGATCTTGGATCAGGAATGCAAGTTGCACTGAAAGATTTAGAGATTCGCGGTGCAGGCAATCTCTTAGGTGGTGAACAATCAGGTCATATTGCTGAAGTGGGCTTCGACTTGTATATGCGAATGGTCAGCGAAGCGGTCAGTGAATTTAAAACCGGAATTATTCCTGATTCACAAGATGAACCTCGGATAAAAGAATGCAAGGTAGAACTTCCGATTACCGCGCACATTCCCGTTGAGTATCTACCATCGGAACGTTTGCGCTTAGACATTTACCGACGCATGGCTGATTCCACTTCCCAGGCCGAACTTGATGCAATTTCAGAAGAGCTCGTTGATCGATTTGGCGAACTGCCCCAGCCAGCACAGGATTTATTAGCGGTCGCCTCATTAAGAGTGATTGCAAAGAATTTGGGTCTCACTGAAGTTGTGCTCCAAGGAAAGTTCTTGCGTCTCTCGCCGCTGACGATTCCGGATTCGATCGGGATGCGCCTAGCGCGCGTCTACCCAGGTTCGTTGGTGAAGGAGGCCACATCGAGCGTATTAGTGGCCCGTTCAGCTAGCCCGAATTGGATGGGAGGCGAGGAAGTAGGGGATACTTCAACCCTGCCATGGGCGATTGAGGTCCTCAATACAATCGTGGCGCCATCGGTAACACCTGTGAAATGAATGGGGTTTAAGTGAAGAGCATTAAGTCAATTGTCGGAGTAATCCTTGCTGCATCAAGCGTATTTCTTCTTACTAGTTGCTCAACTGCTGATTCTGCAGCGAGCGTTGGTAAAGAATCAATCTCGGTCTCGACAGTTGAAACATCAGTGAAATCAATTCTCGATGAGCGCGCTGCTGTCGATACCAATGGAATGGACTTATCAACTGGTTCAAAGCTGAGCCAAGATGTCGTTCGCTTTCATCTAGTTGCACTGCTTCTTAAGGATGTAGGAGAGAAGTACAAGGCAATTCCTACCGAAGCTCAGATTGCTACTCGCCGCGCTGCCATTGTTAAGCAAGTTGGTGGCGAGCAGGCTTTGCCACAAGCACTTGTTGGCGCTGGAATCGCAGCGCAAGATTTCAACGGTTATGTGAAAACAATGCTCATCTCAGAACGACTTGGTCAGATTGCTCAAGCAGCAGGAGTAGATAACACAAATGGTGCAGCGATTCAAGCACTTGTCGTTGGAATGGCAACAAAGAAGGGCGTTGTTGTTAATCCTCGTTATGGAACTTGGGATGCGGAAAATGCAAATGTCATCGACAAGGCACCAAACACCGCAGTAACAAAGAAGTAGTCACCACCGCGTTTATGGATAGTTCATCCGAACTTATTCGATTACGCGAAGTCATGGATCGCCTCCGTTCACCCGGAGGTTGTCCGTGGGATGCCGAACAAACGCATCAAACACTCTTGAAATATCTGCTGGAAGAGTCCTACGAATACATTGAAGCGGTGGAAGAGAATGATCGCACCGCAATGCGAGAAGAACTTGGCGATGTATTACTTCAGGTCTATTTTCATGCTCGTATGGCAGAAGAAGATTCTTCTGAGCCGTTCTCTATTGATGATGTCGCCCGTGGCGTTGCCGATAAATTAATTCGCCGCCATCCACATGTCTTTGGCGATGCAAAGGTGGAGTCAAGTGCAGAAGTTTTAGAGAATTGGGAGGCAATTAAGGCCGCCGAAAAGGGCCGGACCTCTGCTACCGAAGGAATTCCACTCGGACAACCAGCGTTAGCTCTGGCCTCGAAATTGATGTATCGCGCTGAGAAATATGGATTAACTATTCCGATTGAACACCCAGTAGAAATTTCTAAAAGCGCGACTGAACAAGAACTTGGCACAATCCTCTTAGGCATCATTGATCAGGCTCAGAGCCAAGGGCTAGACGTTGAATCAGCGCTGCGCAGCGCTACGAAACAATATATCCAGGCTATTCGCGACTCTGAGGCTGCCTCTTCGTAGTCTAGAATTGGGCTATATCCATCGACAGAGAAGTCGAATTTCTGTGAAATTTTCTTTATTGGAGAGCTAAGTGGCCTTAATTGAATTAGTACATGCCCGCGAAATTCTAGATTCACGCGGAAACCCAACTGTTGAAGTCGAAGTAGTTCTTGAAGATGGTTCAAATGCCCGCGCTGCAGTGCCAAGCGGCGCATCCACAGGAGCATTTGAAGCTGCCGAACTTCGCGATGGTGGCAAGCGATATCTCGGCAAGGGTGTTCAGAAGGCCGTTGATTTTGTTAATAACGAATTAGCGCCAGAGATTTATGGTTATGACGCGCAGGATCAACGCCTAGTTGATGCAGCGATGATTGAACTTGATGGAACAAAGAACAAGTCACGACTTGGCGCAAACTCCATTCTTGGTGTCTCACTTGCTGTTGCTCGTTCTGCCGCTGAGAGCGCAGATTTATCTTTCTTCCGCTACATCGGTGGACCAACAGCCCACACTCTTCCTGTTCCGATGATGAATATTCTTAACGGTGGCGCACATGCTGATACCAACGTCGATATTCAAGAGTTCATGATTGCTCCTATTGGCGCACCAACATTTAACGAAGCGCTCCGTCAAGGTGCTGAGATTTATCACGCTCTCAAAGCGGTGCTGAAGAAGCGCGGATTAGCGACCAGCATTGGCGATGAAGGTGGATTTGCGCCGAACCTCGACAGCAATCGCGCAGCGCTCGATTTAATCCTCGAAGCGATTGAGGCCGCAGGGCTAAAGCCAGGTAAGGACATTGCACTTGCGATGGATGTGGCTGCCACCGAATTTCACGAAAAAGGAAAGTATTCGTTCGAAGGAAAGCAGAAATCCTCTGACGAAATGATCGCCTATTACGCTGATCTTGTTGCCTCGTATCCAATCGTCTCAATAGAAGATCCACTCGATGAGGATGACTGGGCTGGTTGGGCAAAGATGACGCAGCAACTTGGTTCAAAGATTCAGATTGTCGGCGATGACCTCTTTGTTACTAACCCTGAGCGTCTCGCAAAGGGAATTGCATCAGATACCGCTAACGCGCTGCTTGTGAAAGTAAACCAAATCGGAACACTTACCGAAACGATTGACGCAGTTTCGATGGCGCATCGTGCTGGATATCGTTCAATGATGTCTCACCGTTCTGGCGAAACTGAGGACACCACAATTGCAGATCTTGCAGTTGCACTTGAATGTGGCCAGATTAAGACTGGAGCACCAGCTCGCTCTGAGCGCGTAGCTAAATACAACCAACTTCTTCGCATCGAAGAAGAGCTGGGCGATTCTGCACTGTATGCAGGCCGCGGAGCCTTTCCACGTTTCACTGGTAAGTAATTCGTAACCTAGATAACCTAGATAAC
>Ga0114975_10003331_pt1 | contig 10718 bp, 11 predicted proteins | sample S_130626_EF_Meta_FD_87031 | JGI IMG/M metagenome (GOLD analysis project Ga0114975, IMG submission 87031) | Freshwater microbial communities from Lake Simoncouche, Canada to study carbon cycling - S_130626_EF_MetaG | ecosystem: Environmental > Aquatic > Freshwater > Lake | place: Lake...
ATCTATACCCCAGCGATTCCGAAGGATCACATCGAGAAGAATTATTTATTAACACAAGGAATTCGCCTTTACAAACGTTCCGAAATTTTAGGTTGGATCACCCAACAAATCCCTACCCTAGCGGTAGCTGGAACGCACGGCAAAACGACCACTTCGTCCTTATTAACCCATTTATTAATCAGTGCAGGGAAAAATGTGACCGCCTTTTTAGGGGGAATTACCGTTAATTATGGTACTAATTTCATACCAAACCAGTCAAAAGAAAACATCGTTTGTGTGGTAGAAGCAGATGAATACGATCGCTCTTTTTTAACCCTACATCCACAAGCGGCTGTAGTAACTTCCACCGATGCGGATCACCTGGACATTTATGGCGATGGCGATTCTGTTTTAGAAAGTTTCCAATTATTCGTAAACCAAATCAAGTCAGACGGATTCTTTATCCAGAAAAAGGGTTTGAGTTTAAAATCAGCCTTAGGTGGCTCCACTTTTGGGATTGATCAAGGGGATTTTCAGGCAAATAACATTCGAATCGAAGATCACCGAATGATTTTTGACATGAGCTATCCGGGTGGCGATGTGAAAGATATTCCCATGCGAATTCCGGGCTTTCATAATATTGAAAATGCGCTGGCAGCAGCCGCTCTTGCCATGCAAGTGGGCGTTAGCGGGGAAGAAATCAAGGCAGGTATAGCGTCGTTCTTAGGGGTAAAGCGCCGCTTTGAATACCAAGTAGAATCAGATGAACACGTCATGATCGATGATTATGCGCATCATCCGACGGAGATCGCCGCTTGTCTGAATTCGGTTAAGGCCCTTTATCCAGGTGTAAAAATTACAGCGGTATTTCAACCCCATTTATTTTCAAGAACCCGCGATTTTATGGAGGATTTTGCTAAAAGTCTAGCTATCGCAGATGAACTCTATTTATTAGACATCTATCCCGCGCGTGAACTGCCTATAGAAGGCGTCACTTCAGACTGGTTATTGAATAAAATTGAATTGAAAGAGAAGCAAGTTATCTCTAAAAAAGACTTACTCCGGGTGATCGATGAGAAAAAACCCGCTTTATTAGTGACGATGGGAGCAGGAGATATTGATCTTCTTTTGAATGATTTAAAATTGAGCTTATCTTAGTATAATATTTCAAAATGAAAGCAAATTCGACTTTAATCAAGCAGGTAATCGGGATGGTGATTTTATTCACCCTCGTGCTTTCTGCTGTCGTATTTGCAGAAATAAGTTTCAATGAAGTCGTTTGTAAAGGTCTTGAGATAAATGTCGATTCCGATAATGAGAAGACGCTTTTGAGCAAAAAAGACATCCAACTAATGGTGTCAGAACAAGGTACAGACTATTTCTTAGACAAACCGATTACCCAGATTTCTTTGCGAAATATTGAAGATCGAGTGAAGCGCATTCCTTTAGTTAAATCATGCGAGGCGCACCACGATTTCAGCGGCATCATTTCGGTTTCAGTTAAAGAATATAAACCGATAGCCCGCATCGTCCGTTCCACGATGGGAACATCACCCTTTCCGGATCAATACATTTCAGAAGATGGAAAATTCATTGGGACAAGTCCGCTGTTTACTCCACGTATTCTTGTGACTGGCGGCCCCTATTTTGATGGAAAACGCGATATTCAAGATAAAAGAGGAAAGACATTGATTCCGTTTTTTCAGTACATTGCAAATAACGCCTTTTGGAAGGCGCAAATCTCCCAAATCATCGTCGCAAAAGACGGGGGAATCGTGTTAATTCCGACGATAGGAACTACACGCATTGATTTTGGCCTAGCGGTTAACATCGAAAATAAGTTCAAAAAATTGTTCATATTCTATCAAAAAGTGATCCCTAATAAAGGGTGGAACAAGTATAGCTGGGTGCAGCTAAAATATAAGAATCAGGTTATTTGCGAATAATGACCAAATGTTTTAATTTAATATCCGTTCTACAAAAAATATATAATGCGTAACGACTTGATTATTGGTTTAGATATTGGTAGCTCACATGTTAGAGCCATTGCAGGAAAGCAAAATGACCGCGGCAGATTAGAAATTTTAGCAACAGGAACCTCTGTTAACAGCAATAATGTGCTAAATGGGGAAATTGTTAATATCAATAAAACGACGGCGGCGATTTCTGAAGCCATGAGTCAAATTTCTCACGTTTTAGACGGAAAAAATTCAGATCACTTCTTTGCCTCTAATCTATCAGGGTCGCATATTAAAGTGCAGCCTTTTAGCTTATCGAAAATAAGAAAAAACGAAAGAGATGCTGTTTCAAACAATGAGGTAATGAGCCTTTTTGAGGAAGCTAAGCGCACTTTTGCAGACAAAAATCCTTGCGTTTTACATACTTTACCTATTGGTTTTAAGGTAGGGAATTTACCCGAAACCCTAGATCCTATCGGTCAAATAGGCCAAAAAATTCAAGCCGATTTCGTTTTCATCTCGGCTAATCCAAGCAAGAATGATTTATTAACACAATGTTTGAAATCTGCTGAAACGAAGCATTTAAAGAAAGGAAATGTGTATTTCAGTTCTTTAGCTACGGCGAGTTCTGTATTGAACAAAGAAGAAAAGCAGGAAGGCGTTGTATTAGTCGATTTAGGTAGTGGTACCACGGAGATCAGTATTTTCCAAAACAACCGCATAAAGCATGCTACCGTATTAAACTGGGGTGGCGATTTGCTTACTGCTGATATACAATCAGGCTTAGATATTTCTAAGGACCACGCGGAAACATTAAAAGTTCGTTTTGGCTCAGCGATTCAGAAAGACATTCCCGTAAGTGAAGTAGTCATGATACCGGGAATCGCAGGTCGTAAGGCGACGCCGGTATCGGTGAAGAACTTAGCGATCATCATCGAAGAGCGTTTGAAAGAATTAGCAGCCATTGTGGTCGCCGAAGTTTCGAATCACGCCGATTTAAAGAATTTGAAAGCCGGGATTGTATTAACCGGAGGCGGTGCGCAATTACCTTATATTGATGAATTGTTCCAAAAATTCACCGGCCTAGATGCCCGCATTGGGGATCCAAATGCTACTTCAGGCAATCCTGAAATTGCCGCAGAAATTAAAGACCCTTCTTTTGCCACGGTAATTGGTTTAGTTCAAGTGTACTACGATCAGCAAGAAACAGCTGAGGCAGATGATGCTCAGATGGCTAGCGTGCCTATGAAAGAAATGGCAACAGAATCAGCTTATACTGAATCGAAAACTTCGAAACCAGCTCCACGCATCGGCGATTTATTCCGCAAAATGGTGGATGTCGTGATGGGAGAAGAAGATGAAGGTGAAGCTACGTATTAAAAAAAGCCCTTTAGAATAGCTTCGATTCGATCAATTGAATCAAAATGTGGATCACTTTGATGTGGATTTCTTGAATGCGATCTGCGTAACCAAAGTGGTCCACTCTTATTTCATGGCATCCATAAGAGGCTAATTGTCCTCCATCTTTGCCCGTCAAAAGAATCACTTCCATTCCTTTAGCCTGAGCCGCTTTTACGGCTTCGATAATATTAGCCGAATTTCCTGAGGTGGAGATTCCTACTAAAACATCCCCAGCATTTCCCAGGCCCTCTATAAATCGAGAAAAGATATAATTATAACCAAAGTCATTACTCACACAGGAAATGTGCGAGGGATCTGAGATCGCCATAGCGGCTAAAGCCGGACGATTTTCGCGGTAGCGACCTGATAATTCTTCTGCAAAATGCATCGCATCACAATGACTTCCACCATTCCCACAAGACAAAATTTTATTCCCATTTTTTAGCGCATTGACAAGCACATCAGCAGCCTTTTCGATCGATTCGATCTTCGCTGGGTTAGCTAAAAAGTCAGCTAGAACTTGCTGAGATTCTTGAAGGGATTGGGTGATCAGATTATTCATAAGACAAAGATAATTAAAAATCGCCTCCTGCACCGCCTCCGCCGAAGTCCCCTCCGCCAAAGCCGCCAAAATCAAATCCACCACCGCCGCCACCAGAGCCGCCGCCACTGCCGTAATTCCCGCCACCTAAGAAAATAGGAGGAAAGAACATGCCGCCTCCGCGAGATCCGGGACCCCCTTTTCCGCCACCATTGCGTACAGCCTTGATAATTGAAATGATGATTAAAATAAGGAAAATGATAATAACGGGAGGAATACCCTGCGGCTCTTCACCGCTATCCTCGTTTTTAAATTCCCCACTCGCGCGACGCATCATTTCGGTGGTCGCTTCGTCTAATCCTTGATAATAGACCCCTGCCTTGAAAGTGGGTTTTAAAATTCGGTTAATGATTCGTTTGCAAACGGCATCAGGTAAGACATCTTCGATGCCTCGACCCGTCACGATACGAAGCTTGCGATCTTGCATGGCTACGAGAATGACGACGCCGTTGTTTTTGCCTTTTTGGCCTACACCCCAGACTTTCCCAATATCGATCGCGTAATCGTAAGGATCGCGGCCATTCGTGGAATTAACTAGAACTATCGCAAATTGGGTGGAGGTGGAATCTGCATAACCGCGCATCTTCTGCTCTAGCGCATTTTCTTCCTCAGGATTTAATAGTCCAGCCTCATCTAAAATAAAGCCGTTGGGTTTAGCAGGAATGCCTTCTTGAGCAAAAATAGAAGAACAGGAAAGTAAGAAGAGGAGGAGAAGTTTCCGCATATATAGGGTTAAATGCCAAAAGAAATTTCGTTCGACAATTCATTGACATCCCCCGCATCATAAGGGAAAAAGTTAGCTAATACCTCTCCGGTACGCTTCACACCATGAGCAAGACCTGCGCCAAACTCATTTTTCGCTAAGTAAACCCGCATCTCATCTCGAATGGTTTCCCAAAACTCGGCCGGCACTTTCGCATCGATTCCTTTATCCCCGATGATACTATACTTGCGGTCTTTCATCGCCAGATACACCAAAACCCCATTCTGCAAATCCGTTTTCTGCATACCTAATTGAAAGAATACTTCTTTAGCCCGATCGATCGGATGTCCAGCGCAATGACTTTCAATGTGCACGCGAATTTCTCCAGATGAGGTTAATTCCGCATCTCGAATGGCTTGTAAAATTAGGTTTTGGTGTTCTTCTGACAACATCCTTATTTCTTCTCGTCAAAGTTTACTTCTGGCGCTTTATCCGATCCAGCATCCGCTTGGAAGAATCCTTTCTCTGCAAATCCAGAGAACGACGCGATTAAGCTATTCGGAAAAGTAACGATCAAGGTGTTATAGCCCTGAACCGCTGCATTGAAATTATCGCGCTCCTCTTTGATTCGGTTTTCTGTACCCTCTAATTGAGCTTGTAATTCAGAGAAGTTCTCCGTTGCTTTCAATTGCGGATAGTTTTCAGCTACCACCATCAAACGCGATAAGGCACCCCCTAAAGAAGACTGTGCCGCTTGGTATTTTTGCAAATTCTCTGGGCTTAAATCCTTCGAGTCTAATTTCATTTGTGTGGCACTAGCCCGAGCTTCGATCACCGCTGTTAAGGTCGATTTTTCAAAATTCGCTACGCCCTGAACCGTCTTCACTAAGTTAGGAATCAAATCCGCCCGACGCTGGTAGGCACTTTGAACGTTTGCCCATTTAGCTTTTACGTCTTGATCTGATGTGGCCATGCTATTACGAGAACCTACACCCCAAAAAATCGCGAGAGCAATTACTCCCAAAACAATCCATAATGTCTTATTCATGTTGATAAATTTTAATTGGTTTTATTTGAAACAAAAATAACTATTAAATATTAAAGACCTGATTTTTGTGCGACAATCATCCGGTCATTTCCTTTAAAGTCCTGCAACAGCTTGACTTCTTGGAAACCCTTGCTAAACAAGAGCTCGACGGTTTGAGTTCCAAAATGCTGGTTAATTTCTAGACATAGATAACCACCAGCCCGCAAACGCTCCTGAGCAAAATTCGCCAAGGCTTCATAATATCTTAAAGCATCGTCATTGGGCACAAATAAGGCCAAATGAGGTTCATAATCTATCACGTGCTTTGCCATCTCTTTGGCCTCGTCCTGAGTCACATAAGGTGGATTCGAAACGATTACGTCCCAAGAACCCTCCGAAGAAGGCCAGGTAAAAATATCTTGTTGTTTAAATTCAACCGAAGCGCCCAGCAAAAGTGCATTCTGACGCGCCACCTCGAGTGCCCCTACTGAAATATCCCAAGCCTCTACTTTCAAAGAGGGTCGTTCTAATTTCAACGAAATGGGAATACAACCAGAACCCGTACCTACATCTACTACCGAGGCATTTTTAGGAGCATGACGTAATACGAGATCCACTAGCTCCTCAGTTTCAGGCCTAGGAATCAAGGTATCCGAATTCACTGAAAACAAATGATCGCGAAAATAGGTCTTCCCCATCACGTATTGGAGGGGTTCTCCTCCCGCCAGGCGCGCTAAACGCAACGGCCAGTCCGCAGGCAAATCCACCTCTTTTTTCAGTACGATATCCATAGAGCTCAAATTCCAACCTAGATCTAGGCAGCGAAAAGCGATCGCGCGAGCCTCCGAGGCCTCGTAATGGGCACTAATCGAATCAATGATTTGTTGGATAAGAATTGGACAGGAAATCGATATCATTTGTGGATAATTTGGGTAAATTTACGAATTATAAACCGATCAAAACGCTATGAAAAAATTAATACTACCGCTCATCACAGTCCTAGTATTACAGTCGACGGTGAATGCGCAATACAAGACGATAGGCAAAATTCATGTCTACGATGAATCCCTAAAAACCTTGATCGACCCAGCCACTCCTATTGAAATTGTGGCTGAAGGCTATACGTGGTCGGAAGGCCCGGTTTGGGTGAAGAAAGGGAACTACCTGTTGTTCTCAGATGTACCTGAAAATAAAATTTACCAATGGACTGCGGAGAAGGGCGCCGTACTTTATTTGACGCCATCTGGCTATTCAGGCTCAGTGTATTATTCCTATGAACCGGGTGCGAATGGATTGATTATAAACCAAAAAGGGAATCTGGTATCTGCCGAACATGGGAATAGACGAATTGCGGAGATGCCTTTAGGCAAACCGGAATTAAAAAAATCCCTGAGTGGCTTATGGGAAGGCAAAAAACTGAATAGCCCGAACGACGTCATTCAAGCAAAAAACGGGGATTATTATTTCACCGACCCTCCCTATGGTCTACCTGGCCGCGGAAAAGACGAGCCGGCGAAGGAAATAGCCTTTCAAGGGGTCTACCGCATCACGAAAAAAGGGGAGATGAGTTTGCAATATGCTAAAATGGCTAGACCCAATGGTTTAGCGATGAACCCAGACGAAAGTGTGCTCTATGTGGGTTCCTCAGAACCGATGGAATCACATATTTTAGCCTTCCCGGTAGGCAAGGACGGAAACCTGGGCGAACCTAGTGTTTTCTTTGATGCTGCTGAATTAGCCAAACAAGGAATCCGCGGTGGCTATGATGGAATGAAACTAGATAAAATGGGTAATATTTGGACGACTGGACCTGGGGGGATTTTGATCATCAGCCCAGCTGGGAAATTACTAGGACGCATCGAGACGGGGAACCCGAATTCAAATGTAAATTTTGGGGAAGATGGCTCGACCTTGTTTATTACCTCTAAGATGAATCTGTTGAGAGTGAAGACGAAGACGAAAGGGCTGAAATAGCCTAAACGATAAAAAAAGGCCTCGATCACAAAATCGAGGCCTTTCTCTTTTATAATTCTTTGATCTTAATGTTTCGGTACCAAACTGGGTTTCCATGATCTTGCAAAGCAATACGCCCTTGCATATTCACCCCAAATCCTGGCATTGTTTTGAATTTAGAACCAGCAATCATTGCCTTCCAATTCGCATCGTCTGTACGTGTTTCTACAACTTTCGATCCATTTAAATACAATTGCAATAAGCCTTTGTTATTTACGATACGTGCCGTATTCCACTCCCCTACCGGCTTAGTTACATTCACTGATGATTTGATTAAATCATATAAATCACCTGAATTGTGCTTGATAATTTTTCCATCCGGATGGCCTGCATCATCTAAAACTTGCATTTCAGGGCCTGTATTATAGGTGCTATGGTATTTAACGGCATCTTCTGTGACATTGAAAATAATTCCGCTATTTCCGTTAGGTGAAATTCTCCAATCCACCGAGAAATCATAATTCACAAATTCGGCATCAGTGATCAAATCACCACCGTCTTTTTTAGCTAAATCAAATCCAATAATGCCATCTTCAATCGTCCAAGATGCGCCTACTTTACCCGGTTTGCCATAGGTATGCCAGCCAGTGAAAGTTTTACCGTCAAATAAAAGTTTAGTTCCATTTTTCTTCTCGGCCTTCGAAAGTTGGTTTGCACCTTGACCAAAAGAAGATAACGCTAAGCAAATCGCCGCGCAACTCAAAAGTAATTTGTTCATGTTTATAAGGTTTATGATTTTTACAATACTACTAAAAGTCTGCAACAATTGTATCCCTTGCGGACAATTTTAGCTTGAAATCTTCGTAAATTGCGGGCTGATAAAAAATCCATGAAGACTAAAGTAGCCCCAAAGCCCTCCATCAACATCATCACCCTCGGTTGTTCGAAGAATCTTGTCGATTCTGAAGTACTCTACACCCAATTAAAAGGGAATGGATTAGAGGTGACACATGAGGCGAAAAAGGACAAGGCAAACATCGTCGTGATTAATACCTGTGGGTTTATTGATAATGCCAAACAAGAATCGATCGACACTATTTTGCGCTATGCAGATGCAAAGCAGGCCGGCAAGATCGATAAATTATATGTGACGGGTTGTTTATCCCATCGCTACAAGGATGATTTAGAGCGGGAGATTCCGATGGTTGACTCCTTCTTTGGCACGAATGAATTACCTCGCCTATTAAAGGCCCTTAAGGCAGATTATAAGCATGAATTAGTGGGTGAGCGTTTATTGACGACCCCTGCTCATTATGCCTATTTGAAGATTGCAGAAGGTTGCGATCGCCCTTGCAGTTTCTGTGCGATTCCATTAATGCGTGGAAAGCACGTGTCGACGCCGATGGAGGAATTAGTGAAAGAAGCTTCATCGCTGGCGAAGAAAGGCACGAAAGAATTGATTTTAATCGCGCAAGACCTTACTTTTTACGGCTTAGACCTAAAAGGCGAAGGCAAAGGGGGGCGGCAGTTAAAAGAATTATTAGAGCGCTTATCCGATGTCAATGGCATCGAATGGATCCGCTTGCAATACGCTTATCCAGCGGGATTCCCAGTCGAAATACTGGAGACCATGGCAGAGCGCGATAATATCTGTAAATACCTTGACATGCCACTACAAAGTGGTTCTGACGCCATGTTAAAGCACATGCGTCGGGGAATTACCCGAGCTAAAACGGAGGAATTAATCCATACGATTCGCGAAAAAGTGCCAGGTATCGCCTTAAGAACGACTTTGATTTCGGGTTATCCAGGGGAAACAGAGGAGGACTTTGAGGAAACTTATTCCTTCGTGGAACGTATGCGTTTCGATCGTTTGGGCATCTTTAATTATAGCCATGAGGAAAATACGCATGCTTACCTAGTGAACGATAATGTGCCGGAAGAGGTGAAGCAATATCGTTCGGATGAGATTATGGCAGTTCAACAAAGTATCTCGGAAGAGTTAAATCAGGAGAAAGTGGGCCAAACGCTGAAAGTGATGGTCGACCGCAAAGAGAGCGGCTTCTTCGTAGGACGTACTCAGTTCGATTCTCCAGAGGTGGATAACGAAGTATTAATTCCGGCGCAACAATACGCACGTTTGGGTGATTTTGTGAACGTGAAGATTAATAAAGCTGAAGAGTTCGACTTATACGGCGATATTATAGCGTAAACGAGCTGATTCGCATATCGCGCAGATCAAATGTCAGTAGGCCTTTTTGGGCTGGCGATTCGAAGCCGGCTAGGTAGAAGATGGCTTCTTTGGCCTGAAACAATCCGATGATTCCTGGCAATACGCCTAAAACTCCTACTTCATCGCAGGACGGTATTTCTTCTGGACTCGGTTCGACCGGAAACAAAGATCGATACGACGGGCCCGCCGGATGAAACACCGCAAATTGCCCTTCCCAGGCGTGAATCGCACCATAGACAAATGGCTTTTTCAAAGCCACACACACATCATTAATCAAATACCGAGTTTTGAAATTATCCGTGCAATCGATGATAAGATCGTGCTGCTCGATATAAGCCGTTGCGTTTTCTGCTGTTAAATTCTCCTCGATGCCTTTGATTATAATCGCTGAATTCAAGGCTTGCAATGCCTCCGCTGCCTTAAAAGCCTTTGGCGCCCCCACATCCGATGTTTTATACAGCACTTGACGCGCTAAGTTCGATAATTCAATGATGTCCGCATCCAGAATCGTGATCGATCCCACACCAGCCGCTACTAAATAAGGCAAGGCGCCACAGCCCAAACCTCCAGCACCCACCACGAGAATGGACGCCTCTTTCAGGCGCAATTGCTGCGCTTTCCGCCATTCCGGCAGATTTAGTTGTTTACGGTAGCGCTCGAATTCTAAATCGCTTAACATATACGTGGGTACAAATAAAAAAAGCCTCCCTGAATTTCAGGAAGGCTAATTTCGGTAAATATTTTGAAAACTAAACGCTTAACGTACCCTTACGAGCTGCAGCGATTAAAGTTTTTTCGAAACCATTCTTGTTAATCGTGCGAATTGCTTTCGCAGAAACCTTCATACGAACCCAAACACCTTC
>Ga0114975_10003332_pt1 | contig 10717 bp, 10 predicted proteins | sample S_130626_EF_Meta_FD_87031 | JGI IMG/M metagenome (GOLD analysis project Ga0114975, IMG submission 87031) | Freshwater microbial communities from Lake Simoncouche, Canada to study carbon cycling - S_130626_EF_MetaG | ecosystem: Environmental > Aquatic > Freshwater > Lake | place: Lake...
TTTGACATCTTTCTGAATCGAAAGTCTCTTTACTGATTATTGTTTAAAATTCTAATGGTTACGGTCGTTTCTATTGTTAAAAAAATGGCAAATACAATAAAAAAATTGATCTTTTCATATCCAATATTTGAAATAGTTGAAATTAATATTGGCATCAAAAGCGCAAATGAAATTCCAATTTTTAAACAAGTAGCAAACAAGAAGGTGAAACCTACATTATCAATACTTCTTTGTTTCACCAATAGTAATAACAAAATTATTACTAACGAACAAGCTAAAAAGAAGCCATAAATTGCAGTTAAACTGAAATTAAAATGCTGATAATTGGGATTGTTTTGGTTGTAATAAAAAAATAAGCTGTGAATTCCAAAGCACATAATAGCAGCAATTAATACTTCTAAAAGGGGTTGGAATTGCTTCAATTTCATAAACAATTATGATTTATTAATATCTTTCAATTGCCTATTGATATTGTAAAAAGCAATGGCAACTCCTACTAATGTTGCCATTTTTACAAAAATCGTATTTGGATTTGGGTATTTGGCGTCAAGCCAATTTCCGAGGTAGGAAAACAAAAAAACAATAACTCCCATTTGGATTGGGATGTTAATTAAAGCCAGCCATTTACTGTTGTTTTGCTTTTTTGAATCTTTATTGGAAGACATATAATTACTCGGTGGTTTTCATCATGCAAGTTGCGGTAAAGTTGGCTCCGGGTTCAACCGAAAGTTTACTGCAAGTTACTTCGCCGTGAACACTAGCATTGGACTTTAAATTTAGTAATTCTGCTACTTGAATTTTACCTTCAAAATTTCCTTCGATATCGGCATTTATACAAATAATATCTCCTTTTACACTTCCTGCTGGCCCTATTACTATTTTTCCATTGGATTGGAAATTTCCTATTAAATGACCGTCAAGTCTGAAATCGGCTGGTGATATAATATCTCCATTTATGGTGGTTCCTTCAACAATTCTGTTGGTTTTTCCTAATAAATCGGTGTATGGTTTTGGGCTTTTACTAAACATTGTTTTACTTATTTGGCTTTATAAATTGTTCCTTTTCAATTGTACCTTTGTTCAAAATCTGCGAATTATTTCCGCTATCCAAGATTTCTGAAGGCGAAACTTCTTCTTTTTTCTGATCTTGTGAATCCATCGGATTTGGTTCCGTTATTATATTTTCGTTATTAATTGGCTGTTCATCAGTATTAATTGGCGCTATTATTGGCGAAGGCGCTACTGCTGGGGCTGCTAAATAGGCTTCAATATTCTTATTAATTTGAACTACTTGATAGTTATAATTTGAAATAATTATAGGCGTTTGATTAATCTTATACTCCTTTTCATTTTTTAATGTCGAAATTATGCCTTTTGAAAATTCTTCAGAAATAACCCCGTGTATCACCAAAAAGTTATCTTCTAAATTATAAATGTCTTCTGAAAAAGTCAAATGGTCTAACGGATTGGCAGCAATAAATTTCTTGATTTTTTCACTTATTATTTTTCTATTTTTTTCATCATTAAAAGGAATTCTATAAAGTATTTTCCATGATTTTGGGGCTACTGCATAAAATTGGAAGCCTTCTAAAACCGGAATGTCGGTCTTGATAATTTCTTCCGCTTGCTTGCCTTCAATATTATTTGGATAATTTAAGGCTACAAAATTTAGCGTGGTTTTATATTCTAAAACTCCTTTTAGTTTTCCAATGGTGTTGGCTTTTAATAACTCGTATTTTGAAACCAATTCATCGCCCGTGAACTGATCAATTGCCTTTTCTAATGCTTCATTTACCGTTCTATAATCGCCCAATTCGTATAATTTATAAAGCTTATTATAGGTGATTTCTGGGGTTTCAAGCGCAGCAGATTCTGGATTAGTATTGCTTAAAATTTGAGCATATCTTGAATTTGGATATTGACTTATAATTTTGTCTTTCATCGCTAAAGCCTTTTCTTTATTGATGATTTCATAAATTTTAAATAAATTATACATTGAAGGCAACACCAATCTTTCTTCGGGATTGTATTTCAGTAATTGCTCTAATTTATTGGCGGCAAGCTGGTATTCTTTGAATTTTTCTTTATAAATAGATCCCAATTGGTAATAAGCAAAATTTCTTTCTCTAGTAATACTATCAATAACCTTTTGACTTGTGGGGATATCTTTTAAATAAAAGGAAGCCGTATATTTTTCTTCTATTTTTTCCTCCTTAGCAATTGAAGGGTCTAGCGAAGGGTCGTTAGTTGTATTTGGATCATTATTAGAATTGGTTGCCGCTTCAGATGACAATCTCCAATTGTTTTTATAAGCGCGATTTCCCCACGTTTTTTTAAACTGGAGTTTACCATAAGCGATCGATTTTGTGTTGTAGAAATAAAAATCGCTTTCTTTACCAATACTTGCTGAAGCTTCCAAATTCGTTGGCGGCGCTTCTCCTTTTTGGCTTGCTCCTTTTTTAGAGTCTGTTCCACCTGAAGGAGTTCCATCTGGGTTATTGTTTTGCTTGTTTTTGTCTTCTGCTTTAGCCGCAATTGCTTTTTTAAGGTCGTCAGCTTTTTTTAATTTAATAATGTACTTTTCATAGTAGGCAATTCTATCTAAATCTGACATGTTATAAATGCTAATTACACTGTCATTTCGATTTGCAATTCCTTCGTATTTAATTACATCATCCAAACTTTCTCGTTTCTTTTTAATAAATCTAAATTCTCGAGATCGAGGTTTTAGCTGAACTAAAGTGCTGTCATAATATTTTCCTGCGTCTGGATATTTGGCTTCATTAAAATAAATAGCTGCCAAGTTTCTATAATTCGATGCAATGGTATAAGTGTCTCCTGTTTTTGCTTTTAGCGATTTATTGTATTCTTTTTTAGCGCTTCCCATTTTATTATTTTTATCATAATAAAGCGCTAAACTATGATGAAGTACATCTAAAAAAGGACGGTTTTCTCTATCCGAAAGGAGTTGGTTGAATTTTTTTAGAAATGAAATAGAATCTGTTTTTTCATATCCTGATAATGCTATTTGATTAACCTTAGCGTGAATAATATAGTTTCTTGGAGATTTTCGATTCATATCAATAACCGATTGATAGGCGGCAAAAGCACTGTCTTTATAGCCGAGTTCTTGATAAATTTGAGCTAAAATAAATCGATATCTCGCTTTTTCTTCTTTTGATTTTGTGAATTCAGTAGCCAATTTTAAATTAGCAATTGCACTGTCTTTTTTTCCAACATTAATATATGCTTGAGAAATAGTGGCATTTGCATCAGCTAAAATCTGTTTTTTTAATCTAACATCTTTAAGGATGTATCTCAAATTATTTAATGCCAATGCATCATTTTCCAAACGCATGTTGGTTTTTTCTCTCCAAATTCTAGCCTCAAGGATTTTATTGCTTGCTGGCGATTTGTATAAAATATAATTAAAAGCTTCAAGCGCAGGAATAAATCTTTGGTCGTAATATCTTGTTTTTCCTAACAATAGATAAGCTTCGTCCATTTGGTAGTTTCTCTCAATTCCATTAATATTCATGGAATGCTTTTGAATGGCTTTTGTGGCTTTGGTTTCCGAGCGTTCAAAATTGGTGTTTTTGGCGGTTTCGGGTTTATCTACTTCCTCAGTAACCTGCATTCTTTCAATTGGTAATACTTCCCAAAAGTTGTCTTTGTAAGTTCCTTTAAGATCCGTAATTCCTTTGTCTAATGCGATTTGGCCATTGTATAAAATATTATCTCTGGCACTTAGGGCGTGCATATTTCTGGATACAAAAGTGTCCCTTTTGGTAGAACAAGCTACCATCAAAAGGAGTAAACCTAGGGTGAACGAATATTTAAATATATTGTTTTTCAATTTGAAACGATTTTATTCTTAAACTACTAAATCCCGATTTTAGTATATAACACGTAAAAATACACTTCTTTTTGATACTAGAAAAGGTTCGGAGGTTTTTTTGGAAAACAAATTGTGGTTTCAACTGAGTTTTATCTTTAGCAATTAGCGATTGTTGTTTTTATTAAACCCAAAATGCATCGGTTAAATAGAAAACGGTATCGATAAAATATAAAACTTCATTTCTTGTTAAAACATTTTCATCGTGCAAATCTTCTAGAATAATCCCTAATTCGCGATTGATGTAGTCATTGTTTCGGTTGTTTTCAAAGCCATTCAAAGTTAAAAATTCTTTGACTTGCTTTAAATCTGTAGTAGCAGTTATTGAAACATAAGCTTGTTGTACAACTGCATATAAGATGTCATTGTCTTTTGTAAAGCCAATTAAATCATAGGCTGTGTCCGGAAAGAAATAATTATGAAGTAATAAATTATTTAAATAATCTTTCCAAGAATTATAATAAATACTGTCATTTAGTTTAAGCACGTTTTCAGCATCCTTCAAGTATACTTTTTGCTCGGCTCCTTCACTTACATATTGAGTTAGATCAATAACTATCCAAAGATTATTTTCAGAAATATAATTTTCTAAGTTCTTTGTTTCTTGTTTTTTGAAATGCTTTTCGTCTTCAATGATTGCGCCTGTTTTCGGGCCATCGTTAAGGTAACTGGCGATTGATTGGATAATTGTTCCAAACCTAATTTGGCTCTTTCCTGAAAGGACATTGTGTAGTTCATTTTTCAAACGGTTTTGCATCAACAAATATAAACAAACTTTTTAATTTTACAGTTGACAGGCTTTGAAAACCGGTCAATTGTCTATAATTTTATCTTTATTTAACAAAAAACATAAACAAAATAGTAGCGAGACTGATTATTATAGAATAGATATAAAAAGACTTGTTAGTACCTTTTTCTTTCACCAAAAATAGCAAAGAAAATAGTGGCAGAAAACATAAAATCAATAAAGCCGGAAGCCACAGAATCTCATATAGTACTCCAACTAAAGTAAAACGATATACATTTATGAACTGTCCCAAGCACCAAAATCCTGAGGACAAAATGCTCAAGATAAAAACTACTTTACTAGTTTTCGAATTTTTAAATGGGGTTGAAATCTCTTTCATACATTTTAAATTAATCCATTAATTTATACCTTACAGGTTTTGAAAACCTTTAAAATTTGTTCTTAAATCTGAACTTGCGTGAGGGATGGCAGTGGAAATCCTCTGTGGAACAAAGTGGAACAGAGATTGCAGCGAACAGCCCGACCGAGTTATTACACCTGACTTTAAACCCGACAGGTTTTGAAAACCTGTCGGGTTTGTGAAGGTAAATAACTCGGGCACGCCCAAATTAAACTGCAAAAAAGGCTTCTAATTCCTTCAAGGTTTCTGCTGATGTCACGATGTCTTTTACAATTTCTCCTTTGTTTAAGGCTACAATTCGGTCGCAAACCTCAACGGTGTGTTGCAAATCATGGCTGGAAACCAATACGGTAATATCAGGATTTTCGGCTAATTCTTTTATGATTTTCTTTAGACGGCTTACCGTTGTTGGATCTAAATTGGCAAACGGTTCGTCTAAAATTACAACTTTTGGATTTCCAATTAGCGTTGCAATAATGCCAACTTTTTTCATGTTCCCTTTCGACAAATCGCGAAGATATTTTTTGTTTCTAAGGATTTCATCGTTGAAAAATTCTTCGTGTTTTTTTAGCAACGCATTCACATCGGCTTTGTTTTGCCCGCGGATGTCGCCGATAAAATAAAAGTATTCTTCGGCGGTTAGGTAACCAATCAAAAACGATTCGTCAAGGAATGCAGAAGTGAACGGTTTCCAGTCTTCGCTGGTGTTCACCTGAATTTCATTGTTGGTTAATGTCCCTGTGGTGGGTTGGATTAAATCCAAAAGCAAACTGAAAAAAGTGGTTTTTCCTGCGCCATTGTTTCCGACTAAACCGAAGCTTTGCCCTTTTGGGATTTCTAAATTGGGGATATTTAATACGGTAGTTCCGTTGTATATTTTCGTTAATTTTTTTGCTATTATCATGGTTGTATTTTTTATTCGTTTTGAGCGTATGCGTTAATGGTTTTGTATTTTTCTGTTTTGTAGGTTTTTTCAATTATGGTGAATACTTTGTCTCTAAAAGCAAATCCGATTATTCCGGCAAGTGCTACAAGTGCATAACCAGCAATTGGCCCTGAAATAAAATATCCTAAACCATATAATGCTATCGGAACCAGCAGTTTTGGAATTGCAAACAACATGTTTTGAACGTTGAATCCTTGTTTGTTTCCAAAGGCATTTTTACCCACATTTAAATCGATTGGGGTTTTCATGTATGCGCCGCCCCAAAGAACGATATGGGAATTTACGCCGATATTATAAATCGCGCCAACCACAATTGCCATGTAGGTTTGCCAACCAAAATAAAGGTAAAATGAAGCTAAAACAGTTGATATTACGGTTGCAATTACCACCAACCACCATTTGGAAGTAAGGTAATCTTTGTAGGTAATGTTTTGACTCATTAACAGTTTGTAATAGGCGCTATCCCAACTAGGAACGAATTGGCCAAAATTCATTAAAAACCCTCCAGAAACAAATATTCCTGCAAAAATTTGCATCACATTTCCAGTAGAATCTATTTCTTGTCTGAAAAATAACAACCCGTAGAAAAGGAAGAAGAAGCCTGATAAAACAGTATTTTTGGAGCGTTTGTTTCTGGTAATTAATCTGATGTCATTTTTTAGAAACGTTCCTAAAGCACCGTATTTGTTCAACCACGCGTATTCTTTTCCATCGGCAGTTTTTTGTTTTGTTGCCAGTTTATCATCAAAATACATGTTGTTTATAAAATAATAATAGGCAAAATAATACAGGATTCCCAGAAGCAATAGTACTATTCCAAGTGCTTCTGGAGAGGAATATAAGGCGTCAAAAAACACTTGTGTGTAAAGCGTAATGTCGAACAATTTATAATATTGAGAAGCGATTAATGCTGCTACAATTAGTGCCACTGGAATTAAAATAGCGTCTTTTTTATTGGCTAGAATATTCAAGTAGTTGCTCGCAAATACCAACGCCATCATTCCAAGGTGCCAAGTAATAACGCCTGACACGCTGTATCCGTTTATTAATAATACAATTGAAAATGGGATAAAGAAAAAGGCGTGCAGAATATTAAAAAAGGAAATCGCTGATTTCCCCAAAACAAAATGCACCAACGATGATTTTTTTATGGGTAAAATCATTAAAGGTCGGATGCTCATCACAGGAATACTTTGCGCTATGTAACGCAAAAGTAAATGAACTAGAAACCAGTAAAAAGCATATTTGTTGATAAATAAAAGCGGGTCTTTATAGCCGCTTTCTTGAAGAATATAAAATACTCCCGATCCCAAAGCAATTATCATTACGGCGAAATAAATGGCAAAAAAAGCCATCAAAATTTTCATGACTAATTTATTCCCGAATGACGCCGATCGCAAAAAGGATTTTAATTCGAGATTGATAAAGTGTTTGAACATAAATTTAAAGGTTTATAATATTTTGATAAATATAGAAAAATTATTGATTGGATAGTTGGTATTCAGGATAGGTTTTTTCTAAATAGTCTTGCGCTTTTGAGGGGATTTCAAAAAGAATGATATAAAAAAACAAACCACACGCAACTAAAAAAACACTCATTCCAAAAAGGAAAAAAGAATTCGTTGCTTGAGTAATATTGTTACTTATAATTGAACCAATATTCAAAGGAAATGTGAGCAATCCGCCAAAATTCCCGCAGCTGTAAATGGTTTTTTCTAAAAGCCATTTTTTAGGTTTCAACTCCTTCTTATTTATTAATAACCCTTGTTTTACAAATACAAAGAACACAATTAAAAATTGGATTAAAAACAAAATTTTAATGATTTTTATGTTATTTTCATTGAATTTAAAAAGATAAAATAAAGCCCCTATTAAAAGTACTGTCCCAATAATTTTTGGCAATTCAAAAAAAGCTTTAAAATGATTCCAAACCCAATTGTTGTATCTTTTGGCCATCGCTTTTTGTTTTTCCTCCACCACATCCATAAAACCGAAAACACCAAATTTCTTAAATTCTTTATTCAACAGCGTTTCAAATGACAGCGTTGGATTGCTTTCCCATTCTAGCTCAATGGCGTTGGCCAAATGATCGACTAGCTCGGTTTGCAAATCGTAATATTCCACGTAATGCTGTTTGGTGAACGTGTAAAGTTGGTCTATTTGTTCCGTGGTTAATTTCATATTGTATCTAATTTTGGATTCACTAAACTTTGCATGTTTCTAATAAAATCTTCCAATTCAGCCAAACGGTTTACGGTTTCTTTGGTTCCGGTTTCGGTGAGTTTGTAATATTTTCTCAATCGGTTGTCTACTTTTTCAACTTCTACATCAAGCAAACCTTCCGCTTCTAGTTTGTGCAACGCAGGATACAAAGCGCCTTCGGTAATTTGAAGTTCGCCAAGCGTAATCGCTTTTACCTTTTGAGTGATTTCATAGCCATACATTTTGCCGTTTTCCTCCAGCAATTTCATGATTATGGTGTTTAAACTTCCTTTGTACAATTGTGAATTTTTCATTTTTTGGTTGTTGCGAGGCACGAAGCCATCTCATTTTAAAAAGCAAATATACATAAGTTTCTTATACATAATACATTTAGGTATAAAAAACTGACAATTATCATTTTCAGAAACCTAATTCGTTTGCTATCTTTGTCAAAAATTAAATCAATGTCTTCATTTTATAAATTAAACATTAAAGAGGTAAAACGCGAAACCAAAGACGCCGTTTCCATCCTTTTTAATGTTCCCGCAGAATTACAATCCAACTATAAATTTGTGGCTGGACAGTACCTCAACATAAAACTAACTTTAGACGGAGAAGAAATTCGTCGTGCCTATTCTATCTGTTCTGCTCCGGAAAGTGGCGAATTGAGAATTGCTGTAAAGGCGGTTAAAAACGGATTGTTTTCGCAATTTGCTAATGCAAAATTAAAAGCGGGGGATCTTCTTGAAGTGGGAAGCCCTGAAGGAAAATTCACTTTTGAACCGCAACACGATCGCCAACGAAATTATGCGGCATTTGTTGCTGGTAGCGGAATCACGCCAATTATGTCTATTGCAAAAAGCGTTTTAACTAGCGAGCCCAAAAGCACTTTTGTATTGGTTTACGGAAATAAATCGCCTGAAGACACTATTTTTCATCAAGAATTACACGACTTACAATCAAACTATGTTGGACGCTTTTTTGTGCATTATTCTTATACACAAGCCAAAGTTGAAAACGAACTTTTTGGGCGAATTGATAAAGCGGCAGTAAATTTTGTCTTGAACAACAAACACAAAGAATTGTCTTTTGACAAATTCTATTTGTGCGGACCGGAAGATATGATCAACACCGTTTCGGGAGTATTAAAAGAGCATAATGTACCAGAAAAAAATATAAAATTTGAACTTTTTACCAGTTCCTCTTCTGAAAATAAAATCCAAGAAGCGTTAGGCGGACACACTAAAATCACGGTTTTAGTAGACGACGAAGAGACCAGTTTCGAAATGTCGCAAAAGCAAACCATTCTGGAAGCCGCTTTAAAACAAGGAATTGACGCTCCGTATTCTTGCCAAGGTGGAATTTGCAGCAGCTGCATGGCGAGAGTGACTGTGGGAACTGCTGAAATGAAGAAAAATTCTATTCTTACCGATAAAGAATTGGCCGAAGGATTGGTGTTAACTTGTCAAGCGCATCCAACATCGGAAACGATTTTCATTGACTTTGACGACGTTTAAGTGATTTAAGATTTAAGATTGCAGATTTAAGAATAGAAAAAAGGTTATAGAAATTGATTTCTATTTAACCACTTTTTCAACAGCTTGTTCAGGTAGAATTGTTCTCATGGCGTCTTCGTAACCTTCTACTTTTTTATTCCCATAAATGGATGTTGGAAGTTTTGGGTACAAATTTCTATCGGAAACCAAGCTATTTTCCTCGGGTTGATTGAAAGGTGAAAAACCTAAATACGGATGCGTTGCGCCCCAAAGCGTGATGGTTATTATTCCTAAAATGGCAGCAATATGTCCGTTTCCAGAATCCATGGATAGCATGACGTCTAAATTGCTGATGAGTTGAATTTCCTGGTTGAATTTCAATTTTCCAGCCACAGAAATTACGTTTTTATGCGATTTAGAAAGCATCTCTAAAGTTTCGATTTCCTTTTTTCCGCCACCAAAAAGCAGCATTTTATTCCCTGGATTTTGAGCCAATTGATCAATCACTTTTCCCATTAAATCCAAAGGATATACTTTAGAATCGTGCTGTGCAAAAGGCGCAATCCCAATCCATTTTTCATTTTTATCGCCCACAACAGATAAAATCTCTGACGACAATTTTGATTTATTAGGAAAAGTAGGATTGGATAAATTGATGGGAAAACCAAGTGCTGAAAACACTTTTGCATGTCTTTCAAAAACGGTTGGCAGCGGTCTGAAAATTTTATTCACTGAACGGGTAACTTCCTTTTTTTCGGTTCTTCCTTTATCGGTGAAAGCCACTTTTTTTCCGCTCAAGGCAAATAAACCTCTGATTACTTTTGAACGCATTACGTTATGTAAATCGGCGAAAGCATCAATATTACTTTTTCGTAGTTCCAGAAACAATCGGAACAATCCCAAAAATCCCTTGTGTTCTCCTTTTTTAACAAATGGAAAAAAGTGAACATTGGGAAGATCATTGAATAATGGTTGGAAAAATGGAGTTGAAATAACGGTGATTTTAACATTGGGATATTTTTCGTTAAAA
>Ga0114975_10003333_pt1 | contig 10717 bp, 8 predicted proteins | sample S_130626_EF_Meta_FD_87031 | JGI IMG/M metagenome (GOLD analysis project Ga0114975, IMG submission 87031) | Freshwater microbial communities from Lake Simoncouche, Canada to study carbon cycling - S_130626_EF_MetaG | ecosystem: Environmental > Aquatic > Freshwater > Lake | place: Lake...
AATGAAGGAGAAAGTTCAAACCTATTCAATTGGTTTTCATAGCGCTCAATTTAATGAAGCCCATCATGCAAAACAGGTGGCTAACTACCTTGGCACTAACCATCATGAAGAGATTCTCAGTCCAGACCCTGCTTTAGTTGTTGAAAAGATCTCTCATGTATTAGACCAACCATTTGCTGATTCTTCAATTGTTCCAACCTATTTATTGGCTAAATTCGCCCGTGAAAACTTGATTGTGGCCCTTGGCGGGGATGGTGGCGATGAGGTTTTTGGTGGGTATGACCGCTACTTAGCAGCGCCTGTCATGCAACGACTTAATCCATTACTAGGTCTAGCCCGCTCCGGATTGAAGTTTGCTGGACAACAATCCTTTGGCAACACCCGCAAAATCAATCGCGTTGGCTCACAACTATCTCCTAAAGATTCCTTAGCAGCTAGATATAGCTCAATTTTATCTCTCACTCAACCTCATGAATTAACGACATTGTTGAATTCAAGCTTTCAATGCAAAGCGGCAGAGGATTCTCGCAAGCAACAGTTTAATTCTGGCAAATATTCGTCTTTTGATCGAATGATTCGCTCGGACCTAGATGCCTACCTACCAGGGGACTTATTGGTAAAAGTTGATATTTCAACAATGGCTAACAGCCTTGAACTCAGATCGCCGATGCTAGATGTGAACGTCATCGAATGGGGTCTATCTCTTCCGCGTAAATATAAAATTAAGGGATTTGAAACCAAACACATTCTAAAAGATGTTGCTCGCTCTCTTGTTCCTGCCGAGCTCATTGATCGCCCAAAGATGGGTTTTGGAATCCCGAGAGCGGAATGGCTGCGGACCGGCATGAAAGAGTTAGTAGTGGACACACTGACAGACACAACTGCCACGCAGCGTGGCTGGTTTAATCCAAAAGAGGTTTCAAAAGTAATTGACGCTCACATGGCTGGTGAAGACAAAGACAACATAATCTGGCCTATGTTGATGCTAGAACTATGGGCTAGAACTTGGCTCGACTAGGTAAAAGCTTCTTGTAGAGCTCTTCATGATCATGTACTAAGCGTTTAACTCCAAAATTAGACAAGGTGAACTCTTGGGCGGCTGCGCCCAATTTGGCGCGCAAAGCCTTGTCATTTGCTAGTTTTTCCAGGGCATCGGCAATTTCCTGCACATCCAACCCAGTAACAATTCCTGTCACGCCATCTAAGACAACTTCAGGCACAGATCCAACATTAGTTGTCACCACAGGAAGTCCAGCCATACCTGCTTGAATTAAACTCAACGGAGTACCTTCATTGTCACTCGTTAGGGCAACCATGTCAGCAGATGACAAGACTCTCTCGATATCGCTCTGCCAACCAAGAATCGTGACGGGTAAATCTTCTCGTTTTATTCTTTCTCGGCACATATCCAATAGCTCGCCATCGCCAGCGATAAAGAAATCTAAAATAACACCACGCTTTTTTATTTCACTAACAACATCCAAGAATCGATTAGGACGTTTAATTTGAGTTACGCGTCCGATAAAAGCGCACTGCAGACTGTTAGCGGGCAAGGTAAGAGCATTTCGTGAGTCTTGCCTATCAGGCAACACTCCAATTGCTAATCCAGGTGGCATCAATCCAAATTTATCTTTAGTGCCAATCCCTGCGTTCAGAAGGTCTTGTCTGACCTTGTCGCCAACGGCTAGCAGTTGATGAGTAAAGAGCGCTAAAAATTTTTCTGCAATTACAACTAGTGATCGCTTAAAGGACCCAAAATATCCATTAAGTAAATGTCCATGAAAAGTGTGCACGCGTATTGCAGGCTGAAGTGAAACAATGGATGCAATTCGTCCCAAGAAACCAGCTTTAGCAGTGTGTGTGTGGATGACATGTGGCTTGAAATCACGTATTTCATTAACAAGGGAAATGAAAGCTTTTAGATCTCCGCCCAAACTAACCCGCCGTCCAAAACCTTGAATACGAACAGCTTTAACATCTGTCGCAACCGTGTCTAAGTAATCCGCTTCATCGGCAGCGCAATAACCTGTATACAGGCGGTGGTCGAATTGATCTGAATTAAAACCTCGCATCAACCCTGAAACCTGAACCGCTGGCCCACCCACATTCATGCGGGCGATAATTCGCATAACCCGGATTGGGGTTGCAGGTTTTGGAGTCATTGCCCAATCTTCTCTTAAATCGCCTGAAATTACTCCAACAGTATGTGCTGACAGTGGGGATGCTTGGAAAAGACCTCTGGGCAGTTAGGATTACGCATATGTCCGCTCAAAACTCCCAAGTTCTAGCAATTATTGGTCAAGGCTATGTCGGCTTACCCCTAGCGATGGCCGCCGTTGACGCTGGCTGGACCGTTATTGGCATCGATAATTTTGAGGCCAAGGTTTCGCAGATTAACGCAGGCTCAAGCCCTGTTGAGGACATCTCAGATCAACAATTACAGGCCGCGCTCGCAAAAGGCGCATACAAAGCAACAACAGACTTTAGCGCTGTAGCTGGAGCATCCGTGATAACAATCTGTGTGCCAACGCCACTAGACGAAAATCGCGAACCAGACCTTGAACTACTTCGGAGCGCAGCAGTTGGAATAGCGCCGTTTATTTCGAATGAAACATTAGTTGTGAGCGAATCAACTTCATATCCAGGAACACTTCGAGATGTAATTATTCCAATTGTAAATGAGTTAAAGCCACAAGCATCACAAAATCTATATTTTGCCAGCGCTCCTGAACGAGTAAACCCAGGCGACCCAGTTTGGAACCAGAAAAACACACCACGTCTAGTTGGCGCTATTGACGCAGCTTCAATAACAAAGGCTTTGGGATTTTATGAATCAATCTGCGATGCAGCAGTATCAGTTTCAACACCTGAAATTGCAGAAGCAGCAAAATTATTGGAAAACACATTTAGGCTTGTAAATATCGCTTTAATTAATGAGTTCACACAACTATGTTCTACGAACAACATTAATGTCCACGAAGTAATTGACGCGGCTTCTTCTAAACCTTACGGGTTCATGCCATTCAGACCCGGTGTTGGAGTTGGCGGACACTGCATTCCTGTCGATCCTCTATACCTAACATGGTGGGCCAGACAGAGTGGCGTCCAAGCAAACTTCGTCGAGTCAGCAGATTTAATTAACCGCCAGATGCCAAAATTTGTAGCTGAACGTGCGCTGAACATGGTGGAGAAAAGAAATGATTCACCAAGAGTTCTTATCCTAGGAGTTGCTTACAAGCCAGGCGTAGCAGATGTTCGTGAGACTCCTGCGACAGAGTTGCGAAATTATCTTATGAGCAGAGGCGCCACAGTTGCTTGGCACGACCCATTGGTTTCAACATGGGAGGAATCAACATCGGCTAGCCTGGATTGGGACTGCGATGTGGCAATTTTGGCAACAATGCAGCCAGGGATGAAGTTAACCCAACTGACTGATCGAGGAGTAAAGATCTTGGATTGCACCAATACCTTGGGAAATCTAGAAGGAGTTACTACTCTTTAATTTTGTGCGTTGATTTCCCGTGCAATATCGCTGATCATGGTGGAAAGATCCCGCTGCGGTTTCCATCCGACTAATTGATTGATTAACTCAATATTTGGAACACGACGTTCCATATCTTCAAAACCATCCCCATAGGCTTCTTCGTATGGGATGTGCACAACTGAACTACTTGAGCTTGTTTCAGCAATTACCCTTTTTGCAAGATCATTAATTGATATCTCAAAGTCATTTCCAATGTTAATAACTTTTCCGATTGTATTTGGAGAAAAAGCAATCTTAATAACTGCTTCGACAGCGTCGTAAACATGGCCAAAACAACGAGTCTGTTCGCCAGTGCCATAAATTGTAATCGGCTCATTATTAAGTGCTGCCCTTACAAATCTAGGAACAACCATTCCATAGGCACCTAGCTGACGAGGACCAACCGTATTAAAGAAGCGAACAATCCTAGTTTCTAACTTTTTCTCAACAAAGTAAGCATAAGCAAGTGACTCATCGATTGCCTTTGCCTCGCTATAAGACCAGCGCAAGGTAACTGGACTACCAAGAATTCTGTCGTCACTTTCACTTAATGAATCAGAGATATTCTTTCCGTAAACTTCACTGCTACTAGTAACAAAAACTGGGATGTTTCTCTGCACTGCAGCTTCTAGAACATTTTCAGTCCCTCGAATGTTTGTGAGCAAACTAGCCAAGGGATTATTGACAATGTTAAAAACACCCACGGCGGCAGCTAAGTGAAATATGTAGTCCGAATCGCTAACGAGTGTATTCAGAAGCTGAGTGTCAAGGATTGATCCCTCTATAAGCGTGAAACCTTCATTCCCTTCGAGTTGAGCAAGATTCTGTGCTCGTCCCGTTGAGAAATCATCCATAACGGTGACTGTATGCCCTTCGGAAATTAGCCGCTCACAGAGATGTGAGCCAATAAAGCCGGCGCCACCTGTTACAAAAATTCGCATGCCCGGCAGTCTACTTTATAAACATCGTGGGTATTTGCCTACAAGCCCATCAATTTAGCTTGGCGATCAAAATCGGGAACAGTATTCCTCACCTCATCAAATGTTCCCATGGCTAAGATTTTGCCTTCTGAGAGATAAACGACCATGTCCGCATTTCTCACGGTCGATAATCTGTGGGCAATCATGACAACAGTTGTAGATCCCCTTAACTCATGGATTGCTTCAGAAATGCTCGCCTCGGTTTCACCGTCTAATGCGCTTGTTGCTTCATCTAGTACCAAAAGATGAGGACGCGTGAACATCGCACGCGCAATCCCCAGTCTTTGTCTTTGACCTCCACTAATTCTTGCACCTCGCTCGCCCACCGGACTATCTAATCCCTCTGGCAAACCAAGAAGAAATTCATCTAAATGTGCAATCTTCAATGCACTAAGCACGAGTTCGTCGGTTGCTAATTCCAAGGGATACCCCAATGCAACATTTTCCCGAATACTTCCTGCCGATATAACAATATCCTGAGGTACATACGAGATCGCTCCAGGCCACTTCGCCACGGCTTCAAGTGGTGGCAATCCTGATATCAGCACCTTACCTAAGTCCGGATTAAGAACTCCGAGTAGCACATCGATCATTGTTGTCTTTCCTGCTCCAGAAGTCCCAACAAAGGCCACAGAGGTTCCAGGAACAATCTTTAGACTAATATTTTCAATCGCTGGAGAAGGGTTGTTCGGATAGGTAAATGAAACTTCATTCACAGTAATCTCCGAGCGAAAATCTGCATGAACTAAATCAAGAGTGTCATCAACATTCTCAATGAGATCGGTTTCACCCAGCGCCTCAAGCAGATCTAGCGTTGGCTTCGCTTGACCGAGAGAATTTCGTATTTGAATCGACCCTTGCTGCACTCTCAATACTGCTGGGGCTATGCGCGATCCTGCAGCCAGAAAAATAGCCAAAGTTGAGATTGCTTGAGTCGCATCTTGCAAAAAAAACTGAGTAATACCAATCAATAGCGCGCCAAGCACTACGCTTGTTTCTATTACATACTTACTTACATACGGCAAGAAGCTTATTTCTGCTGATGTACTAGCAAGACTAAATCGTAATTTACTGATCTCGCGTGCATAATAGTCACGCCGATTTCGCACAACTGATTCACGGTAGGAAGCGAAAACTTCAACTATTTTTTCATTACTCTTAATATTCAGTTCAGAACTTTCAACTCCCAGTGAACTTGCTCGTACGTGCATAAAGCGATAAAGCAAATAGCCGATCATCGAGAAAATTATAAATGTGCCAATTGCCGTTGTTGGGTCTACCAAAAATAGACCTACTGCAAGAACTAACAAAAGTGAAAAATCCGAAACTAATACAACAACAGTTGCTAAGACCTGTAAAACAATCAGCTCTACTCCTTTTGTTACTGCATACAAAGTTTCTTGAGTTGTACGTCCCTGGATCATGATTAGTGATTGAGAAAGAAGACGAGCAACCAAATTTGCTGAAATTGTTGCGCCCCGCCTACTCAAAAAAAACAATATTCTTCGCGTGAAGAAAATAGATAACATAGTTCTGCCGACTAGTAAAATTACGGCGCTAATCCCCAAAATCAATGCTTGAGTTTGGAAGGACATCTCGGCCAGATGCAAAATTCTTAAAGCTAAACCAACACGGTTGCCAGGTTCTTGGGATTGCAATCCTGTTGCCGAAAGCGCCCCCAATAATCCAATTGCGACAATGCCCAATAAATCTAATGCACTCAAAAGAATTTGCAGAAATGTCACTGCCAATAACTTTCGTTGATCTAGTTTGGAAAGAACTCCCAAGGACCTGCGAATGGTGCTTTTCCCCCGACCGGATATCATCATTAGAACTTCACTTTCCAACCTCTAAACTTGCTTAAAACGAATGCGAACCTTGGTTAGGTAATTATAGATCGGAGAGTCAAATCTATCTGGCTCTGATACTACAATTTGACAGATTCTGAGGAATTGTAAGATTCTTCAAGTCTACTAGTTAGGATTCGATTATGAAACGCGTCATGATTTTAACGAACTCATTAACTGGTGGTGGTGCAGAACGGTCCATGAATTTGGTCAGCAACGAGCTATTCAAGCGTGGATGGAAAGTCGCTTTAGTTCCTATAAACGAAGGCCCTGATGACCAAATAGTTCCTTTATGTGAATTGATTCCCCTTAAACGGAAATGGAAAAGCGGTCTCCTAAAAACGATTTTCTCAATACTAAAATTTAATAAAGTAGTGAAATCATGGAAGCCGGACGTTATTGTTCTCAATTGTGAGCTGCCAGAGTTATTTGGAGCTGCTCTTTTCAGTTTCCAAAGATTGGTAGTTCTTCAACATACGACTGACCCGTGGGCTGGACGTCTAAAATTTGGGCGTGTGATTCGTCAAGTTTTGTCATATAAAAAAACTACCTGGATCGCTGTTTCTGCTCATTTAGCAATTTGGCCGGGGGGAGGAGCCCCACAGGCAATTCTTCAAAATCCTATAGTTGAAAAAAAAGTCACAACAAACCAGAAGCAACACCAAAAGATAGAAAGACTTGTCTTCATCGGGCGGCTGAGTATTGAAAAGAGACCAGGGATAGTTATCGAAATATCATCAGTGACTGGTTTACCAATTCTTATCATCGGCGATGGCATTATTATGCAAAGCCTCAAAGAACAGGGTCACCAATACGGCACAGATGTTGAATACGCTGGGCATATCCCTGATCCATGGTCCAGACTTAAGATTGGAGATCTGTTAATTGTCCCCTCTGCATTCGAAGGTGATGGACTAGTGGTAATTGAGGCTCTTCTAAATGGAGTGCCTCTTTTATTAGCCGACATTCCTGATTTTCGCCGTTTTGAATTTCCTGAAATAAACTACTGTTCAAGTATTGAAGAGTACCGAACTGTTATCGATGAATATGGAAATGAGTTAAGTAAACTTCTAATTCCAAGTGGTATATCTAGGCCGTTAATTGAAGGAAGATCAATCGATATAGTTGGCGATATGTGGGAAAAATTTCTTCTAAGCTAACTTTATTAATTAAATGTAATCATGGCATAGTCTGAACAAATAATCTTGAAATTTTTCAAATCACAATAATTTAACCTATTTGTTGGACAATTAAATCGTACAGATGCGAATTTACTCCTTCGGAGGACCAGATGGTTTTAAACTTATCACTCCGAATGAAATTCTGACCTCTTTGTCTCATGAGTTCGATACTCTCATCAGACAGGGTTTTCAGTATATAAGTTAAGGAATCAATATTTGGTTCACATTGGATTGCAATGTCGTCTGGGAGGTCGATCGACAGCAAACTTGGTCCAACGTAGATTGGTACGCAGCCTGCAACAATTACGTCAAAAAGCTTTTCACTGACAGTGCTATTGGAATTCTCCAAGACAATAGACATTTTTGAATTCAGTAGCACATCAAACTTATTATCTATAGGACCGCAGGATTGGTATCGCCAGTGCAAGTCGCCATAGATACTACTAATTGATATTTTACTTCGGTTTCGAATTGCAAATGCTAAAACTCCAAGACGATGATTAATTTTCTTCTTCAAATCATCGCTCCAAAGATCTCCATAGATCTTGACATTTAGCTCTTGGGCATTATGTGCTAACACTCGTCGAAAATCATGAAAGACTGATTTCTTTGGGCTGACTTTGTTTGACGAAATAACTACGATGTGATGTTCCCTCAAAGCCCATTCGTTTAAACTGATACCAAAACCGTTAGCTTGTATTTGAGCCAGCACATCGGAGTCCGTTTTTTTGGGAGTATTTGGATTTGCGTTTATCTCGTATGGCCATGGAATAAAAATTGTTGTCCTAGAAAGTTCTTTACTGAGACCCGGTGTCAGCACCTGTGAATATAGACTCTCCACATGAGTTTCAAACTGAGAAGGGAATACACTCACAGGCTCATCTCTCAATAGAATTGCACGTTGAGCTGCTCCCCCAGCAGAAATGAATTTTCGGTACGCTGCCTTGTTATGGTTTATAGAAATTAGCCAATCTGATTTAGGATCGGCGCTCAACGAGTAACCACTATTTCTCAAAGAATCTAACAATAGTGAGAATCGATAGACTTGATCCGGTCGGTCGAATGGAATGTGTCGACTCCCAGCTATACAAATAGAAATGTTGACTGGCTTTTTCACGGGGTTCAATTTGTGTAAAAATCTCGAATCGCATTTGCGACTAATTCGATTTCATCGTCAGTGATTTGCACAAATGATGGGAGCCAGAGGCCCTTTTCTCCTATGAGATTTGAAATAGGGTACGTACCTGACTTGTTATAAGCGACTTGAGCATTAATTGGAGGATACATTTTTCTGGTTCCAATTCCATTATCACGAAGAGTGGATATCAGTTCCTCACGATTATCTGCCAGACAATCTATAAACCAAGGTGATACTAAAGTTAAATCGTGTTCAAACAATTTTATATTCTGCGTGCTGCCTAATGCTTCTGAATACTTTTGCCAGATCTCTTTTTTTCGCTCAACCCTTGCAGGCAACTTTGACATTTGAACTCTACCTATGACGGCTTGAAGGTCAGTGATTTTAAAGTTCAAACCAATGCTCCCATGGATATCTATTCCACCGTGAGTGCGACCAAAGTCTTTGTAGGCACGAAGTTGATTAGCCAATCCATCATCATTCGTGACAATACATCCTCCTTGGCCCATAGTGATTATCTTTGGAACAGAGAAAGAGAAACTCCCCATGAGCCCCAAGGTTCCAAGATGTGCTCCGTTTGGGAATTGGCTACCAAGCCCTTGGGCGGCATCTTCTAGAAAAAATATTTTTGAAGTCGCGCAAAAATCAATAAGGTCTTGGATGGGGTATGAGGGTGATCTTCCATTTGGAGAAACATAAAGAATTGCTTTTGTCTTTGCTGAAACCGCGCCTTTAACCAGATCTATATCCATGCAGAGCGTTGATGGCTCGATATCTACAAAAATAGGTTCTGCACCGACTGCGCTTACGGCGTTAGGAGTTGCAATCATCGTGTAATTAGGAACGATCACTTCATCGCCTGGGCCAATATTTAGTATCTTCAACATCATAAACAACGATAGGGTGCCATTATTCACCATTACTACATGCTTAACATTAACGTACTCAGAAATCGCTTTTTCAAGAGCAGCTGTTTCCGTAAATTCTGTTAGAAAACCACCAGATTCCAAATACTTCGACATTGCTGTTACTTCTGCGTCATCAAAAAATGGTTTCATTTGAGGAATATTTACATTATTCACGATCTAACTCCTCGTAACATTTACACACTTGGTCAAATTGTGTTCGGTCCAATTCTGCGCCAAGATATGGTCCATTTTTGAATTCCAGCACCACAGTCAGATCTTGGATTATCTTGTAGGCATGGCCACCACCGTAACAATGTAACAATTGACCTGCAGCCAAGTCTGTAGAGGACAAGAAGGAGCCATCCTCTCCATAAATGTCTGCGTGAACCATTCCAGAAACAATATATAACACCTCTGTAGTACGGTTAATTGTTCTTTCCAAGAAATTGTGAATATGGGGGACGCTCGAATGACCTTTTGGATGCTGCCAAACGCCAACCTGGAGGAGGTCATTAGGGCTTGATAAAAACGTTAAATCTTGAACCTGTAAACTCTTGGTGTCTACAACACGGGCAACAAGAGTTTCTCCATCAAAAAATTCCATATGTCTACTATACCGAGCAATCTTTCGATTTACTCTAATTTTGCTGGTACCAACCCACTGTATTCTTAATTCCATCCTGAAGTGAAGTCGGTGGCGCCCAACCCAAGAGTTTTTTTGAGATGTCGTTATTCATAATTTTTATCTGATCCCCATCAGGTTTAGTTCTGTCGTAAGTTATCCGACCCTTAAACCCAGTTTCTAAGGCTAAAGCTTCAGCCAAATTGGTGATAGAAATGCCTTTCCCGCATCCAATATTTAGCAAATCAGATTCAACATCGAGCAGAATACATTTTTCGATTGCGCTAACAGCATCATCAATATACAACCATTCCCTTATGGGCCTACCGGAGCCCCAGACCACAACTTCGTCACTTTCAAGCCGTGCGGCATTTACAAATTTGTTAGCCAATGCGCCAAGTGCGTGAGCCCTTATTGGATCCTTATGGTCACCCGGTCCATAGAGATTTGGAAAACAGATATTCAAGGTTCTGAGAGAAGAATCTGACCTGTATGCGGCAGATGCGATTAATGTTAAT
>Ga0114975_10003335_pt1 | contig 10714 bp, 9 predicted proteins | sample S_130626_EF_Meta_FD_87031 | JGI IMG/M metagenome (GOLD analysis project Ga0114975, IMG submission 87031) | Freshwater microbial communities from Lake Simoncouche, Canada to study carbon cycling - S_130626_EF_MetaG | ecosystem: Environmental > Aquatic > Freshwater > Lake | place: Lake...
AGCCAATAAAACTATAGATTCATCTACTTGTCAAATAGCTAAAATAGAACCACTGCCATTAGAGCCAAAACCATTACCACAGCTAGCTCCACATTTATTATCGAAATTTAAAAGAGACTTTAATAACGAGTATACACCTGAAACTATTAGCACTTCTTTACAAACAACTCTTGATGTAAATCTTCAAAAAGAAGTATCTATGCTTGTACAAAATCACCAACATCAGTTATCGGGTAACCAAATAAAAAATGTAGCTGCAATGGTGGTGGAAATTGAAACTGGAAATATCATTTCATACGTTGGAAATGTATATGAGCCAAGTGATAGCACAACAGAAAGCTATGTTGATGTTTTAACAAGTGCTAGAAGCCCTGGAAGTACATTAAAACCTTTATTATATGCATCCATGTGGAGTGAAGGTAATTTATTACCTCGTCAATTAATCCCTGATATTCCAACACAATTTGGAGGATACACACCACAAAATTTTGATTTGGGATACGATGGAGCTGTGCCAGCAAACCGAGCACTGGCAAGGAGTTTAAATATTCCTGCTGTTAAATTATTACAACAATTTAAATATCAAAAATTTTATAGCGTTCTTAAAAGCTGTGGCTTTACTACATTAAATAAACCTGCTGATTATTATGGTATGAGTTTAATTTTAGGAGGATGTGAAATTACTCCTTTTGAACTTGCAGGTGTTTATAGTAGTATGGCAAGAATGTATTTGCACGAGAAAAAAAACAAAGGCAAATGGAATGAAGATGATTGGCAAATGCCAAAGTACAACATTGAAAAGTTAACATTTAAAAGTCAAAAACAAGAACCTAGAAACGGATATCAACCTTTTAATTACCCTGCAATTTGGCATACATTAAACGCAATGAATGAAGTGATGAGACCCGGTGAAGAAGGATTGTGGAATTTGTTTTCATCATCGCAAAGGATAGCTTGGAAAACAGGTACCAGCTTTGGTTTTAGAGATGCTTGGGCAATAGGATTAACTCCTAAATATTGTGTTGTAGTTTGGTGTGGCAATACAACAGGAGAAGGCAGACCCGGCCTAATTGGTTTAAATGCTGCTGCCCCACTTTTGTTTAATATATTCAGATTATTGCCAACAAGTGCTTGGTTCAATCCACCAACAACAGGATTTGCCTACATTGCTACTTGTAAAAAATCAGGATTTAAAGTTAGCAATGATTGTGCTGAGGCTGATACAATCTTAATTGGTGAATCTGCAAAAAAGTATGCAACCAATTGCCCATATTGCAGAAAAATTCACTTAGATAATACTGGCCATTTTAGAGTAACAGAGCATTGCCTCTCACCCTCTCAAATGCAACATCAATCTTGGTTTGTATTACCTCCAACAATTGAGTATTATTATAAACAAAAACATCCTGACTATCAATCATTACCCTCATTTATGCAAGGCTGCAATGCAGATGCTACAAGGGTTTTAGATATAATATATCCTGATAACAATGCCACTATATATATTCCAGTTGAGTTAAATGGGAATGCAGGAAGTACCATTTTTAAAGCCACACATAAATACAATACTGCCAAATTATATTGGCATCTTGATGAAGATTTCGTGGGAACAACAACACATTTTCATCAACTAGAACTTAATCCAACTGTTGGTAATCATATCATCACAATTGTTGATGAAAATGGCAATAGTGATATTAGAAGTTTTGAGATAGTAAAAAAGGGTTAATCTGAAAGAGAGATTAACCCTTTTTTAAGTTCAATTTTTATATAAATTATTTCTTCATCTCTGTATAGAACTGATGGAAATAAGGAATGGTTTCAATGCCCTTATAGTAATTGAAGATATCATATTTTTCGTTTGGACTGTGCAAATTATCACTATCTAAACCAAAGCCCATAAACACAATTTTAATTCCTAATTCTTTTTCAAACAATGCACAAATAGGAATGCTTCCACCACCACGAATAGGAATAGGTTCTTTACCAAACGTAGCAAACACAGCCTTTTCAGCAGCTTTATATTCAATGCTATCAATTGGTGTTAAATATGGCTCTCCCCCATGGTGCTCACTTGCTTTAACAACTGTACCAGCTGGTGCAATACTTTTAAAATACTTTAACAAAATTTCAGTGATTTTTGTGCTGTTTTGGTTAGGCACTAAACGAGTAGAAATTTTAGCAAAAGCCTTACTTGGCAAAACAGTTTTAGCACCTTCTCCAGTATACCCACCCCATATACCATTTAGTTCAAGTGTGGGGCGAATACCAGTTCTTTCATTTGTAGTATAACCTTTTTCGCCCCACAAACTTGTTACACCCAAATCTGTTTTGTACTCTTCCTCGCTAAAAGGTACTTTACTCATTTTTTCTCTTTCTTCTGCACTTGCTTCTAACACATCATCGTAAAAACCAGGAATCGTAATATGATTATTTTCATCGTGGCAAGACGCAATCATTTTTGCCAACATGGTTATGGGATTTGCTACAGCACCACCATACACGCCACTATGTAAATCTCTGTTAGGTCCAGTAACTTCAACTTCAATATAGCTTAATCCACGAACACCAACATCCAAGCTGGGATTTTCCATACTCAACATACTGCTATCGCTGATTAAAATAACATCGGCTTTTAATAGCTCTTTATTTGCTTTTACAAATGTTCCTAAATTAGGACTCCCAACTTCCTCTTCTCCTTCAATAATAAATTTTATGTTGCAAGGCAAAGTGTTTGTAGCTACCATTGTTTCAAATGCCTTAACGTGCATAAAAACTTGTCCTTTATCGTCACAACTTCCACGTGCAAAAATTTTTCCATCTCTAACAGTGGGTTCAAAAGGTGGTGTATGCCATAAATCTAAAGGATCAGCGGGTTGCACATCATAGTGTCCATAAACCAAAACTGTTGGTAAGCTTGCATCAAATATTTTCTCGCCATATACTACAGGATGTCCAGCAGTTTCGTAAATAGTTGCAGTAGTTGCACCTGCTTTTAGCAAGTGTTCTTTAACACTATTAGCACAAGTAATCATATCTTCCTTGTTCTCTGTTTTAGCACTAATGCTAGGGATACGCAAAAGAGCTAATAATTCTTCTAGGAACCTGTCTTTATGTTGTTGTTGATAGTCTTTCCAAACTTGCATATTTGAATGATTTTTATTTATAAAATGGATGGCAAAAATAGATAAGTTAAGGTGATGTATTAATATATTATTTGAAAGTAAATTAGATGTTATATAAAAGTATTCAATGCTTCTTTAATCTCTATCAAGTTTATTTCTTTGATAACAGCTTTACCAATTTTTTGTAGCAATATAAATTTTATAAAGTCCTTTTCTCTTTTTTTATCCATGGTTAATACTTCAAACACTTTCTTTTTATTAAACAAAACATTGGTTGGCAAGCCATATTGTTCTAATAAATTTATGACTTCATCTGTTTGGTTAAAACCATATAATTGCTTTGATATTCTACTTGCAAACACCATCCCAATTGATATTGCTTGACCATGAGAAAGTTCGTATTGATTTTCTAATGCGTGGCCCAAAGTATGTCCAAAATTTAATAGTTTTCTATCGCCTACTTCATTCACATCTTTTGAAACAACCTTTGTTTTAAGCATTGCGTTTTTCTCAATCAATAAGCTTAGTTCTTTGTTTTTTGTTTGATAATATTTTACAGCATGTGATTGCAATTCTCTAAACATTACAGCATCTTTAATACAAGCGTGTTTAGTAATCTCAGCAAATCCATTTTGCCATTCTGCTTCTGGTAAAGTATTTAGAAAAGAATAATCGTGAAGAATAAATTGAGGTTGATTAATTGTGCCAATCATATTTTTATAAACACCCACATTAATGCCATTTTTGCCGCCTATACTTGCATCAACTAAAGCTAGCAGTGTAGTTGGTACAAAACCAAAATTAATACCTCGCATATAGATGCTAGCGACATATCCTGTTATATCTGTAATGACTCCACCACCCACACCCACAAGACTTGTGGTTCTATCAGCACCAAAATTAATAAGTTGTTCAACTATACTATCAATGGTTGCTTGCACCTTAAATTCTTCACCTGCTTTTAAAACAATAGTGCTATAGTTTTTTAATTTTTTAGAATGAAATCCAAATACATTTTCATCAGTAATAATCACTGTGTTACTTTTATCTAAAGATGAAAAGTTGGCAATATGTGGGATTGTGATTTTTGTATGACTTGATTTCATTTTTTAATGTATAAAATAATACTATCATTAACTATTCATAACCTTATTTTGATGATTAATACTTTCAAGATGTACTGCTTCAAAATACTTTTTTATAAACTCATCACTCAAGCCTAGCGAACTGTTTTTTGCATATACTTTTGTGAGAATATCATTCCATCTTGCAGCTTGAAAAATGGTGATGTTATTTTCTTTTTTATATGCCCCAATAGTATCTGCAATTTGCATTCTTTTACCAAGTATTTGCAGCAATTCATCATCCAATTGGTCTATTTGGTTTCGCAGTTTTTGCAGCGTAAGATGTTCACTTATTGTTGCATTTTCTTTACGCCAAATAATTTTACCAAGTAACTCGTTTAGTGTCTCGGGAGTGATTTGCTGTGCAGCATCACTCCAAGCAATATCTGGTGTGATGTGGCTTTCAATCATTAATCCATCATAGCCAAGGTCAACACTTTTTTGAGAAAGTTCGAGCAAAGCATCCCTTCTTCCCCCAATATGACTTGGATCGCAAATAAATAATCTTTGGCTATTTCTGGTTTTCATTTCAATAGCTAAATGCCACATTGGAGCATTGCGATATTGTTTATTTCCATAAGAAGAAAAGCCCCGATGGATGAGTCCAATATTTTCGATTCCAGCTTGTTCTATTCTTTCTAAAGCACCTTGCCATAAATCAATATCTGGATTAATTGGATTTTTAACTAACACAGGAATGTTTACTCCTTTTAAAGCATCTGCGATTTCCTGCACACTAAAAGGATTTACTGTTGTTCTTGCCCCAATCCATAAAACATCAACTTCAAATTTTAACGCATCTTCTACTTGTTTTGCAGTTGCAACTTCAACAGTTGTTTGTAAGCCAGTTATTTTTTTTGCTTGTAAAAGCCAAGGCAATGCTGCTGCACCAATGCCTTCAAACATTCCAGGTCTTGTTCTTGGCTTCCAAATTCCAGCACGAAATAAATCTACATTACCAGTAGCTGCAAGTCTTTGTGCAGTTTGCAAAACTTGCTCCTCTGTTTCAGCAGAACAAGGGCCAGAGATGATAACACCTCCAGCCCTAGCATTAGATTTAATAAAATTATTTTTATCAATCATTTTTTATTACCAAATTATTTATCTTGAATTTGCATCGTTCATTCTAATCTTTCTACCACGATAGTTTTTACCATCAATTGAACTAATCATTTGGTTTGCAAATTTCTTGTCTATCTCAACCCAGCTATTCATTTCCTTCATATCAATTCTTCCAAGAACATCCTTTTTCAAGTCACTCATATCAAGAACAAATTGTAAGAAACTTGCTTTGTAGAAACCATCTTTTGTACCAAGATTCACAAACAATCTTGTTGTATCTCCACTACCACCACCAATTGGTTGTCTCTCTCTTCCACGACCAGCATCTCTGCCACTATCGATTCTTTGTCTTCCTCTTCCTGCATCTCTACTATCGCTTCTTTCGTTTCCAAACTCTCTTCTTTCACCTCTTTTTTGCTCTCTTAAGTTAAGATCTTCGCTATTTTCATAGTATCTTAAAAATCTATCAAACTCTGTGGCAGCCATACGTTTCAAGATATCTTCCTTGCTAACATCAGCAAATTTTTCTTGCAACATTGGTAAATAAGAATCATAATCTCCATGACTAATATCTACTTGCAATAACTTATCCATAAAATGGTAGAATTGTTTTCTGCAAACATCTTTACCTGTTGGAATTTCAGTTTTTACAATATTGCTCTGAATTAATCTTTCAATGCTTCTTAATTTGAATGTTTCTCTTGTATGCACAATACTCATACAAATCCCCATACTTCCTGCACGCCCGGTTCTACCACTTCTGTGTGTATAAACTTCAGTATCATCTGGCAATTCATAATTGATAACGTGTGTAATTTCCTTTACGTCAATACCACGAGCAGCAACGTCAGTTGCAATAAGCAGCTGCAGTGTTTTATCTCTAAAAGCATTCATTACTTTATCGCGTTGCGGCTGGCTTAAATCACCATGTAAAGCATCAATATCGTAACCTTCTCTTGTTAATTTAGCTGCAATATCTTGTGCATCCATTTTAGTACGAGTAAATATGATACCATACATTCCTGGATTAAAGTCTATCAAACGCTTCAGCGTCTCATACCTGTGTTGAGACTGGGTTACAAAATATTGGTGATCAATATTTTTGTTTGCAGTATTCATTTTACCCACAGTAACCTCTTGTGGGTTATTCATATACTTTTTACTCACCTTTCTAATTTCTGGTGGCATTGTAGCACTAAACAACCAAGTACTTTCTTTTTTTGGGGTATTTTGTAAAATGAATTCTATGTCTTCTTGAAAGCCCATATTCAACATCTCATCAGCCTCATCTAACACCACATATTTGATCTCTTCAAGGTTAATAGCTTTTCTTTCTATTAAATCAATTAAACGACCCGGTGTTGCAACTACAATTTGCACACCACGCCTAATATCACGAATTTGCATTGAAATACTGGTGCCTCCATAAACTGCCACTACATTCATTCCTGGCATAAATTTTTTGAACAGTTCTATTTCTGTTACAATTTGCATACACAATTCTCGTGTTGGGCAAATTACCAATGCTTGAGCATTTCTTTGTTTTTCATCTACCAATTGCAAAAGTGGCAAACCAAACGCAGCAGTTTTACCTGTGCCAGTTTGTGCCAAGCCAATCATATCTGTTGTGCCGCTTAATAAAATGGGAATTGCTTTTTCTTGGATGGTTGTTGGGTTCACGAACCCCAACGCGTCGGTTGCTTGAACTAATTTTTCGTCTAAGCCTAACTCACTAAATGTTATCATTACTTTTTTAAAATTTGCGGCGAAGATAACAGTTTGAAGCTGGACAAGCGTTTTTAAATCAAATCAGCTTCAGTTTACCTATTGATAGTTAAAATTTTTGTTTGTAATTTAGTACATAAAATAAAAATGCCCCACGATTGTGAGGCATTAAATATCTTGGAGAGAAATGATTAATATCTGTTATATCCACCACCACTGCCGCCAGAGTTGCGATCTCTGTTGTATCCACCGCCACCTCCAGAACCACCAGAGTTACGGTCTCTACTAAATCCACCGCCTCCGCCATTTCCACCACGGAAACCACCGCCTCCGCCGCTTCCACCACGGAAACCACCACCTCCACCACCTGGACGGCGTTCGCCAGCAGGACGTGGTTGAGATTCGTTTACTACAATTTTACGACCATCAATTTCAGTATCGTTTAAAGCATCGATAGCAGCTTTGCCATCTTCATCGCTCATTTCAACGAAACCAAAACCTTTGCTACGATCGTTTTTGAATTTGTCTGTAACAATTTTAGCAGAAACAACTTCACCATAAGGAGTGAAAAGATTGTTCAAATCGTCATTGGTCATGTTCCAATTTAAGTTACCAACGTAAATGTTCATTTTGTAAATGATTAAAAGTTAAAAAATTCCAATACAGTAAACCGATATTTCCGATGCATTTACAAAAAAACACCTAGAGACGAGGAGCAACTTGTGATTGGCAATGCGAATGTAAGGGGATTAATCAATACAAATTGCATTTTTACAAAAAATTATAAAAAATTAAGAATCGATTTTTGGGCAGCTATTAACTCTTCTTTTGTTAGTTTCAACTTCTCCATACCAAAATCCATATCGTTTGTTTGTGTCATTGGTATCAAATGTATGTGTGTGTGTGGGACTTCTAATCCAACTGTAATAATATTAACACGATTACAAGGAAATGCCTGTTCTATTGCCTTTGCAATTGGTTTTGCAAAAATTAATATCTCACATAAATAAGTATCGGGCAAATCAAAAATTTTGTCTATTTCTATTTTAGGAACAACGAGTGTATGACCTTTTTGCAAAGGGAATATGTCTAAAAAAGCAAAGAAATTATCATTCTCTGCAATTTTGTAACTAGGTATTTCTCCAGCAATTATTTTTGAAAAAATTGTCATACTTTAAATGGCAATGCTTTCTACTTTAAATTTCATAATTCCAGTTGGAGCAAGAATTTCTGCTATTTCTCCTTTCTTTTTTCCCAATAAACCTTTTCCAATTGGTGAAGAAGCTGATATTTTTTGTGCTTTTAAATCTGCTTCTTTTTCGCCAACTATTTGATAAGTTACAGTTTTTTTTGTAGCAATATTTGTAATTGTAACTTTTGTTAATATAGAGACTTTACTAATGTCAATTGTAGCTGGATCAACAATTTTTGCATTAGCAATAACACCTTCTAATTGTTTTATCTTAGCTTCAAGCATACCTTGTGCTTCTTTAGCTGCGTCATATTCTGCATTTTCTTTCAAGTCGCCTTTTTCTCTTGCTTCTGCAATAGCTCTAGAGGAAGCTGGTCTGTCAACACTTTTAAGTCTGTGCAAATCCTCACGCATTTTCTCGAATGTTTCTTTTGTTACATACTCACTCATAAAAATATTTTCCTTGTTTAGAACATAAAAAAATACAACGCCATACATTTTTGATGTATAGCGTTGCTAACACAAAAATAGGTTTTTTGCATTTAAAAAATTTATTTTTTAAAATTCACAAAAACAAGTGGGCACACAAGAAAAAAGTGATACTCTCAAGCCTAGATCTATTTTTGTTGGGATTACTTTTTTTTACACAGCCTAAACCTTTGCAACTTTGACAACTAGCCTTATCTTATTTATTTCTTTCATCATAGTAATGTTTTTTATGTCATATAAAAAAGATACCAAACAAAGAGTCATTTTTTTTGGCGATTCCATCACAGAACAAGGAATGGCTTTAAATGGTTATATAAGTTTAATTAACAGAAAAATTGAAGCAGAAGATTTGGTAAAAAAAATTCAAACCATAGGGGCAGGTATTAGTGGCAACAGAGTTTATGATTTATATTTAAGAATTGAGAAAGATGTTTTATCAAAGTCGCCAACTACAACTGTTGTATATATTGGTATTAATGATATTTGGGGTAAAACAAAAAGTGGAACAGGTTTAGATATAGAAAAATTCGAAAATTTTTACAGAGGTGTTCTTGTTAAAATTTTATCTGCACACAGTAAGGTAATTTTATGTACCCCATCTGTTATTGGAGAACTGAAAGATAGAGCTAATCCTCAAGACGAGGATTTAGATTTATACAGCGATGTTATCAGAAAACTTTCAAAAGAATATCAAGTATCGCTTTGTGATTTGCGAAGTGTGTTTGTAAATTACTTGCAAGAGTTTAATTATGAAAATGTAGCTGAAGGATTACTAACAAATGATGGCGTTCATTTGAGTGATGAGGGAAACAAATTAGTGGCCACATATTTATGGGACAGCATTAAATCAAACTAAAGCTTAATGTAATGGCAATAAAAAATATAATTTTTGATTTAGGAGGCATTTTTTTGAAAGTAAACTATCAAAAAACACAAGACGCTTTTATCAAACTTGGTATCACAAATTTTGACGATTATTACAGACAAGATTTTGTTTCAAGACCATTTGAACAAATTGAAGTTGGAGATATTTTGCCAGAAGAATTTTATACAGAAATTAGAAATATTACTAATACCAAAATCCCAAATGCTGATTTAGAATATGCTTGGAATGCTATGCTAGGTGAGTTTTGGATAGACAGACTTGCGTGGCTAAATGAAATTAATAAGCATTATAATGTTTTCTTGTTTAGCAATACCAATCAAATTCATTACGATTTTTTTCAGCATACTTATAAACTAACAAACCCTAGGCACAAGTTTAGCGATTATTTTATCAAAGATTACTATTCTCATATTCTTGGATTAAGAAAACCTACAGTTGAATCTTATCATAAAATTTTGAAAGAACAAAACTTAGAAGCACAAGACACATTATTTATTGATGATACTTATAAGAATATTCAAGGTGCTATAAAAGCAGGCTTACAAACCCTATACCTTACTGAATCTATGAATTTAATAATAGAGACAAATAAATTATTAATATCTACAAAATAAAACTCATCCTAATTTTACACTATGAGCAAGAAAGTTATTTTAATTATTATGGACGGATGGGGATTAGGCAAATCAAAAACTGCCGATGCTATTCAAAATGCAAATGTTCCCTTTGTAAAGTCTTTATACAGCAAATACCCTAATAGCACTTTAATTACTTGTGGAGAAGCAGTAGGCTTACCTGATGGACAAATGGGAAATAGTGAAGTAGGGCATCTAAACTTAGGTGCAGGTCGTGTTGTTTATCAAGAATTGCAGCGTATTAATGTAGCCATTAGAACTGGTGAGTTTGCACAAAATGAGCAGCTATTGGCGGCAATAAATTACGCAAAAAAAAATAGCAAACCCCTGCATTTATTGGGCTTGGTAAGCAATGGTGGCGTTCACTCACACATCAACCATTTAAAAGCAATGATAGATGTATGTAAATCAAATCACCTAAATGAAGTTTATATTCACGCCTTTACCGATGGCAGAGATTGTGACCCAAAAAGTGG
>Ga0114975_10003337_pt1 | contig 10712 bp, 6 predicted proteins | sample S_130626_EF_Meta_FD_87031 | JGI IMG/M metagenome (GOLD analysis project Ga0114975, IMG submission 87031) | Freshwater microbial communities from Lake Simoncouche, Canada to study carbon cycling - S_130626_EF_MetaG | ecosystem: Environmental > Aquatic > Freshwater > Lake | place: Lake...
ACAAAGCCTTTACTAAATGAATACTTTGGTGGTAAAATGATTGTTCACCAACCTACTCTTGACCATATAACGGACATTTTTGTGAATAAACATAAACGTCCTATGATTGATCGAAATAGAAAGCAAGCTGAAGTGCCTGATGTTTGTGAAGTGTTATTCAATGAAACCGGAACTGCTCCTGGTATGCTTTTCAGAAAGGATGGTGTTTTGTTTTTTTCATTACCTGGTGTCCCTCATGAAATGAAATATATCACAGACAAACATATCATTCCAATTGTTTCAAAAGAGTTTCAGACACAACCTATATTGCATACCACCTTATTGACTGCAGGTATAGGTGAATCCTTTTTAGCTGAGCTTATTGCTGATTTTGAAAAGGCACTGCCAAACCATATTAAATTAGCATATTTACCCAATTTCGGAACAGTTAGACTAAGACTAACTGCTACTGGATTAGCTGAATCTGAATTGAAAATCAGTATAGAAGAACATTTTGCTAAACTTAAAGTTGCAGTTAGTGAATATTTAGTTACCGATTTGGATGAAACCATGGAAGCTGTAGTCGGCAAGCTACTAAAATCAAAAAATCAGACGGTTGCAACTGCTGAAAGCTGTACAGGAGGTTTTATTGGTCATTTATTATCAAAACATGCAGGATCTTCTCAGTTTTATACAGGAGGTGTCATTAGCTATGATAATCGCATTAAAACTGAATTCTTGGATGTACCTACTCATATTTTACAAACGGTAGGCGCTGTAAGTCAGGAAGCGGTTGAACAAATGGCAAAATCAGTTAGAGAAAAAATGAAAACTGACTTTGCTGTTTCCGTTAGTGGTATTATGGGGCCTTCTGGGCAAACGGATGAAAAGCCATTGGGAATGGTTTGGATTGGGGTGGCTAATAAAGAAAAAGTCGTTTCAAAAGTGTTCTATTTAAGATTTGATCGTCAACGTAATATAGAAGTTACTGCTAATCAGGCTATAAATTTACTTAGGTTGTTAATAATCAATAAGATTTAGTCTTATTTTTGCTTAAAATTACCCCTATGCCTCTTGTTGACCTTGTGATGCCAAAATTGGGTGAAAGTATAATGGAAGCGACCATTTTAAAATGGTACAAACAAGTAGGTGATACTATTCAACTTGACGAAACCCTATTAGACATTGCTACCGATAAAGTAGATAGTGAAGTCCCTTCTACAGTTGGGGGTGTAATCAAAGAAGTATTATTTCAAGTAAATGATGTAGTTCCTATTGGTACAGTTATCGCTCGAATCGAAACAAGTGGATCATTGAATGTAGCTAGTACAAATACCACTTCAAATAATACATCCAATAATGTAACGGCTTCACAACAGCTTAAAACTGAAAATCAGCCAGTTGTATCAAATGATATACAAATTGATGTAGAAAAAGACATTCCATACCATCCCTCAAATCAAAATATACTAAACAATAACGCTATAAAATCTGAGGATAAATTTTACTCTCCTTTGGTTTTGAATATTGCGCAAAATGAAGGCGTTAGTTTAGGGGAACTGGAAACAATCCAAGGAACAGGAGCGAATGGCAGGGTTACCAAAAATGATATTTTTAATTATATAGCAACTAAAAAAGTAATTGCTGCCTCTGGCAATAATTTTGCTACAAATACAAAAATTGATTCCCAAAAATCCAATAACGAATCAATTACACATCATCCTATAAATATTGGCAATAAACTAAGTAATCCAAATGAAGTTGTAGTATCTGGAAATACTGAAATTGTAGAAATGGATAGAATGAGGAAACTCATAGCTAAACATATGGTTGACAGCGTTCACAATAGCCCTCATGTAACTTCATTTGTGGAAGCCGATGTCACGAATATTGTTTTGTGGAGAGAAAAAGTAAAACAAACTTTCGAAGACTCATATGGTACAAAACTTACTTATACCCCATTATTTTTTGAATGTATTGCAGCTGCTTTACTTAAATTTCCAATCGTAAATAGTAGTTTACAAAATGATCAAATCATTTATAAAAAAGATATAAATATTGGAATGGCAACTGCCCTTCCTTCTGGAAATTTAATTGTACCTGTTATTAAAGGGGCTGATCAATTAAATCTTATTGGCTTGAGTAAAGCTGTTAACGGCTTAGCTGTTGCTGCTAGGAATAATCAACTAAAACCAACGGATACCCAAAATGGAACTTTTACAGTTACTAATGTAGGGACATTTGGCAGTTTAATGGGTACTCCCATTATTAACCAACCTCAGGTTGCTATATTAGCGTTAGGTGCGATTAAAAAACGCGCTGTTGTCATTGAAACCTCGCAAGGTGATTCAATTGCTATCCGACATATGATGTACTTATCTATGAGTTATGATCATAGAATTGTAGACGGCGCAGTGGGATCTCAGTTTTTAACAACCGTTGCAAAGTCATTTGAAAATTGGGATGTGAATCGTGCTGTTTAATTCAAACCCCAATCTCTTCCCTTCATAATAGCTGGCAAACCTTTGCTCATCCATGTTGGCATTGGAGCTCCCATTAAATAATGATCGAAAAATTGTTGTTCTCTAATTTGAATGTCTTTCTTATTTTTTCGCTCTACTAAATTATGTGCTTCATTATTGTAAACCAATAACCATACTTTTTTATTAAGTCTTCTCATTGCCGTAAAATATTCAATTCCTTGATACCAAGGCACAGCATCATCTGCATCATTACTCATAATAACTAATGGAGTTGTTACACTTGGTAATGAAAATAAGGGAGAATTCTTTATATACAAATCAGGTCTTTCCCATAAGGTTGCACCTATTCTACTTTGTGTTTTTTCATATTGAAACTGTCTAACAATACCTGGCCCCCATCTTATACCACCATATGCGCTTGTCATATTTACAACTGGTGCACCAGCCCATGCAGCTGCATATAAATTTGTTTTGTTAATTAAATATGCAATTTGATACCCACCCCAACTTTGACCTTGTAATCCAATTTTAGTACTATCAATAAATCCTTTTTGAATCATGGCTCTCGTTCCACTTAATATATAATCATATGCACCTTGTCCAGGATACCCTTTTTGGTACCAGATGTCTGGAACAAACACGATATAACCACGACTTACAAAAAAGGAAATATTTAACCTTGAACCTGTTGGGGTTGGTGGAATATAATTATGAAGGGTTTGATTATTTCGTTCATAGAAATAAACAATCATAGGATATTTCTTTTGTGCATCAAAGTTTTCTGGATAGTACATAATGCCTTCAGCTCTTTTACCTGTATATGCTTTCCATGAAACTAATTCTGTTTTCAACCAATTATAGTTTTGTTGTTGTTCATTTATATTGGTTATAGCCAATGGGTTTTGAACTTTATTTGAAAACTCATAATTAAATAAGTTTGGGGCTATTTTTTCATCCTCTTGCATAACAACTAGTCCATTCGCATATTTTGCTTTTTCAATGGTCGTAATATGCATTGGCAATTTATTTATAATTTGATGTTGCTTATTTTCCATTGTTACTATGGAAATAGATTCTGTTTTATCTATTTCATTATACCCTCTTAATAAAATGGTATCCTTATTAGAAATTGCCAAACGATCTTCATTCGTTTCAACAAATCGAAAAACCGTTTTTGTTTGTCGACCATTAGTCAAAGCAACCGAAGGTTTAATTCCATTTGCATCCACTAACCATAAATCATAACGATCATAAATAATAACAGATTCATTATTATCCATCCACTTAGCAATGCCATAGGCATTCGGATCATCTGGAACATCATTATCCTCGTCATATAATGGGAACTTAATATCTTTAGCGATGGCAACTTTTGATTTATTTCTTGCATCTATCGTAAAATATTTTTTCAGTGTTTCGTCATAAAAAAGTATTCTATTACCAATGACATTACTTTTAAATAAATTTCCCTTCCATCCCTTTTGCAACAAAGTTCTTGACCCAGTTTTGGTATTTATTGCATAAATATCTTTAAGACTATATCCTTGCCACTGTGAAGGAATCTCATAAGTTGAATCTTGTATCGAAAAAGCAAAATGGCCATCTCCTTCTTCTGTATATATAATATTCTTATCTTTTATTTTACCTAAATAAACTACACTATCATTTAATATATTGTATAAAATGGGTTCAGTTGATTTTAAATCCGCTTCTAAATTTTTTAATTGAACAGGCTGCAATGCAGGATCGTTATAATGCCAAATATCAAGTCCTGCCCTTTCAAACTCTGGCAGTGTGGTATCCTTAGCAGGAATAATGGGTTGAATACCAAATTGTAATAATGTTCCCGATTTACTGAATTTTGGCGTTTTGTCTCCGCCAATGGTATAATTTTCAGGCAATGCAGTATGTTTTCTAGTCACTACACTGATAGCACTATCGTATTGTTTTTTATAAATAGTAAGTGCATAATTTTTTTGAAGTGCTTTATCCAAACTATCTCTTTCTAATAAATATGCTAAAGTTTGACCTTTTTCATCCCAGCTAAACCCGGTAGCTGTATAAAAATTGGAGTTGATTATTTTTGTATTCGTATCTAATAAATTAGCAAGTAAAATTTTAGCATAATTATGCTGGGATTTTACTTGATACATCACCAAGTTTTCACCTGAAGGATTAATTAAATACTGAGCTATGTTATTATACTTTCTACTATTATTTGAAATTAAATTATACCAAACTAATTCGGTACCTGTTTTATTAATATCTCCTTTTTTATCTACTAAATAGGCAATTTGGGTATTATTATATTTGGGTATTTGAAATGATTTTACAGAAGGTATTTTGATCAATTCAAGTGTACTAATATTTACTATCACTAAACTGTCCTTAGGCATTTCATCGGCCTTTTTCTTCTCAATTTTTGCTTTTCTAGTATCCGCAAACATGGGTTTAATTTTTGCAATTAAAAATTGTCCATTGTCAGTGAATTGAGCTTGATAAGCTCTTGGTATTGTTGTTTTTGTTTTGGTTTGTGTATTGTATAAAACCAAATTTGCATCCCCTTCCTGAGGATTTACGGAAAATGAAATGAAATTCCCTTGTGGTTGATATACTACTTCCTTTATATTTTCCCAACTATCATAAACGGTGTGGTCAAGTACTTTTTTCTGTCCAAAACTCATTATACAAATCGAACAAAATAGGAAACTTAAAAAATATTTCATATTACATTTATTTTTAATTAAAAGTCAACTTTTTGGCACTAACTTTGTTATGAATTTATAAAATAGTTCGTAATTATGAGGATAATTTATATCATCGGTTTATTGTTTTTAATGCCATTAATATCAATTGCCCAATCTAAAGGAAATTTAGCCGGTGAAGTGATAGATAAAAATACCCAAAAACCTATCAATGGAGCTAGTGTTCAATTAGTAAATACCAAATTTGTAACACAAACCGATAGTTTAGGTAAATATATATTCAAAGGAATTCCAACTGGTCAATACCATGTTTTAATTAATTCAATGGGTAGTTTCCCTTATCATTTATACAATGTCATTGTAGGATCAGGGAATATCAATTATATAACTGCAGAGTTAACTGTTCAAGAAAATGTATTGAAAGAGGTGGTTGTTGGTAATGTAAGAAAAACAGTTAGAGCTGCCACCCTTGAAACGCCATTAAGTATTCAGAAACTAACTGCCGAGGAAATAAAATCAAGTCCTGGAAGTAATTTTGATATATCTAAAGTAGTTCAAACCTTACCTGGCGTAACCGGTTCTGCAACCACAGGAGCTGGTTTTAGAAACGATATTATCGTTAGAGGTGGTGCACCAAATGAAAATGTGTTTTATTTAGACGGTATTGAAATCCCCGTCATTAACCATTTTAGTACACAAGGTAGTGCGGGTGGCCCACAGGGAATCTTGAACGTATCCTTTATTGATGAAGTTAAACTATCCTCTTCGGCCTTTGATGCTAAATATGACAATGCCTTATCTTCCGTTTTTGAATTCAAACAAAAAAAAGGAAATAGTGAAAAAGTACAGGGTAACTTTAGATTAGGTGCTACCGAAGTGGCAAGTACATTAGAAGGCCCACTTTCAAAATCTGGAAAAACAACATTTTTATTATCTGCTAGAAGAAGTTATTTACAATTTTTATTTCGTGTTTTAGATTTACCAATACGACCAAATTATTGGGATTTTCAATACAAAGTAACACATCAAATTGACCCTAAAACAACTCTTACGTTTTTAGGTGTTGGTGCTATTGATAAGTTCTATTATGTAGCGCCTCAAAATTCAACTCCAGAAAAAAGGTACGCCTTAAACATATCTCCTACCATTAATCAATGGAGTTATACGGTGGGTGTTTCTTTGAAGAAATTAGTAAATAAAGGTTACTGGAATTTAAGTGCAAGTAGAAGCCACCTGAATAATGTGAACGAAAAATATGAGGACAATTTAAATCCTGATAAAGGGGAAAAAACATTTGATTATACTTCAAATGATATTTCAAATAATTTAAGATTTGATATTACTAAAAGCTTTCTGGGGCTAAAATGGACAACTGGAGCAAATTTGCAATCCATAGAATATGATAATTCCACTTTTCAAATTCTGCCTAAACCATATATTGACAGTGCCTTATTGCCTACCTACTTACCCGCTCCCAATATATATCAATATGCTACCAATTTAACTTATAGAAAATATGGAGCCTTCTTTCAATTAGGTAAAAGAGCATTTAATAACAGGTTGGGAATTAGTGCAGGAATTAGAACCGATGGGAATGGGTTTAATACTGCAGGAAGATCTTTTTATAATAGGCTTTCCCCAAGGATTAGCTTTAGTTTTGTATTAACTGACAAAATTAACTTAAACGCCTCTGTTGGTAGATATTTCAAAGTAGCACCCAATACAGCTCTTGGTTTTAAGGATTTAAATGGTAATTATGTAAACAAAGAAGCAGACTACATTGGTAGCAACCATTATGTGGCTGGAATTGAATACATTCCAAGTGAAGCAACACGCTTTACTGCAGAAGTGTTTTATAAAAGATATTTTAATGTACCTATTAGTTTACGAAAAGGATTAAGCTTATCAAATTTAGGTGCTGATTTTAATATTCTTGGTAATGAACCAATTAGTAGTACTGGAAAAGGTCGTAGTTATGGATATGAATTATTTGCGCAACAAAAATTAACTGACCGATTTTTTGGCGTGGCAAGTTATAGTTTTTTCAGAAGTGCTTATACAAATTTAGCCGGTGAATTTATAAAAAGCTCCTGGGAAAATATCCATGTATTAAGTTTAACAGGTGGATATAAGTTTAACCGAAACTGGGAATTAGGCATTAAGTATAGGTTCCAAGGCGGTACTCCATATACCCCATTTGATAATAATAGCAGCAGAATAAACTTTTTAACACAGGGATTAGGCGTGTTAGATTATTCAAAAGTAAACACATTACGTTTACCAAATTATCACTCAAGTGATTTAAGAATTGATAAAAAATATAATTACAAGAAAACAACTTTTGACTTTTTCTTAGATATTACGAATTGGTACGGAAGTATGAGTGTTTCGCCAAGTGTATATATTTTCGAATCAAATCCTGATGGTAGTTTTAAAACAACCGATGGAAAACCTATAAATAAAGATGGGTCTAATGCTGTACCAGGTTTAGCTGATAGCAATAGAGTATTTGTAACTCCAACCTTCGGATTTATTTGGGAGTTTTAATATAATAATTAAGCCTTCTTAATAATAGTAATAAACTTACCTGTAGCATATAACCATTGCATATTTAAGACGCCAAAAATGGCCTCTTTGATAATACCTTTGGTCATTTTACTCACACCAATTTTTCTATCAACAAATTTAATAGGAACTTCTTTTATTTTAAATCCAAGTCTCCAAGCAGAAAATTTCATTTCAATTTGAAAAGCATAACCAATGAATTTTATATTGTTTAAATTCATACTTGATAACACCTTACTTTTATAACATACAAAACCTGCAGTTGGATCCTTAACGGGAATACCTGTAATTATTCTTGTATAAGCTGAGCCTCCTTGAGAATATATTTTACGATCCAATGGCCAATTTTCAGTTGATCCACCTTTTACATATCTACTTCCCACTGCAACATCAGCACCATCATCACAAGCTTTACATAATCTGTCTAAATCATTAGGGTCATGTGAAAAATCAGCATCCATTTCTATAATATAATCGTAGTTATTTGATAGCGCCCATTTAAAACCATGAATATAGGCTGTACCTAAACCTAATTTTCCTGATCTACACTCCATAAATAATCTGTCAGAATGATTATCCATCATACCCCTTACGATATTAGCGGTTCCGTCGGGTGAACCGTCGTCAATAACTAAAATATGATAACCTGCTTCAAATGATAAGACAGCATCAATGATAGATGCAATATTCTCTTTTTCGTTGTAAGTTGGTATTAAGACAATTTTTTTCACTTGATAATTAGGGGTAGAATGCTTTAAAAGTACAAAATTGTCCTTAAAAAACCTTATATATATTATTTATTTAATATGGACTTATTGAGTATTTCAGTTAACTTTTGCTTAGTATGTAAAGCAAAATCACCTTTCATCATCCAATCATAATATTGAGGTTCCTCTTTTAGTACTTGCGTAACCGCTTTCCCTTTATGTTTTCCAAAATTGAAAACGGGGATTCCATTTTCATATACAAAACGTCGTGCAAAATCAATGATTTCATCCTCCCCTGTAAATTTAACAATTGAGTCAACTGTATTACCAATTTGAGGATATTTTAATATTTGTGCCTCCAAAATTTCCCAGGTAGCTGTAGCATCTGCCTCAGCAGTATGCGCATCTTGCAAAGTTTTATGGCAGTAAAATTGATAAGCTGCACTTAAGGTTCTTTGTTCCATCATATGGAATACCTTTTGTACATCTAATAATTTTCTAGATTCAATATCAACCTGAATTCCTGCTCTCAAAAATTCTTCATTTAAAATGGGTACATCAAAACGATTGCTATTATAACCCCCAATATCCGACCCTTCCATAAATTGTTTAATTTCATTAGCAAGCATTTTAAAACTTGGTGCATCTTTAACCATTTCATCGGTGATTCCATGTACATCAGAACTTGCTTTAGGAATAGGCATTTCAGGATTCACCAATCGTCGCTTAACTTGTTTAGTTCCATCTAATCCAATTTTAACAATGGCTATTTCAACAATTCTATCGATACTAATATTAATACCTGTGGTTTCTAGATCAATAAAACAAATGGGTCTGGCGAGTTGTAATGACATATTAAATTTTGTACTTCGAAGTTAATCAATTTGGCCATTAAATTATAGGAAATGACACTTAATACTATCCTTAAAATACATAAATTTGCATTTCAATTATGAATTTATGAATTGGCTACCCCTAACAAATATTGAACAAATTGAAAATATCAAAAATGCTTCCTTCACAAAGCCTCAATTAATATTTAAGCATAGTACCACTTGCAGTATTTCAAGAATGGCTCATTCAAGATTTGAACGTGCTGATGCACCTGATACAATTGATTTTTACTATTTAGATTTATTGAACCATAGAAGTTTATCTACCGCTATTGCCGAAGCTTTTCAAGTTCATCATGAATCACCACAAGTATTATTAATTAAAAATGGCGAATGCACTTATGATGAAAGCCATTATGGAATTATGATGGATGAAGTTATTGAGCAAGCAGGTGTTTAACACTATAAAATAACTAGCATTTTTCAATAATTAATGCACTTGCACCTCCGCCACCATTGCAAATAGCAGCGGCTCCTAACTTACCATTATTTTGATGTAATACATTTATAAGCGTTACAACAATCCTTGCACCGCTACATCCTAATGGGTGTCCTAAGGATACAGCACCGCCATTAACATTCACTTTGTTTTCGTCTAATTTTAAAAGCTTAGTGTTAACAATACCCACAACAGAGAATGCTTCATTAAATTCAAAAAAATCTATTTGTGAGGTAGATAAATTTGCTTTTTGCAAAGCTTTAGGAATGGCTAAAGAAGGTGTTGTCGTAAACCATTTAGGATCTTGTTCAGCATCTGCATAACTTATAATTTTTGCTAAAGGGGTTAAGCCTAACTCTTGTAATTTTTCACCACTCATTAAAATTAATGCTGCAGCTCCATCGTTCATCGTACTCGCATTTGCAGCTGTAACGGTACCATCCTTACTAAAAGCAGGATTTAATTGCGCCACTTTATCAAACTTAACATTAAAAGGTTCTTCGTCTTTTGAAATGACTAATGGTTCACCTTTTCGTTGAGGAATAGATACTGGTATTATTTCAGCTTCAAACAGTCCACGTTCAATTGCAGCCTGTGATTTTTGATAACTAGTAACTGCAAAATTATCCTGATCCGCTCTGGTTATATTATTTTCTTTCGCACATAAATCAGCAAAATTACCCATCGCTACTTGATCATATACATCTACTAACCCATCTTTCGCTAAACCATCCTGCATTGTGATATCACCATATTTATTACCCCATCTTTGTGTTGTATTATAAAAAGGTACATTACTCATACTTTCCATTCCACCTGCAATCACAATATCAGCATCTCCTAGTAAAATATTTTGCGTAGCAAGAGCAATAGCTTTCATACCACTAGCACATACTTTATTTACGGTAGTTGCAATCACTTTATCAGGAAGACCAGCAGCT
>Ga0114975_10003339_pt1 | contig 10711 bp, 10 predicted proteins | sample S_130626_EF_Meta_FD_87031 | JGI IMG/M metagenome (GOLD analysis project Ga0114975, IMG submission 87031) | Freshwater microbial communities from Lake Simoncouche, Canada to study carbon cycling - S_130626_EF_MetaG | ecosystem: Environmental > Aquatic > Freshwater > Lake | place: Lake...
AGGAGCGATGAACACCCACATATATAAAGAGAAAGCCAGCTGGATGGTATACCACGTGCGAACCATAAAAAATCTAATAATACCACCGGCAGGCATGCGAGTATCCTTGGGAATAAGCACATGTCTCCAGCGGAAGAAACAAATGACCGCCGACTTGGCCCATTGCAGTTCCTGCTTTTGTGCATCCTCCAGGCACAGAGGGCCCTCTCCATAAGCAATCGCATTTCCGGCGTAAACACCCTTCTTACCGCGAGAGTTCATCATTATCGTGGTGGTCATGTCCTCGTCCAACTCGGGACCAATCCCGCCAATTTCCTTGAGCGCGGAAGTCCTCACGGCATAATGAGAGCCAGTCATCATGGGCATGTAGTTGTGAGAGTAACTCATCTGAGATGGGCCGTAGTACCATGCCTCCTGCGTTTGCCTGACGTTTGAAATCCAGCTCCCGGTCTTGTTGATGTTTGGCATTGCCACATAGTTGACAGCAGGATCCATGAAGGCGGGGAGAGAATTCTTGAGATAGCTGGATGTGGGGGCATGGTCGCTGTCAAATTGGAATACGACATCATATCTGTCATATCCCCACTTGTCGTAAAAATACATCAGGTTTCCTTCCTTGCACCTGCGGCGACGAGGCCAGTCGACATTGTTGTACTCCTCAATACCCTTCCTGCTAGAAATACGAACCCCCTGATCAAGGCACCACTGTATGGTTTCGGATGAAGGATCCTCGTCGGCGAGCCAAACGTCATATGGATATCCATCAATGTCCTGAGCAATCATCGCCTTCAGAGTATTCTCAACGATGCTCCAAGGCTCTGATGGGGCCTTTGTGACAATCATAGCAACGCGAAGGCCACTGATCTTGACGCTCGTATCAACAACCGCCAGATTGTGAGCGATTGTGAGCTGCCATATGTGATACACCACATCTGCCAAGAGAAATCCGGTAAAAAAGACCAACCATACCATCTGAGATGGACCTGCCTGCATAAATGCAAGACCGGTGTATTGCAACAGGAAGCCGTAAAACACAATATTCATCAGCGCGTGCACGGCTGTTGCAAATATATGCTTTTTTTTCATGATTTTCTTCATCACGGAAGGGTTTCCAGGGGAAATAACAGCATCGGGAACAATGACGATGTCCGCGGGGACGGAGGTGTGGATCTCAAGAGAGATTGCCATGGTGGGTAGTTGTTTTAGCTTTTAAGTTATGATACCTATTTCGAGAATGATGTGAATTATATAGTCTGGGCATTACCTGGATCAAATGACATCTTCGAATTTACCAAACCAGAAGATTCCATAAGATGCTCATAACTTAATACACTGACCCCGCGGACCGCATTTTTTGCCTATTTTGGCGCAATCTATGCGGCAACCACTAAACACCTTTGCAGGCGTTTTGTAACTACATTGTTTAGTTATGGGGTTATACGCCGCGCCACGTTGGAGACACATCATTTTTTGCCTTTCAATTTCTGCAAACATTTTCTGACTATTTCCCTTCCGACCATATACGGCAGCTCTCTCAGTATCGGTGAATTTAAGAGAAGACGGTGTGAAGAAAGCGCGAGGAGACTTCTTCTGAGGAGGCGTTCTTGGGGGCGAGGGTGATGAACGGCTTGGAGATTGTCTCGAGACTTGTTGCTTTCTCTTTGCCGATTCTGCACGCATCGCTTCCTCTTTCTTCTTTGCAGATTGTTGTCTCGCGATCTCTTCTTTCTTCTTTGCAGATTGTTGTCTCGCGATCTCTTCTTTCTTCTTTGCAGACTCTGCACGTCTCATCTCCTCCTTTCTTTTAGCAGATTGCTGCCTTGCGATTTCTTCTTTCTTCTTTGCGGACTCTGCACGTATCATCTCCTCCTTTCTTTTAGCAGATTGCTGCCTTGCGATTTCTTCCTTCTTCTTTGCGGATTCGCTAATCGAACCGCGAGATGCCGTAGTCGAAGATCTGTATGTTTTTTTAAACGAAGGTCTCAAAGTTGGAGATTGATATTTTGTTTGTGGTCGTGATTGAGACCGCAATTTTGATTGAGGTTTTGATTGTTGTGCTCCTATTGGAATCCCCCATGCTGCCGATCTTGCTGCCGGGATTTGCGATCTTAATTTACGTGGCACTTGGTTCCATAAAGTCCGAAGAATTTTATAATCTGGGTTGTACCATGGGAAGCCACGAGATTTCATCACCCCGTTCGTGTAATTTACCAAACGACGCTTGCCATCTACTGGCTTCTGAGTCCAGATGTCACCGAGGGAATCCATGTCTCCTCTGGCTATTTTGTTATATATCCTACGCCCGAGAATCGCTACAAAAGGAGGTGGGAGTTTTAATGCAAACCCGAAATCAATTATTTTCACCGCCATCGTGTTAGTATCCAGCATGATGTTAGCCCGATGGAGGTCACCGTGAATATATCCTGTCAACCACATCGCACATATTGCCCGCTCGATTTCGATGAACAGAGCCACGGGAATGCTTTTACCTCTAACAAATTTATCCAGGTCGGTGTTACCTGCTGGATCCATAACGGTCAGCGAACGAAGATTTCTTGGTTTCCCGATGATACAAGACATGAAAAACTTCGGGACGTATTTAGAGATACACAAGGGCTTCGTACCCACTTGAAGACACTGTGCCGTGTATAGACGTTTATGAACGAGATTTTCGCGCACGTTTTCTTGGTAAAATGCCGAGTCGGAAGTTCCTGCTTGTTGTTTCGTGATTTTTATAACTACAAGAGCCGGTACATGAGGAAATGCGGTGATAATTTTCCCCCCGCCGTATTGGAAAAGTTGGGCCAATTCCCAGTAAATTTCATTGGTCATTCTCACGAGATATACAGTTCCGTATGCTCCGGCGCCCAACTTTTTCGCACCATATTTTTCGGGATAAAACACGTTTTGTCTCGTCGCCCGCTGTTTGGCAAGTAAGAGTGCTTCCTGTATTGGAAGGTTTTGGAGCTGTTCAATAGACGATCTAATTTTATGAGACTCGTCGCTCCCCGGTAAATCCGGCGACAGTCTGTAACTAGTCATTATATACAAATGTAATATATTATTATTACATTTGATATGTCATGGAAAGGCGACGTGTCGATACGAAAAATAATCATAGGCAATAACGAGCGTGTCGAAATTACTGATATTATTATATTTGTATTAATTAATTAATGTCCGAAGAAGATATCTCGTTGAAACGAATTGGAACAGGTAAATACTCGGACATTTTTTCGGTTCGAAGAGGAGACGATTCGTTTGCCATGAAGATATCTTATTACACCGAAGATACAATAGAAAAATTCATGAAGAAGAAGAAATACGGAGATCTCGAAGGTGCCAAACGCGAAAAAGACCAGGATTCAATATTGGTATCCGAAAAGTTTTCAAAGGTGACTGCAATTCTTTTTGATAAAAATATTACTCCGCATTTTATTCGCGTATTCGAAGAACAAGATGTGAAAAATTTTGCATCTAAAATTCCAGGGTTGGAAAAGCGACTTGATAATCTCACTACATATCAAAGGATATATAATCACGTGGCGTTCATGGAGTTGTTTGACACAGATCTCACGCGTTTACTGACACACAAGATTCTCACCGAGAACGAAATCAAGATTGTTATTTTTCAGATTCTTTATACGATAGCCGCCACTCAGCACGCGTTGCTCAATTTTAGACACAACGATTTATCTACCAACAACGTGTTAATCAAAAACGACCACAAAAAGACGATCACTAGATATGATGTCGACGGCACGAGTTTTTACACGACGACCAAATACAAAGTCGCCGTGACTGATTACGACTTTGTACACATACCGGCCATCAAAATCCTGAACAATCGGCGGGTGCTGTCTGGAAACTACAAAGTTCATGATGATACTAACGTTTCGTATGATGTTCATTTGTTCATCAAATCTGTCATCAAATGTTTTACAAAGGCTTCCGAAAAAACTCTGGATACGGAAACTCACAGGTTTTTAGAAAGTCTCGAAACTTTCGAAGATGACAGACACTCGCGCGAAATACCATCGCTAAACCCCAGAGTTGTTTTAAAACATAAGTATTTCGACTCCCTGAAAGCACCGCCACTCGGAGACGTGACGAACCGATATGGTTTTTAAGTTTTTAAGTGTAATATACTCGATGTGATTTATTTTGTCGATATGTGAAATATCTTCGTATCGACAAAACGATTTTTTACTGCTGTATTCACTTCTTGAAGTCTTCAATCACCTTTGCCAATCTGAACAAAACTTTGTTCTGCTTGTCGAGGATGTCGTTCTGTTTTTCCAGAGCCTCTGTGTGCTTGTCTAGAGTCTCGGACATCTTGGCAAAGATGTCAGTAATGGTCTGACCTTCTGACGATACAAATAAACCTCCTAGAGCGTCTACGATTCGCTCGATGTCGCCGTTGTCGCCATCCACATGAATGAACTGCTCGTCCTCGTCAAAATCAAACTCGCTGCCAGATTCAGTCTCGACGTCCTCGAGTTTTTCGGGAATGATCTCAATCATGTCATTCACTATCGGTTCCATGTGCTTGTATATATATCACATATTATTTATGATGTTTTAACGAACTATCAATCGTCGTCAAAATCTATAGGTATTCCCGAATATATTTTTCTGGTCTTGATATCTGCCTTCGACTCTTTGACATTGTAAAATACATTGTCGTCTTCTATATCATTGTCAATACTATCAATATATGACACATCAGAACCATTGTCATCACAATCCATCTCGGAACTAGCATCGTCCTTGGACACTTCCGAATAAGTATCGTCGTCGTTCTTGTCTATATCCGAAGACGCATCGTCGTTATTTAGTGTATCAGATTCTTTCATGAGTTCGTGCCATTCTCTGTCTTGCTTAGTAAAGATATCGTCTTCGGTCTCAAACTTCTCGTCATCATCGCCCAAATCTACAACAGATGCTAGTTCGATCACACTCTCATCCTCCCAAGGAATAGGAGGAATGGGAGTCGTGGGCGTTTTGATGGGAGTGAATTTCGCAAAATCACCATTGTTATCGTCAGATACTCCCTTGGGAGCTTTTGAAGATTTGAGAGCTTTTGAAGATTTGGAAGTTTTTGAAGATTTGAGAGCTTTTGAAGGTTTGAGTTGTGGTTTCTTATTTGAAATCACGGCGTTCAACTTATCGTTCACAACTTCACTTCCGTCCTTAGTCCTGATTCTTAGGAGTGCTTCCATATTACAATAATTAATTATTCGTAAGCATCGTAAATATATTATTTGTTAAGTTTTTAACGCAATTAAAAAACCATATTATCGCACACACGATTGTCATTGTCAAATGTGCAAATTATTTTGAGTGGTTTGGGCAATGTTATCAAGAGATCCCCCTGTGAGGAATGCGATGGGAAATAATTGTACTGAGTTTTCTATTTTATATTTACATATGTAAAAATTTACACAACTTCGTTGAATTTAAGGACGAGTTCTCTCTTGGATATACTTCGAGGCCCAGCGGTGTTATTACGACAATCCTCCCACGATATACTCTGTAGAACGGCTATATCAAAGTCGACTTCAAACTTGATGAAATAAAAACAGTTCACATTACAGTCCCGCGTAGACGCCGTCACAAGTCCAGAACGTCCGCCTACTCTGCGAAACGCGATATCGTGAGTCTCGTCTTTCTTGACGAATCTGTAGCCTTGTGGTTCCGTCTTTTCAAACGTCATCATGTACAATGGATTTTTGATCCATATCTGAAAGACGCAAGGCACGTCATACACATCTCCGTCTTTCAAAAACGAATTCTGAGGAAGAATCTCATTATACACGAGCTCGAAACCCTTCGGAATCCTCATAAGGAAACTGTCCTTCATGAAAGATCGAGGAAGCACGAAGGATACAGATTCTGCAAATTTCATCGAATGTTTCATAAATCTAAGCGCCATCGACCCGTTCCTTCCAAACGGAGGATTGCCAATAACATGAATCTTATCATAAGTTGACGGAATCTCGTATTCGAAAAAATCAACCGATTGTATGTTATCTGACTCTGGCTGTATGTCCAACGCGACGACGTTGAGATATCTCAACTTTTTCAAAAAGGAACCGTTACCAGCCGAGGGCTCCAAAACAAGATCATTGTCTGTGATTGTCACGAGCTTGTTTATCTTACAAAGGATGTCGTCTACGACTTTATCACATGTATAGAATTTGTCCATTATATACTTACTTTAATAAAGTAAGGCACATGTATTAAATACTTAGTTTGTCAATATGGTGTGGCGAGTGTTGCGAGCGCGGACCGCGGAGAGCATTATCACGTCTATCTTAACTCCGCGGATAAATCCATCGGTAGACATGGTCTTCAAATTAGATGTCATGCCGCGAATGACGTCGTCTATATTCTTAATCCTACACTGAACTCGCCGTTGTGAACCACTGTCGATTTTGGGAGAAATCTGGATCATCATGCCGTGAGTTTGCTCGAGATCTTTCTTCTTCTGCAGAATCTCCTTGCGAAGACGTTCGGACACTTTTCCACGAGGAACCGCCTTGACCATATCTACATATGACGAAAGCTCCTCTCTGGAGATCGTTCCGAACAGATACTCGTGAAGGTTCTTGTTATAATCGATCTCGATGATTCGAGTGATAGTTTTTTGATTGACGTTTTGCGTATATTGCCCGATTATAATGGTGTTCTCATCCGCAAAATCGTAATCGTAAAACCTGAGAATATCTCCGCAACAAATGTCATTCTTACCTGTCATCTTGATCGACACATTTTCGTTAGAGTTGAGCTTGTTCCTGTTCTTTGGAATGTCGTGCTTTCCGGTGTCATTCCTCTCGCTCGTCATGCCAAACACCTTTGTGCGTATCTGATTTTCAAACACGAATCCATGATGTTGACTCTGTTTGGGTTCGACGACCGAAATGTTGGGTTTGGGTACCACTGTGAACTTCTGCTTAAGTTCATACTTTATCTCTCGATCAAATGTTGCCATAACTCGCTTGAAAATCTTTGCCGCAAGACGTTGAGAAACCACGATGGAGGAGAGAACCATTATTATAATTTTGAGTTATTTGTGTGTGAACTCCGATATTTATACTCACAAGACAGACAATGACTACCCTGGGTCAAATGATAAATATGTTAAATCACATGGCGGAATCGTATCTACATACGACGTAAACTCACCGATCGTCAGAAACGATTCCGCTGAAAGACTCCTCGAAAAATATTTGTGATTTAAATATGATGTGAGTATATAAATGCTTGAAAACGACAATGTAAAAGTTGCAAAATCAAAGATTGCTGGATGGGGCGTATTCGCAAAGAAGAAATTCGCCCCGGAAGACCTCATAGACGTTTCCATTTGCCTGGTAAAACCAAACGAAGAATGGTCGACGGCGACGGAAGATTACATATTTTCTCGCGGGAATTACTCGGCGTTCGCTCTTGGAAACGGAGGGGTTTTTAATCACTCGAATTCACCAAACGCACGGCACGAACTGACAGCTAGACTAAAGGAGCTTCATGTATTCGCCGTAAAACATATTGAGCCAGGCGATGAGATTTTCATCAGTTACGGCCCAAATTACTTCAAAACGAGACAAAATCTCAGACAGAAATAAGTATTAAAAAATTGTTTTGTAATTGTAAATGGAAAATACCCCTATGGTAGATCCAGATGTAATTCTGGAAAATTTAAATGGCAATGAAAATTCAGGCGGGTTGTCGAGATGGGTAGTATATGCGATCATAGCAGTCGTGGCGGCCATAATTATAATTGTAGCGGTCGTCTACACGCGGAAAAAAATCCAGGAATCTAGGGAAGATGGAAGCATTATAAAGGACGTAGGAGAAGCACTCACGGATGGCGTGGACAAGAAAGTGGCGGATGACCTGTTAGAAGTCGCAATCCGTGCGCAAACAGAATCCGCCCAGTTGAATGCCGACATGGAAACCGCCAAGCAATTATTCGCGTTGGGTCAGGTCTCGCAGACAGACGTAGACAAAGCAATAACAGCAGCAGAGGCATCGAAAACAATCGCGATACAGAAAAACGCAGAAGCCGCAAAGGCCCTCGAAGCGTTTCGTAAAAAAGAACTATCGTCTGCGAATGCCACGGTGTTAGAAGCGACGAAAAAGGCTACTGGTCTGTCGCAAGAGTATGAAAAGGTCTCCGACGGTATCATGGAGCAAAAGGTTCAAGAGGCGAACGCACTCTTACTAGAACTAGTCAAAAAACGCCAGCAAGCGGAATCGGATTACAATACCGCATTGGACACCAAGAACAAAGCAGAGGCTGCATTCTTGGAGAGCAAGAAAGCAAAAGCAGAAAACAAGCGCGGGATCATCGCCATCATGAACAAAAAGATCGCCGATCTCAAGGACAAAATAAGCCGTGCGAAAATAAATACACCCGCGCCACAACCACCTGCACCAAAGCCTCCCGCGCCACAACCACCTGCACCCACGCCTCAACCTCCAAAACCACCCGCACCCACGCCTCAACCTCCAAGACCTCCCACCGCACTTGAACGTAAATACCCATATTGGGGATGGGACGCAAACGCGGGACTTCGATGCACGAACAATGATAACACTGGATGTAATACCGGTTACGACGCCAAAGGTCAGTTAGTGGACCTGAACCCCGACAGACCGCCAGCGCCTTCACCGCCTCCGTCGAACAGAGTCATAAGCACATTGGATCTAAGAAGTCTCATGAAGGGAGGAGGCTCGTGGAATATCAAGAAATACAATCTCAAGAAGAGCAATCTCACACAATTCAACGGAGAAGACGTCATAAGATGCTGGTATGGAAAAAATTCTGGGACGAGTCGGGATCCTGGAGTCGGTGGATTCAGTTTCGAGGCAAATCCGAACGGCATGAACCGTGACGCAATTACATTTTCTTGGGAAGTATATTACCCGCGGGGATTTCAGTTTGCCAGAGGGGGTAAATTCGGAGGAGTTCACGTCGGATATGGCGCTGCGAGTGGTGGAAATTTCTCGACGACGGGTTCGTCGAACAGAGTTATGTGGCAGACTGACGGTGGAATTATTGCATATATATACCCTCCGTCAGGATTATGGCAAACAGTGAAAGGTCTTGACACTAAAGGATATGGTTCTGGTTTCTTTAATAGAGAACTAGCAAGAACGCTTAAGACCGACTCGTGGAATAAAATAGAACTGGGGACCAAGCTGAATACGTTTAAGAATGGTGCCCCTCAGGCGGACGGCGAATCATACGTGAGTGTTAATGGAAATAAACATGTATTGAGAGGAATTAACTGGCGAAGGTCCGAAGACCTTAAGATTTCCTCGTTCGATATGGGAACATTTTTCGGCGGTCCAACGCCCTCGCCTGTTGATCAAGTTGCGTATTACAAGAATTTCCAAATGTCGAATTATTGATAATTACATGATTTATTCTTCATCTTCATCGGTTATTTTAGGAGCCAAAAAGAATTTGATGAACGAATTTTCAGCAAACTCATACCCGAACATGACTGGCAACTCACTGTGAAGATTAACACAAATTTTCTTTGAAATGTTGGCAGCCTTCATGAATGTAACGAGATATCTAGATGCAAATGATGCCGACATTTTACCATGGATCGTAACAGGCTGGTCGACCCTTAGTTCGACTGTCCCGATATCTCCAGAGGTCCGCATGATAATTTCATCATCCACGGTCATAAACTTCACAGTATCTCCAAAAGACGCAATGTTTTTGATGTATTTTTGAAGGACCGATGAGTCCGCGACGATTTCAACTTCTACATCCATATCTGGCACGTCCATCTCTTCAGAATCAATATCTATGGTCTTCAAGTTATACTTATCGTTCTCTGTCATGATCATTAGTTCATCGTCTGAACACTCAAATAACACCGAACCTTCCAAACACTTTAGAACCCTCACAAGGTTTGATACTTTAACGCCAACAACAGTAGTAGAACCGGCCGTATATTCTTCGAAATAACTCTTGTCAAACTTTACGGACACCAGGCAGACGTGCGACGAGTCCATAGAAGAAATTGAGATACCATCTTCGCCGAAAATAATATTAGCACTATCACAAAGTTCGTCAAGTGCCGAGAACACTTTCAAAAAAGTATCCGCAGACTCTAGAACAACACGAATGGGCGAGTTTGAGAGCTTCATGTTTGCCATCTTCGAGACAATGTCGGACATTTTTATTTATTACATTTAATGTACATTGTGTTAAATACATCGGTGTGACGATATGATACACTTATAAGTCCTTGTTGACGATATCATAAATCAGAACGCCATTTCCCCACCCATGCTCGTCGTTGCGGTCAAAAATTTCTACTCGAGAAACGATCTTCAAAGACGGGACGAAACCAACACTGCGTTCGAGTAGTTTTTCAGCAATCATCATGCGGGAGTTCACGACAGACAGAATGATATTCTTGGCGAGATGATCTTTAAGATCAAGCAACATTTTTGCAGAATAGTGATTCTCACTCACAACTATGAGATTGTATGGGTCCGTTTGTGTCTGAACCTTAACTCGCTTGAAGAAATCATCGGACCACGACACCTTTGCATGCGTATTTTCATATATCGCATATGACAAATCCTGACCGATATATAGCAAATTCGAATTTGCTTTTGATACAAGATTATTAGAAAGATGCTGGAGTTTGTTGCACTGCTGTGGGAGCCTTGACGAATACAA
>Ga0114975_10003341_pt1 | contig 10711 bp, 10 predicted proteins | sample S_130626_EF_Meta_FD_87031 | JGI IMG/M metagenome (GOLD analysis project Ga0114975, IMG submission 87031) | Freshwater microbial communities from Lake Simoncouche, Canada to study carbon cycling - S_130626_EF_MetaG | ecosystem: Environmental > Aquatic > Freshwater > Lake | place: Lake...
AAAACATTTGGAAGCACTGGAAGGTTTCAAGTATGTTAATATTAATTTAAGTTTAGATGCATCTGGTGAGCTATTCTCTTATATAAGAAGTGCAGGTATAATCGACTGGGCTGGAATTACTGAAAAGGCAGAGTTGATTAAGAACTGGTGTGATAAGCCAAGAGAAGGTCAATATAAATTAAACCTTAACGGCACTTTTATGTCACTGAACGCACTGAACATAAAAGAATTTATAGAGTGGATCATTAAATTCTATGGTTGGGATAAAAAAGCACCAAGTACAAGTAGTAAATTTAGACACAGCTTTGAACATAGAATATTGTTTGGTCCAAAGTCGTTGCACGTACAATGGTTATCTAAAAAGACACTTAGTATGTGTCTTGAACAAATTAATTATCTTTTAGATACCTATGATTTTTTCAGGTTCTCTCCTATTAACGAAACAAGATATATCACAGACATTAAAAAGTTAGTGGAAGGATTGATTCTGACTGACGATATTGACAGAGATTATTCTAAATTTGGACCTGCAGAATTTGCAAGATACATTACAGAATTAGATATAGTACGCAACGAAAGTTTAAAAGAAGTTGCTCCTGAAGTTTTTGCTGATTTCGAAGAAGAAATCGACAAATACAATCGTAGCAAAAATGTAAATATGTGCTATATGCCCTGGCATGGACTGGCTGTCGCTGCCAATGGTAATATAAAACCATGTTGCCAGTGGGAAGGTAATTTGGGTAAGGTTGGTGAGCAAGACATTGTAGAAACTTTTAAAACACACCCAAAAATACTAAAATTGCGTTCAGATTTTTTAACTGGAAAACAGCCGGAAAGTTGCAAGAGTTGTTGGACACGTGAAAAACAAATAGGCGAGAGTAGACGTAAGTGGTTCTCCAGTAAATTCATGGATAGTATACCAAAGGACTATAATTACGAGCCTACTATAGATAATTTGCTATGGACGCAAATGGACATAAATCTAAGTAACGTTTGTAACTTAAAGTGTCGTATGTGTGGAAGCTGGGCCAGTAATAGTTGGTTTGAAGAAGATATATTACTGTCAAAGATAAATCCAAAATTCGAAAAAGAAAGCGATCCTGAAAAACAAACTATTAGACAACATAGCCTGGAAGATTTGCAGAGCTTATTGCCTTATCTAAGTAAATTAACAAGGATCGACTTCAAAGGCGGTGAGCCTATGATGGCAAAAAATCACGTTGAGTTCCTTGAAATGCTGATCGCAGAAGGCCTCAATGAGAAATTAACTTTGCAGTATACAACAAATGGTACTATAGTAAACCCTAAAATATTGGATGTTCTTGCCAAGTTTAAAAAAGTAAGGGTAATGTTCAGCATAGAAGGCACGGGTTCCCTATACAAATATATTAGAGGTGGCAAATATGATATTGAACAAATGGAATCCACGTTAGCAATGTATAATGCATTGGATAATGTGGACATCGGATTCAATGTTACTATACAAGCATATAACCTATTAAATCTCAAGGAGTTGTATGACTTACTAGCATCATGGTCACACAAGTACGAGCACGTTAGTAATACAAGTGCATTTAATACTATCTGCAATTCACCAATGTATCTAAGTCCTTTTGTCTTGCCTCAAAGTCTACGGTTGGCTGCTAGGACAGAACTTGAAGGGATCAATGACTTTAAAAAATTATGCGAAAATTTAGGATCAGGTAATGTCTATACTGAGCACTGGGATACATTTAAAGAGTTCACAGTGGAACTGGATAAAATACGTGGGGAATCTGTTTCGGACGTAGTACCGCAACTAAAGGACTTCTTTAAATGAAACAGCTAGTTGCCGTAGAAGATAATCACGCACCCAAGGATAACTGGCTACGTATAGAATGGAATCTTGGACGCCGCTGTAACTACGATTGTAGTTACTGTGGCAGTGATATACATGACAGAGAAAGTCCTCATCTAAGCCTAGAAGTAATCGAAAAGACTGTAAAGCAAATAGCAGATGTCGCTCGATCACAGGGCAAGGAATGTCGCATCAGTCTAACTGGTGGGGAACCTTTTGCACATCCAAAAATTATTGAAATACTTAAAACTATTAAAGATCACGGTATTAATAAAATTAGCGTTACTACAAATGGCAGCGTACCACTTAAGAAATATGTAGACAGTTTGCCATATATTACCTATTATATTTTCAGCTATCATTTTGAATTTGCTTATCATGATAAGATAATTAATACTATCGTAGAGTTAAATAAACTTGTTAAAGAAAGAAAGAATCAAAATTTACACACGCACTTGATGTATCTTCCAGGTAAAATGGCCGAAGCCAATGAAATAATTGACATCATGAATGAAAATGATGTGCATTGGGTAATTAGAAGAATTAGACCTAGATTGGATCCTGAAACTAAGACCTGGGCACAGCCAGGATTGAGTGGATTAAAAACATCACATGGTAAATGCAAAGATGACTACTATACTCAAGAAGAACTTGATTTTATGTTAAAAAAGAAAAAATGACCAGCAAAGTAACTAATTGGGCAAACATAGTAGTTCATTATGAAGATGGAACCAGCGAAGACAGTAATGTCAATGATTTGCTGGCCAACGAAACAAACAAGTTCAAAGGTTGGATGTGTTGGGCAGGCGTTCAGAATTTGACCATAGACAATGACGGCAATGTATGGCGAGCTATATGTAAGGTGGGCGGTAAACTGGGAGACATACATGCTGGTTTTTCTGTACCCACTGAACCCATTATTTGTACCAAGGAAAATTGCACCTGCGCCGCTGACATACAATTGAGTAAAGCAGAATTAAACAACATCAAGAAACTAAGGATTGGCAATGAGTGATGAAGGACTAGGCAAAAAGCATCTGAGAAATTATAAACCCAGTGAGTTATTCAAAGAGAAATATGGGTTTACTGTAGACGATAAAACGTTTTGTATTATGCCGTTTATACATACAAGCACGACAACCAACGGTGATTTTAGATTATGCTGTAGAAGCACAAGGGTCTGGGACATTCAAAATATACCTTTAAGAGATTTGTGGAACCACAGAAAATACAAGACCGTACGCAATAATTTAAAAGAGGGCGTCCGTGATTCTCACTGTAACGCTTGTTGGAAAATGGAAGACAGGGGCATTACTAGCCTGCGTCAAAGCCAAAATTATGAACGCACAGAAGATTATGCACATCTAGTTGATAGATATCATCGCACAGAAGAATTGCCATGGGATATACCTATTGTTGAATTTAAATTAAGTAATTTATGTAACTTAAAATGTCGTATGTGTTGGCCCAAGGATAGTACACCCTGGTTACAGGACTGGGACGACGTTAAGCATATATACGAAGACCATGAACAAGATTACATCAATGGTATTATCAATGATAATAATCTTAGAAAAAAACCTATACTAAACCTATTCGAAACACATGATAAGTTTGTTAGAGATTTATACGAAATCATTGACGGTATCAAAGAGTTTGAATTTGCCGGTGGTGAACCACTAATGGATCCATTACATTATAACATGTTGGACAGGATTAAAGACCCCAGCGATGTTGTTTTAAAATATAGTACAAACTTAACAGACCTAGAAGCAAAGAAGGGTCGTAACGTATTGGATCTATGGAAAAAGTTTAAGGCCATACGCCTAACAATTAGTATCGACGGCTTTGATGAGTTAAACGCATACATCAGACATGGATCTGTATGGGCTGATATAAAGAATAACATTAAAGAAACCAAAGAAGTACTGGGTGATAAGTTAGACTACATTAAAGCAAGCACCTGCATAACTGCATTAAATGTAGAGCATCTTGTAGAGACTATGGATGCAATTGACCAAGATTTTGGTATTATGTGGCACACAAGTAGATTACAATGGCCTGCCTTTTTACATGCAAATGTATTACCAGTAGAGCGTTTGGAAGTTGCCAAAGCAAAGTTGGTGGCTAGGGCAGAAATTATGGAAGAACGTAATATACCTGAAATTAACAACAAACGTCATGTGTTGGATGCAATAAATTGGATCAATGAATGCATCACAACAAATAAACATGATGTTAATTTTGAAAAATTTAAAGAATTCAATGATACATTGGACGTAAAAAGAAAAGAGAAGTTTATAAAATAATGGCATACTACGATTATGAATACTTACATACCCAGGGTTTTGGTATAGGATGGCTGGATATATCTGCTAGCATAAAAGATACCACGGCATTGGCATTATCCAAAAATATAACAGAATATTGGGTTCAAGAAATAGCAAATTATAAACTCAAGACTATCTGCAAATCAAATCCAGATGAATTGTTGGCATGGGCAGATACAGCTGGATTAAAATACCTTATGGTAGTTGCCACAGGCACTAATCTAAGTAAAAAACAAAATTTACTAAATGCGATGCCTGAGTTCCTAGCATCGCATCCTGACCTTAGTATAGCAGGGCACTTGTTAGACAAAGGAGACAAGTTCTATGAGCTACATCACCAATGCTATATTATCAACGTAGACTGGTGGAGAGAAGCAGGTAGACTTGCTATGGGCGATGAACAACATACCGTGAAGTGGGGAACACTAGAGCCAACTCGCAGTGAAGAAAGTTGGCATGATGGTTACACTCCACTTTGGATAGCACAGGGATCACAATATAAAGAATATACTGGCAGACGTTTTGGCTGGAACATAATAGACACTGCATTGATGCGAGGTAAAAAAATATATTCATTTAATCAGGTTATTAGAGAAAGCAAATATTATCTCTACCCTGAGGTATCGTTTGACGTTCATGCAAAACTGTTTGAAGTAATGAATCATTTGCAGGGATATGGACATTTTGTAGCCAACACAGAAACTCCTCCTGACAGAATGTTGGAGACTGATATTCAAGGCGCCGTATGTACATCAGGCGGTATTACTCCATTATTGACAGCTTATGTGGCTAATTTGAAACCATATAGCAAATTGACAATATTTGACTTCAGTCCTCTATCATTGGCATTACAGCGAGAAATTAAGAACCCAGGATTTGATTTTAAAGACTTTAAGGGTTCTTTTTATAAAGCAGCCGGACATTTAGATTTGACCAGCTTATTTAGAGCTGAATCTAATATAGATAGAATGCAAAAAATCATTGACGAGTTAATGCCACAGGGATTAGAAGATTTTATTCGAGATGTTTGGCCCACTTTGGATATTCTGTTATTTCAACACAACATGTTTGACCTTTATAAACTCAAGAACATGTTGAACAGGCACCAAGAGGAAAAGACATATATACATTTAACAAATATTTTGCATTATCAACACTCTGCGTGGTTGTATAGTTCATCACATAGATATAGTATAGAAAGAGATATTCTTGCAGTATTCTCTGAACTAGGACATGAAAAATTTTACCTGTATCAAAATAGACCAGGTCTTAAAGTTAATTGGCGGGGACACACACCAAAACAAATTTATGACAATCCAGGATTATTATTGGGCAGACCACCGGAGTTAAATATATTACCATGGATAAACAAGTAACAGAATTCTTTGACAAATGGAACAGCTTTGAGCATTACAGCCCATTGAATCCTAGGCCAGAAAAATTTAAAGACTGGCAGGGTAATGGTGAGCTAACCAGAGAGTATTTCCAGTGGATTGAAAAGGAAAGTAATTGTCCTAGCCTCAAGTTGGACATGCCAGTACCACAAAAAGAAATGGAAGCAGAAGCACTTGCTTTACTAGATGAATTCGTAAAGCACAGAGGCAGTGAGCATCCGGGTTGGTTCAGTCTTGTATTACATGGTTATGATAAACAGACCACAGACGATTGGACTAGTAATGCCTATGACTTTAAATCTCGTCCTGAATATAAGTGGACTGAAATTGCAGATGCCTGTCCCGTAACTACAGATTGGTTGAAAAATACATGGAGTTATAGTACGTTTGATCGTGTGCGTTTCATGTTATTGATGCCAGGTGGTTGCATCAGAGAACATAAAGATTATGATACACGCAAATTGGCGGCTTACAATGTTGCCATTAATAATCCCGAAGGCGTAGAATTTGTTATGGAAGATGCAGGTCTAATACCATGGCAACCTGGGGATGCAAGGGCTATTGACATTGGTCGTAGACATAGTGTTAGACACTTGGGTACAGAACCACGCATACATATGATCATACATGGTGCACCTACTTTTGAACATGCCAAACTGGTATGCAGAAGCTACGATAAATTATTAGAAGAATTAAATGCAAAGTAAAACATTCTGTATCCTACCCTGGATGCACTTAGCCACTAATGCCAGCGGCAACCTACGTGTCTGCTGTAACAGCACGCCTGGTAAGAACTTTATCCTGCGTAATGGAACAAATAAAGCATATAAGATCACAGATCTTGACATGCAGGATTTTTGGCATAGTGATACTATGAAAACAATTCGCAACGAACTGTTGACTGACCAACGCCCTGCAATGTGTGAACGATGCTTTAGAGAAGAAGACAGTGGAGTTCGCAGTGCTAGACAAGCATGGAATGAAAAGTACATGTTTGAATACGAGCCAACAACTACGCCTGAACTCACAGTCCAATATATCGACATTAGACTGGGTAATTTATGTAACTTAAAATGTCGTATGTGTAATCCTTACGCTAGTAACCAATGGGTAGACGAGTGGCATCTAGTTGAACAACAATTAAATGATTCTGAAATCAAACGTTTGAGTAGCATGGACTGGCCCAACGATGACGCAGTTGCAGTTAACTTACTAAAACTAGCCAATACTATAGATGAGATTTATTTAACTGGTGGCGAGCCCACACTGGCATTGAGTCAGTATAAGCTATTTGATAAGTTGATTGAATTAGATCTTGCTAAGAATATTACTTTAAAGTACAATACTAACTGTACAAACTTACCCAAGAAATTAGTGGACTATTGGCAACATTTTAAGAAGATTAAAATTAATGCAAGTATTGACGCTCTGGGCGATCTCAATAGATACATTAGATATCCCACTGGCTGGGCATTGGTAGAAAAGAATCTTGCTACATTTGTGGAGATGAGCAAACAGGGTAAGATAGATCTGCAAGTACATTGTACTGTGCAGGTATACAATGTACTACAATTAGACAAGTTGTTTGATTATCTTACAGACTTATCTATAACTGATATACACTTAAACATATTGGATCATCCTGATTATTTAAATGTGCGTGTACTGCCTGAGAATTTAAAAAAGCTGGCCATAGAACGTTTACAACCCTATTTGCATATTAAGAGAGTGACATCAGTAATAGATTATATGATGGCAGAAGACTGGAATAGCAAATGGCCTGCTTTCATCAAATACACAACAACACTGGATGCAAGTAGAGACGAAGCTATATCTAAGCTAGTACCAGAACTCAATGATACCTGATAAAGTCTGTTTAATACCATTTACAAGTATAGCTACACATCCTGCTGGTTTTGTAAGTAGATGCATGATGAGCTCAACACCCATGGGATCGATGACAGATCAAAATGTCTGGGACAATGGAAAGTTTGTACAATTACGCACGGACATGGTGGATGGCATTTGGAATCTACCGGGCTGTAATACCTGCCACGAACGAGAAAAACAAGGACTGGTAAGCCAACGCATCAACTGGAAAACTAATGAGCGTTGGTGGAATGGTGATATATGGGACAGTAAGAACTTTGAAAATAGTAAAACTGGAAATAACATATATCATTTGTTTTTAAACACCAGCAATCTCTGCAATTTTAAATGTAGAATGTGCAACAGCATGTACAGTAACAGTTGGATTAATGATGATAAGTTGCTCAGAGACAATGGATTCAAGCGAGAAGAATACGTAGACTATACAAAGAACAGAAACGATTTGATGACCTTTGTCACAAACTTATTACCACAGCTGGCAGATCTTCGTATGATAACGGTCACTGGCGGTGAACCTTTTATTAACAATGATTTATTGGATGTATTTGATGTCTTGGATAATGCAGGTATACTAAAGAATGTTAGACTGAGTATAACAACCAATGGTAGTTTACTACAGGAAGAACATTTACTAAGATTACGCAGAGCTAAATCAGTTAACATAAACATCAGTATAGATGGTACAGGTAAGTTATTTGAATATATGCGCGGCGGAGAACAATGTACCTGGCAAGAACTTACAAGTAAAATAGACATGGTATGTAAATTCAGGAACGAGTATAAGAACTTTTTATTCAGTCCCAATGCCAGCTATCAAATATACAATATGCTTAACGTAAAAGAGTTTTACGATTGGGCTGAGCCACTTATTAAGCGTCCCGACGAGTGGATAGAATATAGACTACTTACACATCCAGAGTGTCTGCACGTTGCGACTGCACCAGATAGCATTAAACAAAAGGCCATGGATCAAATAGATTATGTAGAACGAACATATGATTCATCTAATAAGTTCTTTTTGGATAATATGAGAAAAAATCTCAGTATGACAAAAACAAGTACAAATTGGCAAGATTTTAAAAAGTTTACATCACTGTTAGACAATAAACGCAACCAAAGTCTACGAGACGTCTGCCCGGAATTATATGAAAACTTTACCGTTTGATAGAATACAGGCAGATCCCAATTGGGTAATCATTGATTGGACAATGACCAATGTCTGCAATTATGCCTGTGAGTATTGCCCTAGTATAACACATGATGGAAGTTTTGGCTGGCCTAGTTTAGACAGTATTGATTATACTACAAAAACTTTACAAAATCATTACGGCAAAAACAGACGGTTGGAATATACATTACTAGGCGGCGAGCTTGCTATATGGAAAAAACTACCAGAAGCTATAGATATAATTAAAAAGAATAGTCCGGACAGTAATATTAAATTTATCACCAATGGCGTAATGCCCGAAGACTATTGGCGCAGGATAGGCAGTCAGATATCTTCTGTGGTGTTCAGTTACCATCCAACACAGGTTAAGAGCGTGGAAAAATTTGTGGAAAGTATAAATGCTCTGGACAATGAATACAAGACTATATTAGTTCTTGCTTGGCCAGCAGTTTGGGATAAGGTTCTAGAGGCTCGTGAGTATATACTAAACAATGTCAAAGAGTTTACCAGCCTTGAATTAAAATTAGTGGATAATAGATACGAAACTATAGCAGACAGTAAAGTAGTATACACACCTGAGCAAATGGCCTATATACAAGCAAATAGAAAAATATCCAAATCCGGAAAGAGTATATACAAGCCTAGTTTTACATATTTGGGACAGCAACGACTGGAAGAAGTTACAGGACAAATTCTTGTAGATGAACAAAACAAGTTCAAGGACTGGAGCTGTGGTATAGGAGTTGATAAAATTACACTGGATGCCAATGGTACAATACGCAGGGGTAGTGGATGTATGATAGGTACCGACGAAGATTTTGGTAATTGGAAAGAATCAAACATTATGAACCTACCTACTTCTGGTGTAATCTGTCCCTACAATACATGTTGGTGTATGCCAGATTTGATGGCAACAAAAAATAAATATGTATAATGAATATACAAGATCTTCCATTACGTAGATTACAATTAGAAGCGGCTAGAGTTATTAGCACTATGCCAGCTACAAACGATAACATCTATATTTTTAACAAAGAAAGCAGACACAATAGTCAAGGGTGGTATGTGGCTGCTATAGAATGGTATGTCAAGCAATATGGCGGCATGCCCAGCGAAGTGGGACCTGGTAAAGATGTTGACTTTATATACAAGGCCGACGAATGAATATTGGCATATTAGCTAATAGCCCAGTCAGAATAGACTTGGACGATTATATAACGATATGAAAAAACTATTATTTGCTAATGGATGTAGTCATATGGCTGGAGATTTCCACATGGATTTCATGGAAATTTTTGATTCGTGGCGAGACCGCAGAAGCCCTGCAAGTAAACTAGGTAAGTTATTAAATGTAAGTGATGTTATAAACTATGCCATGGGTGGAGCAAGTAATGATCGTATATATAGAACAACGATACAATTTATCAACGATAACTTTGATAACCTACATGAATATTTTTTCTTGATAGGATGGACATCTGGTGATAGAAGTGAATTGACTTATATAGGAAATATTGATAATGATATATATGACTATAAATCAAGCACACAACTTGAACAACTAAATGACTGGATTATAGATCAAGAAGTAAGTATCATACAAACTACTTCTATAGATTATAATGATGATGCAAAAGCCAATACAACGGCAGATTATTTAAATAATTTCTGGAAGAATTTTTCAGCCTTATACGGACAGACCAAGAAACAAAATTATATAATAGGTCTAGAATCATTGTTACGAAGTCTAAATATCAAGTATTATTTTTATAATGCTGTAGGAAAAGTACATGAAAATACTAAATTAATTAATGATAGATATTTTTATAAGCCGTTTTCATTTGAAGACACAGAATTTGAATATTTGAAAATGGCCGGCTTTAAGACGAATCCAAATTGTAATCATTTCGATCACGATGCAACTGAGCATTGGGCAAAAATAATATTTAATGAAATAAAAAAAGTATATGAGTGATTTAAAAACCAGTGAATATGACTTTACTAAGATCCCGTTCAAGGATCTAGTTAGGGTCGGACAAAGAACAATGCTATACCGAGATATGTTTACCGTATCGTTGCTACTAGGACGTTA
>Ga0114975_10003344_pt1 | contig 10704 bp, 10 predicted proteins | sample S_130626_EF_Meta_FD_87031 | JGI IMG/M metagenome (GOLD analysis project Ga0114975, IMG submission 87031) | Freshwater microbial communities from Lake Simoncouche, Canada to study carbon cycling - S_130626_EF_MetaG | ecosystem: Environmental > Aquatic > Freshwater > Lake | place: Lake...
CGCCCTGCTCGGCAGTGCCGTCATCGGCGGGGGTGGTGGCCTGTGGTTCCTCACTCGCCCTGCGGTCAAGAGTGCGATTCTCGAGGCATCCAGCGGGAAGATGGGTGCCGTTCTCAAGAAGCCGGCCGTCCTCATCGTTGTCCTCAGTGGAGTAATGGTCGTCGGATCATTCGGTGCAATCGAAGCCGCCACCGTCGCGGCCTTCGGAAGCGGTCCGGATTCCGCTGCCGGGCTCGTGCTCGGGCTGTGGGCGGCCACTTCCCTTATCGGCGGTCTCGCCATGGGGCACTCCCCCATGGGGCGCTGGTCGCTGTCCCGCCGGCTCGGGTTTGTCGCCTTCGGAGCGGCTCTCGCCATGTTCACGACTGACCCCATCCTGATCACGTGCGCGCTGCTCGTTGCCGGTCTCGGTGTCGCACCCGCCATGACCGTTCAGTACGCCGTCGCCACTGAATCGGTGGCCAAGGGTGACGTCCCCGAAAGCCTCGGGTGGCTCGGCACGGGATGGGTCATCGGAGCCGCCATCGCGAGCGCCATCGCCGGTTTCGCCATTGATGCGTTCGGCCCAACCGGAGGTTTCGTTGCCGCCACCGTTTTTGCTGGTATCGCGGCGCTCATCCCCGCGATCTGGGTCGGAAAACTTCCCAACCTGCGGCATTTGACCGGGCACTAACGCCAGCATCGCCATGACCGTCGTCGAACTGCCGTTCATCACGTGGGGTTCGCCGACGGCCGAGCGACACGCACTGTTGGTGCACGGACTCGGCAGCGACATGCACACGATGTGGCGAATCGGCGAGCACCTGGCGTCGGAGGGCTGGTTCGCCGTCGCCGTTGATCAACGGGGGCACGGCACTGCTCCTCGCACCGACCGCTATCGAATCGAGGATTACGCGCGTGACCTGCTCGCCGTTCGCCGTGAGCGCCCGTGGGACGTCGTCATCGGGCATTCGATTGGTGGGGCGAACATCGTTCACGCGAGCGCGTTAGAGCCCGACTGGGCACGCCGGCTGGTGCTGATAGACCCGGCCCTCGCGACGACGCCGGAAGACCGCGCGGAAATCCGGACGCGCCAGGTGCACAACAACCACACGCTCACGGTCGAAAAGCAGTCGGCGGACAATCCCCACTGGGACCAGCGCGATATCGAGACCTCGGTGAGCGCGCAACGCTCGGCGGACGAATTCGCGCTGGTTCGTTCGTGCGATGACAACCCCGACTGGGACGTCCTCGACGAGACAATTGGGCTGACCGTTCCGACTCTGGTCTTTCAGGGCGACCCGGCCATTGTTGCTCGCTACACCAACGAGCACGCAGCGCGGATCGAGTCGGCAAACCCGCGCGTGACCCGGGTCATGATTGCGGGCACAGGACACAACGTTCACCGCGACGCCCCCGACCGGTTATGTGCGGAACTGTCGGATTGGCTGAACGACTAGTCGTCAGCGAGCCACGCGAGCACACTGTCGGTGTGCTGGCCGAGCGTGGGGGGCGCGAGGTGACGTGTCGGGGTGATTTCCCCCGAACCGTCGAACCAGCGAAGTGCGGGCCCCGGAATCGAGATTTTTCCCAGAGTGGCGTGGTCTACATCAATGACGAGTCCCTGCGAACGTGTCTGATCCCACGCGTACACCTCGTCCATGGTGCGAATCTTGCCCGCTGGCACGCCCGCCGTCTCGAGTTCGGCGAGAATCTCCGCCGCGGTGCGCGACGCGAGCGCGGCGTTCAACACTTCGACCAGCTCGGCATGGCGCGTGACACGCAGGCTGTTCGTGGACAACTTCTCGGCCTGTTCAATCCCCAACACAGCGCACAGAGTTGCCCACTGCGTATCCGTTCCGACAGCGATCTGAATCGGTCCGTCCGACGCCTGGAATAGCCCGTAGGGTGCCAGCGACGGGTGGTGGTTGCCTCGGGGCTGTCCCGTCACGTGACCAACGGTCTGTGCCGTCCCCTGATACACGTGGGCTCCGACTGTTGCCGCAAGTAAAGAGGTACGAACGGTTGTGCCGATTCCCGTCTTCTCGCGGTCGTACAACGCCGCGACGATGCCGAAGGCGCCGTAGAGACCGGCGAGAACGTCTGAGATGGGAACGCCGACGCGTTGCGGGTCGTCGGCACCGGACCCGGTTACCGACATCAGTCCCGCTTCGCCCTGGGCGATCTGGTCATACCCTGCGCGGGCGGCCTCGGGGCCGTCGTGACCGAACCCCGTGATGGATAGCAGCACGGCGCGCGGATTCAGTTCCCGAATGCGGTCCTCGGAGAAACCGAGTCGAGCGAGCGTGCCTACCTTGAAGTTTTCGATGATGACGTCTGCGCGCGCGACCAGTGTGTCAAGGACGGCACGGCCATCGTCCGTTTTCAGATCAAGAACCACCGACTCTTTGTTGCGATTGACGGACAGAAAATACGTCGATTCGCCGTCGACGAACGGTGGCCCCCACTGTCGAGAATCGTCGCCGCCCGGAGACTCGACCTTGATGACACGCGCACCCAAATCGCCGAGCATCATCGCCGCGTGAGGTCCCGCAACGGCGCGCGACAGGTCGACGACAAGAACTCCGTCGAGGGCGCCCATCAGGATTGAACCCGATTCGCGCGCCAGGTGCGGAAGCCCGCGATGACCGACATCAGGATGACGACACCCGCGATGACATAGGCGGCGGACTTCACGCCAGGAATAAAGTAAGCGCCCCACCCGGCGAAGGTAAGCCCAACGCCCCACAGCATCGCGCCCAGCGCGTTTGCGGTCAGGAACCGGTAATAGTTCATGCGCCCGATGCCGGCGACCCACGGAACAAAAACGCGTGCCCACGGAACGAAGCGGGCGACGACGACCGACCACCATCCGTAGCGCTGATACATCTGTTCGACCCCCGAGACGATCACCTTCATGCGCGGGCCGGTTCGGGCGTCGAGATACGGTCGACCAAGGTTACGCCCCATGATGAATCCAACGTGGTCACCGAGAAAGGCGGCGATTCCCGTTCCGATTGCGAGGATGACGATGTCGATTCCCGCGAGATGAGCGGCAAGCAGCCCCGAGGCGAACAGCAGAGTGTCGCCCGTGATGAACGGAATGAATGCTCCGACGAACAACCCCGTCCCCGCAAACACGAGACCCCACGCGAGCAAATAAAAGCCGACGATTCCCGCGGTGGCAACGGTGTCGTTAAACCACGGGAGCAGGTCCTCCGCTGCAGCCACAATCATGCTTCCACCGTACCTCGTTCGTTAACCCGACATTTGCCTAGAGGGTACCTCTCGTTCACCAACGCGTCAGATGCTGGTCACATGAAGATAGCAATAGTCACCGAATCGTTTTTGCCACACCTCAACGGGGTTACCAATTCGGTGATTAGGGTTTCACGGCACCTCAAGTCGGAAGGCCACGATGTGGTCATCGTTGGCCCGACCCGCACAGAAGAGTTTTTCGAAGGAATTCCCGTCAGAACCGTGCCGTCGATCCCGTTCGCTAAATTCAACGTGGGGATGCCTTCACCCCAACTGACCGCGATTCTTGATGAGGAAACCCCCGACATCGTGCACGCGGCAAGCCCATTTGCGCTCGGTGCACAGGCGATCAACTACGCATCACGCAACGGAATTCCGTCAGTGGCGATTTATCAAACCGATGTTGCCGGATATTTTGAGCGTTACGGAATGAAACTCGCGCGAGGTCTCATCGACAAGTTCATTGCAACCGTGCACGCTCCCGCGACCATAACGCTCGCACCGACGCCCCTCGGAGTCGAATACCTCACCGGTCTCGGCATCGGGCGAGTCGCGGTCTGGGGTCGCGGCGTCGACACCGAACAGTTCCACCCCAATCACCGCCGCACATCCGAGGCGCTCAGTCTCCGTCAATCCATCGCACCAGCCGGTGAGCGCGTAATCGGATACGTTGGCCGACTTGCCGCGGAAAAGCAGGTGCATCGCTTCGCCGAGTTGCTGAGCATTCCAGACACCCACATCCTGATTGTCGGTGACGGGCCCGAACGGGAGCGTTTGGCAAAGCTGCTCCCCGCATCGCGGGTCACGTTCGCGGGCTCACTGTCGGGGACTGCGCTGGGAAATGCGTACGCGGCAATGGATGTATTCGTGCACTTTGGCACCGAAGAGACCTTCGGCCAAACCATCCAGGAAGCGCACGCCGCGGGTTTGCCCGTGGTTGCACCCGCCGCCGGTGGCCCGCTTCACCTCATTGAGCACGGAGTGGACGGATACCTGTTCAACCCCGAAAAGCTTGAGGAACCGTTTCAGCAGGTCGCCGTACTCGTCGCAGATGCGGGCATGCGCGCACGAATGGCCGAGTCTGGCCGACGCCGTGTGTTCACCCGCACGTGGGATGCCATCAATGCCGAACTGATGGCCCACTACGCGAAGGCACGAAAGAAAGTCACTCGACGCGCACGTGTTTGACGTTCACGCCTTCATCGACTCCTACGGTGACATCGCAACCTACGCTGTTGCGTTGATCGTGTTCGTGGAAACCGCGTTCATCGTTACGTCGTTTCTTCCCGGAGATTCGCTGCTCTTCGTTCTGGGCATCGCCCTGGCATCGCGCGGGGTTGGCTCATTGGCGGTGGCTCTCATCGTCGTCACCGCCGCCGCAATCGCGGGTGCTTTGGTCGGATACTGGACCGGTCGCGCCATCGGGCCGGCGCTGTTTGAACGACAAAACACGTGGTTCTTCAATCCGGGCTTCGTTGCACGGGCGCACGGTTACTTTGAACGGTTCGGGCCACGAGCCTTTATCGTGGCCCGATTCGTGCCCATAATTCGAGCGCTTGTTCCAATGGTTGCGGGCATTTCTCGTGTCGACGCGCGGACCGCGGCGACCTACAACGCGCTCGGCGCGCTTGCGTGGGTGGTTTCGCTGGTGGTCATCGGGTTCACTCTCGGCGACATCCCCCTAGTCAACCAACACATCGAAACCGCAATCATCATCGTCGTCATCGTGACGTCGCTGCCGTTCCCCATCGAGTTGCTGCGGGAATACCTGAAGAGCCGTAAGCGCTAGTTCTCGCCGTAAACGTCGCGCGTATAGACCTTGTCCTGAACCGCGCTGAGCTCAGCGGCGTTTCGGTTAGCAACGATGAGGTCAGCTCGCTCGATAAATTGAGCCAAATCGCGGATGACCTCTACGCCATCGAAGTCTGAATCGTCGAGGTTGGGCTCGAAAATGACCACGGCGATGTTTTGAGCGCGCAGTCGATCGATGACACCGAGGACGCTCGATTCACGAAAGTTGTCACTGCCTGACTTCATGACCAGTCGATAGATGCCGACCGTTCCCGGTTTGCGGCGAGCGATGTCCTGAGCGATCACGTCCTTGCGTTGCTCATTGGCCTCGACCACCGCGCGAATAGTTGTTTGCGGAACATCTCTGTAGTTCGCCAAGAGTTGTTTCGTGTCCTTGGGCAAGCAATAGCCGCCGTAACCAAAGGACGGATTGTTATAGCCGGTTCCGATTCGCGGATCAAGACTGACGCCTTCAATCACGGCGCGGGAATCGAGGTCGTGACCCATTGCAAACGAATCAATTTCGTTGAAATATGCGACACGCAGCGCCAGATAGGTGTTCGAGAAAAGCTTGATGGCCTCTGCTTCGGTGGAATCCGTCAGCAGAACGGGAGGACGTTCTCCCTCGACACATTCCGCCAAGAGTTCGGCGAACTGAACAGCGCGGTCGCTCCGGTCTCCGACAATTATTCGCGAGGGGTGCAGGTTGTCATGCAGTGCGCTGCCTTCCCGAAGAAACTCCGGCGAGAAAACAAGGTTTGTGAGGCCAAGTTTCTCTCGGATGCGCGCGGTAAACCCCACAGGCACAGTGGATTTGACCACAATGAGTGCGCTGGGGTTCGCGTCATTGACGAGAGTGATGGTCTGTTCGACCGTTGAAGTATCGAATGAGTCCGTCGTCGAATCGTAGTTTGTGGGCGTCGCAATGATGACAATGTCGGCTTGCTGAAATTCTGGAACGGCATCGGTCGTAGCCGAGAGGTGTAGCTCCTTCTCTGCAAAGAAACGCGAAATGTCGGGATCGTCGATGGGGGATTCACGCCGATTGACCGCGTCGACCTTCTCTGCATCGATGTCGATCGCAACGACCGTATTGCGCTGCGCAAGCAGGACAGCGAGGGACAAGCCCACGAAACCGATGCCCACAACGGCGATGCGCGACGAACTCACCGTTGAAGTCTACCGAGGCGCCCGCTAGCACGATGCGGTGCAGGAGGATAGTGTGACCAATGGTCGACACAAAGGAGAGTGCCCCGTGGCAGATTCGGTCCTTCCCGGAGAAGCAACCCTGAGAGCAACCGCAGAGAAGCTCGATGCGGCCGATGTCCTCGCGCATTACCGCGACCAGTTCTACATCGATGACGAGGACGTGTGCTACCTCGACGGAAACTCGCTCGGCCGACTGCCGTTCGACACGGTGTCCAACGTCGGCGATTTCATGAACGACGAGTGGGGTGCTGAGGCCGTTGACGGTTGGTCGCACTGGGTGGACGAAGCCGGAAGCGTCGGCGATGTCCTCGCCGCGGTGGCGCTGGGAACCGGTCCCGGTCAGACACTCGTGTGCGACACGACGAGCGTCAACCTTTATCAGCTCGTCGGCGCCGCGATTCGCGCGAATTCGGGACGAAAGACGATCATCGTCGACTCCGCGAATTTCCCCACCGATCGTTACATCGTGCAGGGTCTCGCCGAGGCGAACGGCATGACAATCGTCACGCTCAATAACGACGGATCCGGCGGTCCCGGGGCAGTCGTCGTTGCCACCGAAAACGAACGCCTGACCGTTGACGTACTAGAGCCGTACCTGACCGACGACGTTGCCGTCTTGACCCTCCAGGCGATTCACTATCGCTCGGGCTCGCGATCGGACATGAAGGCCATCAACGACCTCGCGCGCTCGCGCGGCATCTACGTCGTCTGGGACTGCGCTCACGCGGTCGCCTCCATTGCCCTCGACTTCGATGCCAACGGCGTCGACCTCGCGGTTGGCTGCACTTACAAATACGGCAACTCGGGGCCCGGGGCTCCGGCGTGGTTGTTCGTTCGCGCAGAATTACAGTCCGTCTTTCGCCCCCCGATTCAGGGCTGGTTCGCTCAAGAAGACCAGTTCGCGATGGGACCCGCCTTCGAACCAGCCGACACCATCCGTCGATTCCAGATCGCTTCACCGTCAATCATGGGGTTGCGGTCGGTTCGCACCGCGTTCGAGATGATCGGCGAAGCAGGAATCGCGGCGATTGAAAACAAAGCGGCCATCGGGACTGAGCTGATGATTCGACTCTTTGACGAATGGCTCGAACCGCTGGGCTTTCGACTGGGCACCCCGCGCGAGGCCGAACAGCGCGGCGGACACATCACCATCCACCACAAGGATGCGCGCCAAATCGCGCTCGCGATGCGCAAGATTTCCAAGGTCATTCCCGACTTCCGCATGCCCGACGGGATTCGCATGGCGATGTCGCCACTGCCCACCTCATACGTCGAAGTCTGGGATGGATTCGACAGGCTGCGCGAACTGGTCGCCAGTGGCGCCTATAAAGACGTGCGCGACGAAGGGAACCGAGTCACATGAGTCAACAGGCACTGACGTACACGCAGTATCTGAAGATCGATGAACTGCTCTCGCTGAACGAACCGCAATCAACGGAACACGATGAGCCATTGTTCATCGCCATCCACCAGGTTTACGAGTTGTGGTTCAAGCAGATTTTGTGGGAAATTTCGCACGTCCAAGAAACCCTCGAATCGGGAAACACGTTCTCGTCGCTCGCGACGCTGGGTCGGATTCGCACGATTTTGAAAGTGTGCGTCAGCCAGCTCGACATTCTCGAAACGATGACACCCTTGCAGTTCAATTCGTTCCGCGACCGGTTGTCGTCGGGATCGGGTTTTCAGTCCGCACAGTTCCGCGAACTCGAGGCCGTCCTGGGTCGCCGCGATCACGCGGGAGCAAAGGCTGCGTCCGGCACCGGCATGGGAATGAGCGAACACCTCGTCGCCGGATCCCCTGCGCGGCAGCGCGTCGAAGATGCGATGGCCCGGCGTTCGGTGTGGGATTCGACACTTCACTACCTTGCAGCCCGCCAGCACGAAGTTCCCGCTGAAGTGCTCGATCGTGACGTTTCCGCGCCATACGGCGGCGACGAACGAGTGCAAGACGTGTTGCTTGCCGTTCACCGCGATGACCCCGAAGCAGGCCTCGTGTGCGAATCGCTCGTCGACATCGACGAAGGCATGCAGGAGTGGCGATACCGTCACGTCAAGATGGTCGAGCGCACCATCGGCAACAAGCCGGGTACGGGCGGTTCGAGCGGAGTCGGCTATCTGCAGTCAACTCTGTTCCACTCGGTGTTCCCCGACCTCTGGGCAATCCGCACCAAGTTTTAGCGGTTTGTGTGGTGGAGCTAAGGGGATTCGAACCCCTGGCCTTCTCATTGCGAACGAGACGCGCTACCAACTGCGCCATAGCCCCAGGTGTTTCAGAATAACAGCGGACGCGCGAGGGCGTAAACCGTCACTGGGCGCGACGAGCGCGCAGCGCGGCGGTGATATCGACGACCGCGACTTCTTCTGTTGTGAGTCCAATTTCGGTGAAGCGTGGATCAATGGTCGGTTCTCGCTCTGCCGCAACCCGAGCCGCTTGTTCACGGATGCGCGCCACGCGCTCGGCTTCTTCGACTTTCCGCTCTGTTTCAGGGGTGACAATCAGTCCCGCGCCTTCCGGAATCGAGCGGTGGACTTTGGGGGTGCGAATCGGTGTCCACGAATCATCGACGTCGGGGAGTCCCGTGAATCGTCGGGCGTTCGCCGTCGGGCGGGCTGGCGCACTTGCACCGTTGAAAATGACGAGTCCAACCGCCGAGAGGCCGAGCAGTCCGAGTGAGACGAGCATGGGCACCCACGCGCCCGCGAACCCGAACACCCCCGTCGTCACGAGGGCGACGAGACCAAGGGACGAGAGCCCGAGTTTGACCGAACGGTGTCGAGCTGTCAGCGCCGTATCGGTGACGTGTGCCGCCGCACGAACCCGGGCCCGCAGCGCGAGTTCCCGTTGACGATCGATTCGGTCACGTTCGCGCTGGCGAATTAACGCCTCGCGATTCGACAATTCGGTAACAATCTCGTCCGGGGTCTCCGTCGACTGCGCAAATGTTCGAAGGGCCTGTTGAAGGCGGATCGCGTTCTTCTCCGTTGCGTCGAATTCGCGGTTGCGGCGCAGAGCGGGCACGAGGTAAACCAACCAGAGAATTCCGGCGACGATGAACGTCAGCGTTGTCCCCATTCCATTGCCCATGGTCTCTAAGGTAAAACCGGCTGGGTGGGAAAGCGGGATGCTGGCGGGCGCGTGTCGTTATCGGATCGGGGTGCGCGCAGCGATTCGATCCGCCTCGGGGATATCCGCCAGGCCGGGATTCGCGGTGCCCCGCAGTAATCGTGCAAGCAGTCCGCCGAGAACCTCGTCAATCGTGACGGCGAAACAGAAATGATCGCGCCAGTCCCCGTCGATGTGGATGTACCGTCGGCGCAGCCCTTCGTAGCGCATGCCAAGCTTGCGAACAATCTGCAACGACGCCTCGTTTTCCGGCCGGATGCAGACCTCTACTCGGTGAATCCCCAGAGTGGTGAACGCCCAATCCGAGACGAGAGCGACGGCGAGCGGGGTGATTCCTTTGCCCGCAAACGATTCGGCGACCCAATAACCGATTGCACCGGAAGCGAGTGACCCGAACGAGAGACCGCTGAGGGTCACCTGTCCGACAACCTCGCCCCGATACTCGATGACAAAAGGTGCGACCTGATCCTTTCGGGCGAGCCGCAAAATCCCGCGAATCATGTCGCCGACGGGTGGCATTCCGTCAAAGCCGGGGACGGTCGCCTCCCACTTCACCAGCCACGACCGGTTGTCCTTTAGCAGCCGCGAGATTTTGCTCGCATCGCGCGGGCGGATCGAACGAACGGTGACTTCACCGTGCGTGAGGGTCGGAACAAAAATCACTTGCGGCGGTGCGACTCGACGTCGAGCCACTGTTCGAGGAGTGGGCCGAGGTCTTCGCGCTGCAGAGCGAGACGAACAATCGCCTTGATGTAATCAAGTTTGTCGCCGGTGTCGTAACGGCGTCCCCGGAATACGTAGCCGTAAACGCCCCCGGCGATGTTGTTCGTCGCCATGTGCCGCAGCGCGTCGGTCAGCTGTATCTCGTTGCCTTTGCCGGGCAATGTTTGCTCGAGGACCCCGAAAACATCTGGTTTCAGAACATAGCGGCCAATGATTGCCAGGTTGGAGGGCGCGTCCTCTGGGGCGGGCTTCTCCACCAGGTCGATGATGCGAACGAGGTCACCCTCGCCAACCGATTCGACGGTCGCAATCCCGTAGTGGTCGGTCAAATCCTTGGGAATCTCCATGAGGGCAATCACCGACGCATCGTGCTTTTCGTGAGCGGCAATCATCGGGCCGAGTACGTTGTCGCGCTCGTCGATGAGGTCATCACCGAGCAGCACAGCGAAAGGGTTGTCCCCGACGTGCATCTGTGCGCGCAGAACCGCGTGTCCGAGCCCGCGAGGAGCGCCCTGGCGGACGTAGTGCATGTCAGCGAGGTCAGCGGGTTGCGTGACGGTGAGAAGTCGCGTCTGATCGCCCTTGAGCTCCAAGACCGATTCGAGTTCGGGAACACTATC
>Ga0114975_10003346_pt1 | contig 10699 bp, 10 predicted proteins | sample S_130626_EF_Meta_FD_87031 | JGI IMG/M metagenome (GOLD analysis project Ga0114975, IMG submission 87031) | Freshwater microbial communities from Lake Simoncouche, Canada to study carbon cycling - S_130626_EF_MetaG | ecosystem: Environmental > Aquatic > Freshwater > Lake | place: Lake...
CCGCGAGCGCGGTCAATACGATGAATCCGGCGATGACGGCGCGGGGAGCCGGGCTAAGGGTGCAGCGGGTCACGATCAACATCACGGCAACGAGCGCGGCGATAACCGTCAGTGATTCCAGTAGTGCGGCGGCGGTGAGTCCGGTTAATCCCGTGGTCAATCCGGTGGTCAGTCCAGCCAGCTCCGGCACGGGGTTCAGAGTGCCCAGATCGCTCCAGGGCAGTTGCAGTTCACCGGCGCCAAATAACCGTGATTGCGGGGCGAGCTGCGACAAGATCCAGGCGGCCAGGAGCAACCAGCCAGAATACGAGCCAGCTGCGAACCAACGCCCAAACCACGCATTGAGCCGGGCCTGGCCAATTAACCGGGGCGCCAGCAGCGCTCCTGACATTGCGCCGATGAGCGTTCCTGATCCGTTCGCCAACACATCGAGGCGGGAAGGAATGCGCGAGGGCAGCCAGCTCTGCAGGGCTTCCAGGCTCAGCGAGAGCGCAAAACCAGCCATGACCGTCCACAGGATGGATCGCCGGGCGCCCGCTGTTGGCCAAGTCGCCAGAGCGCCGAACAATCCGAAGGGAACGTAAGCCAGCACGTTTAAGAGGACATCGGATAGGGTCCACCAACGGGGCCAGGGTTCAGTCAGAAAAGCCAGTGGGTCGAGACCTCGCGCCGTCCAGCTCGTGATCGGAAACAGCGACCCGATGGCGAGCGCCAAGATCCAGGCTGCCCAAGCCCCGGGCGCGATTGGCGATGGCCGGGTGGGCAAATGGCGGTCGATTAATCGCCTCACAGTCCGCACCTCATTCTGAACCCCAGTGTAGCGCTCATGCTGGCCCGCTATGATCGCGGATCCTTCTATTCAGGCATCCAGTGACCCCAATGACGCCAGTGCCTCCAGGCTTGCCTCCGTGCGTTGAGTCAAATCCCAGGAATGCTTCGGCTGAAGCCTTGGAGCGCGCATTGTGCAACCATCCGGCCCTTTGCAGGTGGGCGCTCGCCCAGGGGCAGGATCCGGCGCATGCGGGGCCGCTCGTCGAGTGGGTTGAGCAGACCGGATCGACCAACGCGGACTTGCTGAACCAACCCTTTAACCCCGATCCCGCGGCGCCTCGTGTCCTGGTCAGTCGGATTCAGACGGATGGGCGCGGCCGGATGGGACGACCCTGGACAACGGTTCCAGGTGCCTCGCTCGCGCTCTCGGTCGCGCTCGAGCGGCGGGTACCGAGTTCGAACTGGCAGGGCCTGTCAATCGCGGTTGGTGCGGTCCTGGTTAACCACCTCATCGAGTCAGAGGAAGCGCCCCCGTCGTTGAAATTGAAATGGCCCAATGACTTATGGATCGACGGGCGAAAAATTGGCGGCATTCTGATCGAAGTGCGCCGAAATTCAGGTGGTGCTCAGGATCGTCAGGTTGATCAGCGGATGGGCGAAAATACCCTGGTCGCCCCGATCGAACGGGTTGTGATTGGCGTGGGGCTGAACCGGTTTGAGCACCCCGCCCTCGCTGGCCTGGGGGTCCCTGCCGGAGCGCTCAATCGCGGGCCGGTTCCCGAACCTGTGGAAGATCCGGTTGATCTTGCGACCCAGGTCGTTGTGGCTATTTTGGATGCCAGCCTCCGACTGGAGACGCAGGGTCTGGCCGATCTGCTTCCACTTTGGCGCGCCCGCGATGCCTTGGCCGGATTGCCCATCCTTGTTCAGGACCCTCGCGGTGCCTCATGGTCGGGCATGGCGGCCGGGATCGATGAAAGCGGCGCCCTGCAAGTTCACTGCGAAGGAACGCCACCGCAGATGCGTACGGTGATCGCGGGTGATGTGTCGGTGCGCCCTCAGGCGGCAGAACAGAGCCGAGTTGTACTGAGTCATGCTGAACCGACTTACGATGTTCTGACGTATGGCTCCCTGATGTTTGAGCCGGTCTGGTCCGCGGTGGTTACTGGGCAGTATTCGAGTCGGGCGGTCCGGGTGGACGGATGGCAGCGCTACGTGATCCCGGGCGAGGACTACCCAGGTGCCGTCCTGAGCGCAGGGTCGTCCATGACGGCCGTCCTTTGGGAAGATGTCGGTGCCGAGGACCTGGCTCGTCTCGACGCCTTTGAAGGGGATCAGTACGAGCGCGTCCGCGTGGTTGTGGGCCCCGATTCAAGACCGGCCTGGATCTATGCCTGGCGCGGCGAGAGACCGTTGGCCACCACCCTTTGGGACCCGGACGTCTTTACGCAGCAGGGGGTAATGGCGCGGTTTCTCGCAAGCCACTTGGGTGCGGACCCCAACTAAACCGCACTAAGCCCCACTAAGCCGGACTAAGCCCCGGCGCGGACCCGTCCCAAGAGCGCCGTGGTGGAGCGGTCGTGGCAGAACGGGATCGACACAACAGCGCCACCTGCTGCAAGCACTTCCGGAGCCCCAACGATCGCGCCGACCGACCAGTCGCCGCCTTTGACCAGGATGTCAGGGCCGATCGCGCGAATGAGTTCGATGGGCGTATCCCCTTCAAACCAGGTGACCAGGTCGACCGATTCCAGTGCGCTGATGACCGCGAGGCGGTCGACCAGTGAGTTGATGGGGCGGTCCGCACCTTTGCCCAGCCGGCGAACCGACGCATCGTCATTCAGGGCAACGATCAGGCTTGCGCCGAGCGCTCGTGCCTGCGCGAGATAAGTCACATGGCCCCGGTGCAACAGGTCGAAGACGCCGTTGGTAAAAACGCGGGGTCGCGGTAATGCCTGGAGGGCACCGACGAGGTTCGTGGCCGAATGGAGTTTGTGCTCGTGTGAAGGCGTGCCCGCGGCGGCAGCGAGGCGCTCCGGCGCTAAAGGTCCGGCGATGCGATCCGGCGCGATCATCCCGCCGTTGGGGTGCCCGTGGGAACTAGCGCACCCGCGGCGAGGCTGGCGAGGAGTTCTTTGCGGTAACGGTTCAGGGCCGTTGCGTTCTCAAAAGGGCGACCAAAAAGTAACGATAGGTTATGCAGAATCCGATCGACGACCTTACCTTCCCAGACCGCATCAAACCGGATTTGCTCGTCTAGCCAGCGCTCGAGCCAGCCCGGCTCCGGTAGTCGACTTTGGACGGTGTCATTGGGGAACAGCGACTGGTTGACATGCAGGTTGGTGGGATGCAGTGCCTGCGCAGTGCGGCGCGCCGAGGCCATCAAGACCCCAACTTTCGCAAAAGCTGCGCGGGCGCTGTCGCCGACATCGACCAGGGCCTTGCGCATGTACTGAAGGTATGCGCCTCCATGGCGGGCTTCGTCGCGCGAAATAATGTCGTAGATGGCGCGGATCACCGGTTCGGTATGCCACTCGGCCGCTCTTCGATACCAGTGATTCAACCGGATTTCGCCGCAGAAATGCAACATCAGGGTTTCGAGCGGAGGCGCTGGATCGAACTCGAACCGAACGGCGTGCAACTCAGCTTCGGTGGGCATCAAATCCGGACAGAAACGACGAAGGTATTCCATCAGGACCAACGAATGTTTTTGCTCTTCGTAAAACCAAACCGACATAAACGCAGAAAAGTCGCTGTCATGGCGGTTGTCACGAAGGAACATTTCGGTGGCAGGCAACGCGGCCCATTCGGTGATGGCGTTCCACTTGATGGTCTGGGCTTGTTCTGATGACAGCTTGGAGGCATCGAACTGATCCCATGGCACATCGTCATCCATGCTCCAACGCACGCGCTCAAAGGATTTGAACAAATCTGGGTAAAGCATGACTGTGGGCCGTCTACGTTGGGATGGATTAAGGCACTCTAAGGATAACAGGGTGGAATCGGCGCCGCCCCCGCCCGACGCAGCCGTCGCATCACGGGCCCGATCAACGGGAGGTGTTCGTAGAACTCGGCTGCGGCATCCCAGTAGTCGCGGTGCAGGCAGACCCGGCCATCCGGCGCAAACACCAGACGAGTGGCCCCATGGATACGTTGATCAGGGTCGCCGGGGCGCTGCAGCCAGGTATTGCGGAAGCGAAACCGAAAATCCCAGGTCAGCATCGCTTCGTCGGCATCGCCTAAGGCGGTGAGCACCTCGAAGCGGGGATTTTCAAGCCGTTCGAACATGTGCTGGAAGATTTGTTTGATCGGGACAATTCCGCGGACCGCATTGAAAGGATCCACAAATTCGGCATCGTCGCAATAGTGGTCGGCGAGCTGAGGGATATCCGCCGGCGAGATTGTGCTGAATAGACGCACGATTCGCTGGATCGGGATCACGGGATGGTCCCTTGGGTCCCTTCGGTGCGATAGGGGCTTCATGTCATCCTCGATCCAAGGACGGTTACATGCCCGTGGTGCGGCGAATCACCGCAAACCAGCAGCGAATCGGGAGCAAACGCAAAAACTTCAGCACGCCCGTGAAACGGCGGGGGAAGTGAATATTGAACTGCCCAGCGCTGATACCCGCCAAAATCCTGATCGCGGCTTCGTCCGCGCTGATCAGTGCCGGCATCGTGAACGTATTGGTCGCGGTGGCGGGCGTATCGACAAACCCCGGATTGACCACGGACACCCCAATGCCGCGGGGATGGAGGTCGATCCAGAGGGTTTCGGCTAAGTGGTTCAGGGCGGCCTTGGTTTGGCCGTAGGCAAGCGCTTTGGGCATGCCTCCCCAACCTGCCACGCTGGCCGTCAAGACCAACTGTCCTCGGCCTTGATCCAGCAAGACCGGCAAGACTGCGGCGAGCAGGTTGAGGGCGCCAATTTGATTGATTTCGATCGTACGGCGGGCTGCCGCGAGGTCAAAATTGTCGGCGCGCATCGGGACCCAGAGCGCGGCGAGCCAGACCACGACGTCGACCCCACCCCAGGCCGCAACGATGGCGTCACGGGCTGCCGCGAGGGCGCCTGCGTTCGTTACATCGAGTGGCAGGACCAGAGCATCGACCGGGCGTTGATTTGGGCTGCCCCCGACCTCGTCGAGGACGTCATGCAACGATTGTTCGCGGCGTGCTGAGACGGCAATCCGGGCGCCACGACGGGCGAGTTCGCGAGCGAGTGCTGCGCCGATGCCGCTGGAGGCGCCAACTAGCCAGACTCGCTGGTCCCGCCACTCGTTGACGGGGGGGTTCAGAGGTGCCAACAGTCCGTTAAGCAACATGGGTCTGTCTCGCAAGCACGACTTGTGGTTCGGGCGGGATCAGGCCAAGCATCGCACACGCCAGGAGTTTGAGGCCGCAGGGCACCGCCGCGTAGACGAGTGAGAGGGCGATCTCGCCCCCGGCTTGTCCCGGTTGGTAGCCGGACAGCTCGAGCAACGGCAATGCGACGCCTGCGGCAATGGCGAGGGTTGCCTTGGTCGCAAGGTTCCATAGCCCAACATAGGCGCCGCTAGCCGGACCGCGATCGCCATGGTCGGCAATCACCTGGGCCAGTAGTGCGCCCGGGATGGCCAGATCGGCGCCGAGTGCGAAACCCGTCACAAAACAGACCGCACCAAACGCCCAGATATCACCCGAACTGAGACCGAGCGCCCAGGCGAAGCCCGCAACGGAGAGTCCCATTCCGGCGAGCCAGGCGAGGCGCAGACCAATATGGCGGGCGATCACAACCCAGATCGGCATGCCCAGTGCACCAGCCAAAAAATAGGTCGCCAAAAAAACTGGGGTCACTTCTTCGGCGTGCAGCACGTCGCGCACAAAAAACAAGAGGAGCGTTGCGGGAATCGCGGCGGCCACGCCATTCGTGACAAAGATAACCAGCAGGCGCAGAAATGCAGGGTTACTGCGCACCCTTGCCCAGTGCCCAGGGGCTTCGCTGGGTGTCATTGGCGCGGGGGTTGCGCGCATGAGCAGCAGACCAGCCACGATGGTGGCGCTCACAAAAATGATTCCCAGGGCATCGCGTTGGGTTGGATCGAGAAATGCCGTTGCCACCAGGACCCCCGCCAGCCCAAACCCCTCGCGCCAAGCGGTGACCCGCGTTCGCGACGCGGCATTTTCGCCGAGGTCCGTTCCCCACGCCTGGTAGGCGATCGACGCCAAGCTGTAAGCGATATAGGTCGCAATCGACCAGAGGCCAAGCCAGAGTGCAAGATTGGCACCCACCGCGGCGCTCGGCGGGTGTAACAAGGCCCAGAAGCCTGCCGCGAGCACTGGCAGGGCTGCAAGAATCCAGCGGCGGTGAACGAAACGCCGTTGCCTTGCCAGCCATAGACCGATCAACGGATCCGCAGCGGCGTCGACGCATCGGGCGCCAAAAAGCACCCCGCCCACGAGCGAGAGCGCCAATCCCGCGCTGCCGTACAAGGCGGGCAGGACGACAAAGAGCGGGAGTTCAAGCAGGGCCAGCGGCATGCGCAACGCGCCATAGCAGACGAGCGCAAAGGCCGACAGCCCGGCCGTCGGCACCCCACTCTCCGACGGGGAATTTGTTGTTGGCGAAGGATTATCGATGGGTGAGGACAAACTGAATCACGTCGGTATCGCCGGTCCGAAAGCCGGCTTCGCAATACGATGAATAGAAACGCCACATCCGGACGAATCGATCATCAAACCCCAGCGCCGGTAGCGAGTCCAGACAGCCGAGAAACCGTTGGTGCCAGAGGGCCATCGTTTTGCCGTAGTCGGCCCCGAAGGCATGCCGCTCGACGACCTGCAACCCGGCCCGGGCCGCTTCGCGCTCAAAGACCGAGGGCGAAGGCAGCATCCCACCAGGGAAGATGTGCGTCTGGATGAAGTCCATCGTGCTTCGGTAGCGCTGAAAACGATCGTCATGAATGGTGATCGTCTGCACCACGGCGCGCCCACCCGGGGCAAGCAATCGGGCGACGGCCGCAAACCAGGTTGCCCACCAGCGTTCACCCACCGCTTCGAACATTTCGATCGAGACAATCGCATCGAATTGCCCCTTGGTGTCGCGATAGTCTTGCAGGCGCAGATCCGCTTTGGCATCCAGGCCGACCTTGCGCAGGCGGGACTGCGCCCACGCATGCTGTTCGCGTGAGAGGGTAAGGCCAGTGACATGGTGGCCGGCGCGGGCGGCTGTTTCGGCGAACCCACCCCAGCCGCAACCGATTTCGAGGAGCCGTGCCCCGCGGGCAGCTGCGGTACGTTCGAGTGCGAGCGCATATTTCGCCCGTTGCGCGTCGGCCAGGCTGCGATCGGCCTCGCCCTGAAAACAAGCGCTCGAATAGGTCATGGTTTCGTCGAGCCAAAGCGCATAAAACGCATTGCCCAAGTCATAGTGAGCGGCAATATTGCGCCGCGACCCCGCCAGCGAGTTGTCGCGCAGGATGAGATGGCGTAGCCGATCCAGCAGTTGGCCAAACCAGGTGCCAAAGACGGCAGATTCGAGCACGCTGCGGTTGAGCGAGGCGAGCATGATCAAGCCGGTGAGATTGTCGGTGGTCCATTCACCATCGATCCACGCTTGCGCGAAACCCACATCGCCGCGCCGCATCAGGGCTGTGATTGGATTCCACGAGGCGAGTTGGAGCGACACTTGCGGTTCCCCGCCGGGGCCAAAATCTTGCACCCGACCCTGTGGATCAATCAGGCGGAGCCTTCCCGTATGCAACTGCGCCAGCATGCGCGTCAGGGCCATGGCTGCGACCGGCAGTCGCGCGGGCGTCTGGGGAATGGAGACAGACCGCACGTGGCCCGGCTGCATCGGATCAATCGAGGACATCAGGACGGGCTCCGGGTAATCAAGGTCGAGGGCGGGATAGGCTTTGAAAAGAACGGGACCCGACGGCGCCACAGCGCGAAGGCCTGTGCGTGGATACGGGCGATTACGCCCAGGGTAAAGAGCGGGTATCGCAGCAAGGCGCGGCGCGCCGACGCGTGGTCAAGAGCCTCGGGCGTTCCTGACAGGCTGGTCCGCAGGAGCGCCTGGCCGACGCCATTGTCGAGATCAATTCGGGCGACCCAGCGGTCGTGGCGTCCATGAAATCGAAAGCGATAGCGACCTTCAATTGCTGCAAACGGGGAGACGTGGAAGGCCTTGCGCGCACTCAATTCCGCGCCGCCGCGCAGGGGCTCGCCACGCTGATGCAAAAGGTAGCCGTGGCGCTCGCCAAAGGTGTTGTGCACCTCGGCTAGGATCGCGATTCGCTGGCCGGCCGCGTTATGGCAATGCCAGAAGCTGACCGGCTTAAAGCTGTAGCCAAATACTCGGGGAAAGGTGTCGAGCCAGACGGGTCCGTCTGCAACCAAGTCAGACTCCGCCAGCCGTTCGCGAATCCAGACCTGACAAGGCGTTCGACCATCGCCATGGTCGGATTCATAAAACGACAAGGGCGCGGCACGATTCAGTCCGAAGAGACGGGTACCTGACCGCACCTGACCGAGCCGGTGAATGGGCACCCGAATAAAAAATGCGGGGTAGTTAAAGGCGTGGACGACCGGCGACAAGCGGGTATGGCGAACTTCCCCAAACGCGATTTGTAAACCAGCGATTTGTAAACCAGCGGACACAATCGGCGGTCGGGTTGAGGATAAGCGCATCAGAATCCCTTGAGCAATCGTCAAGCGACAAGTGCCTCGGTCACTTCACGGGCCTCACTGAATTCATTGGACTCACCGGCTTTGTTCGCCTGGCCGCGAAGCTGAGCCAGGATGGAATCCGCCGCTTCCTGGCCGGCCCGCAGTCCGTCCTCATGGAACCCGTATCCCGCCCAAGCGCCCGCGAACCAAACCCCGTTCTTGCCCTGGATGGTCGGCAGCTCTTCTTGTGCCGCCAGAGCCTCCAGATCAAAGACGGGGTGGGCAAAATTAAAGCGGCCCAGAACGCTGGACGGCGCGGGCTCGCTCAACGGATTCAGGCTCACAAATAGGGGCTGTTTGAAGGGGAGCGGCTGGAGCTCCTGAAGCCAGTACGAGACCGACACGGACGCAGGTGCCGACGCGGATGCGGGGGTGGACGTGGAGGCGGACGTCGATTGGGCCCCGCTCGAGCGGGACTTGGCATCGAGCGAATGATCGCCGCGACGTGTCAGGTAATTCCAGGCCCCCCAAGCCCTTCTGCGCCGTGGCATGAGTGCCGGGTCGGTGTGCAGGATGGCTTGGTTGGATTGGGTACGCAGCGCGCCGAGAATCCGGGCTTCTGCCGGGCTCGGGTGCTCAAGAGTCGCGAGCGATTGCCCGGCATGAGCGGCCATCAACACGGCGTCGAATGGCGCCGTTTCGGCCCCTGAATCCGGGGTTTGTGCCGTGACCCAGACTTGATTTCCCGATCGATTGACTCTGGTGACGCGGCTGTTCAAGTGGACTTGGCTGCCAAGTGCGCGCAGGCGCTTCAGGATGGCGTCAACATACTGACGGGAGCCACCCGCCACCGTGTACCACTGCGGCCGGTCAAAAATCTGCAAGAGGCCGTGGTTATCACAAAAGCGGGCGAAGCTAACCGCTGGAAACCCCAGAATGGTTTCGACTGGGCAGGACCAGATCGCACCGGCCATGGGGAGCAGGTAATCATCGCGAAGGGCTTGACTGTACTTGCCTTCACGCAAAAGACCATCAAGCGTCAGCGCGCGGGATGCTTCGGTGGGCGCGCGCGCGAGTGCGGTCGCTTCGCGATTAAAGCGCACCATGTCAAGTAGCATGGTCCAAAACCGGGGGCGAACGAGATTGCTGGGCTGGGCGAAAACCGCTCGCAAATCGTCTTTGCCGCACCACTCCAGATCGTGTGGACCGATCGAGACGGCAAAGCTCATGTTGGACGGCGCGGTCTGGACCTTAAGATCGTCAAACAGGGCAAGCAATCGGGGGTAGGTTCGATGATTGAAGACCAAGAAGCCGACATCAACGGGATGTGTCATGCCCTCCAGTGCGACATCGACGCTATGGGCATGCCCGCCCGCGACAGTCCCCGCCTCGTAAAGCACAACCTCGCAACTGGGCGCAAGCCGATGCGCAGCCCCGAGCCCGGTAATTCCGGCGCCGACAATTGCAACCCGTGGTCTCGCGCCGCCCCCATGCAAGATCACGCAGCGGCCCGGGGTCCGGTCTTGTCGTGTTCGATCCGCGCGTAGGCAGAGTGATTGTGGATCGACTCGAAGTTCTCGCTGTCGACCGCCCAGGCTTCGATGACCTCGATTGCGTCGAGAGCCAACGCGACATCACGAACCAGATCCTCGACAAATTTAGGGTTGTCGTAGGCGCGTTCCGTGACGTACTTCTCGTCGGGGCGCTTGAGCAAGCCCCAAAGTTCACATGAGGCGGCCTGTTCTGCGATCCGGATCAGATTTTCGACGGCCAAGGTAGCGCCCGGGACCAAGCGGGCTTCGATCGTGACGTGCGAACGCTGATTGTGAGCGCCGTAGTCGGAAATCTTCTTCGAGCAAGGGCACAGGCTCGTGACCGGTACGACCACGCGCACGGTCACTTTGGTCACGCCCCCCGCGCGGCGCGCGGTCAAGGTCACGTCATGGTCAAGCAGGCTTTCCACACCCGAGACGGGTGCTGCCTTTCGGACAAAGAGGGGGAATTGAAGAATGATGTCGCCGCTATCAGCCTCGAGTCGGGCCAGCATGACCTCCAGCATCGATGCCAGTCCCAGGGGGTCGACTGGGGTTTTGTGCGCCTCCAGGACTTCGAGGAACCGAGACATGTGGGTCCCCTTGACGTCCGCTGACAAGCCGACCGTCATTTCAATCATGGCGACGGAAGGCTGTGGCCCCGCAACCGCCGCAATCATCAGGGGGTGTCGGACGCCGCGGATTCCAACGCGATGATTGAAATGACGGTCGGCTTGTCAGCGGACG
>Ga0114975_10003348_pt1 | contig 10698 bp, 11 predicted proteins | sample S_130626_EF_Meta_FD_87031 | JGI IMG/M metagenome (GOLD analysis project Ga0114975, IMG submission 87031) | Freshwater microbial communities from Lake Simoncouche, Canada to study carbon cycling - S_130626_EF_MetaG | ecosystem: Environmental > Aquatic > Freshwater > Lake | place: Lake...
CCGCTCATTGCGCCCGGAATCATCGCGGGCAGTATTTTTTCGTTCTCCCTGACGCTCGGCGATTACATCGCCGTCAAGATTGTCGGCGGTGCGACCCAAACACTGGGATCACTGGTCTATACGAACGTCGGTACCGCAAATAATCTGCCGCTCGCCGCAGCAATTGCTTTTATCCCCATCGCCATCATTTTCATTTACCTGGCCGCTGTGCGTCGCACCGGTGCACTCAACAATCTCTAGGCGCTCATGAGAATCAACCGACTGTCAAAAACGCTCCTGTGGGCGATGTCCGCCCTCGTGTTGTCGTTCATCTATGTTCCGATTTTGGTGGTGGTCGCCAACTCTTTCTCGACGAGCTCCACGCTGACGTGGCCGCCTCCTGGCTTCACCACCGAGTGGTGGACCCGCGCACTAACGAATGAAAGTGCCCTTGCGGCCATCTCGACGTCGGTAATCGTTGCGCTGGCGTCGACGGCCATCGCCCTTCTTCTGGGAACCGCGCTGTCGTTCGCACTTCAACGATTCAACTTTTTCGGCAAATCGACGGTCAATCTTCTCGTCGTTTTACCGATCGCACTCCCCGGAATCGTCACCGGAATCGCTCTGAACAATGCGTTCAAGACAATCATGGGCGTTCAGCTGGGATGGGCCACGATCATCATTGCCCACGCAACCTTCTGTGTCGTCACAGTCTTCAATAACGTTTTCGCCCGCCTCAAACGAGTCGGTACATCTCTCGATGAAGCGTCGAGTGACCTCGGTGCGGGAATGTGGACAACCTTCCGATTGGTGACGTTCCCGCAAATCCGCTCGGCACTGTTCGCTGGGGGGTTGCTGTCCTTCGCGCTGTCGTTCGATGAAATTATCGTGACGACGTTCACTGCCGGCAACGGCGTTCAGACGCTGCCGATCTTCATCCTCGACAACATGTTCCGCCCAAATCAAGCGCCGATTGTCGCCGTCATCGCGGTCGTCATGATTCTCATCGCGATTGTTCCGATCTACATCGCACAGCGACTCACCTCGAGCGACCAGCGTTAGCGTTGGGGACCGGCGGTCGCCGTTGCCCGGGTTCCCCTCAGTTCAATCGTCACGGTCGCCGCAGATCCTGTTCGCTCGCACATGACTACAGGCGGTTCGACACGAGAGCACGGCTCTGTTTCTCCCTCGGCGATGAGCGTCGCGGCTGCAATTGCCTCGCGCTCGGCAAGGCGAAGTGCGTCGGTCGCGCGACTGATAACCGCGACGCCGGCGAGCAGACCAAAAACAATCGACACCACACCGCCAACTGCAATGACTGTCGTCATCGTTCCGGATCCACGGTCTAACCCGAAACGCATTGGCGGACCGTCCGAGAGGCGAGTAACGGGAGTGGCGGAGGGATGACCGCAACAGTGCACGTGTTCGATGCCGTCGAGTCCAACGTCCACGTGGCACCGGGCACCGCGTCACGAGCGACGGCGAGTGCAGTGCCGGGGTCTTCACCACGAAACACGGCAAAACTTGTCTCCGCCGCCACGGTCGTTGCCGCGACGGCGTCCATCCCCCACCGCAGCGAACCGAGACCGAGGGCGATGACCCCCAGAACCGCGGGTATTCCCATGGCGAGTTCGGCGGTCACCGCACCTCGGTCACTGCGTGACGACGGACAGTGCACTGCTAATGAGGGACATCAACAGTCCCTGGACGGAGCCGCTCTTGAGGACAATCGCGAGGAGTCCCGCGAAGGCGGCCGCGGCGACGGTTGCGATCGCGTATTCGGCGGTCACCGCACCGCGGTCGTTTGTGTCACAGAGGGTAAAGGATGCTGTGGTTGTATTCATGCAACAAGTGTCGGGCGATACCGGAACCCGGATCAAAAATCATCCCTGAATGGGGATAGTCTCGCCGACCTGCCGTCTTGGGATGAAACTTTCAGTTGTTCCGCGAGACCAAATCAGCCGCGATGACATTCGCAACGGTTCGGATCATCACGCCATCGTCAACCAGACCGGCCATCGCGTCGCCAAACTTCTGTTCGAAGTAGGTCATCTGCTCAACACTGATGACACCGGGAATTGAATGGTGCTCGACGGTGACGGTTGCCGCTCGGATGATGTCGTCGACCGACTGGTGTGGCGCGGCGAGTAGGGCGGAAAACTTCGGCAATTCATCGAAACGGTGAATCCCTGAAATCTCGGCGAACCACGGTGTGCCAAACACAACTCCAGGCTTACCGATCAGAGCCGATTCCAGAGCCGCGGTTCCCGTAATGACGGCGGTGAATTCTGCACGCTGGACGAGCGCCGACGACGGAACGGCGATATCGATAAGTCGAGTGTTGGGAAGGCGACTCATCACCGAGTACAGCAAGGGGCTCCGGGCCTTGTAGCCGGGCAGGGTGCGTGAAAACTGGGTCGGGTGCTCCTTGACGAATATGTGTACATCGTCTGGAACATATTCGCGCAGGGCCAGCAGGGCATCCATCGCCTCGTAAAAATCGCCGCCATCGGGAAGAGACGTCCGCTCGGGTTCGAACGGCAATGGGAAATACACGAACCGCGGGATGTCAGCCGAATCGATGTCCACCGTGACTGTGTGGCGGGGATACTCACGCTCGAGCGCCCGCCGCAGCCTCTCAATAATCACCGGGGCACTGAATCGGCGTGTGTTGGACCGGTAGGGAAACCGCGAGCGAATCTGGACATCGTCACGAAGCGGTTCCGATTTACCGGTCATCAAACGCAGCCGCTGGCTCGCCGCTGCGCGCCAATACTTGGCTGCCCAGGGCAAAAACATCCACGCACGATCGCGCTTTGCCTGATTGGCCATGTACAGCGGGACCGGGATTCCCGTCCGGTAGGCGTCGAGGGCAGCCGTCAAATGCGTCACGTGCGATGAAACATCGCCCTTCCGCGACACGGCAATGGGTCTTCCGATGATTTCCCGGTGCACCTGAACCAGCGGCACATAGGTGTTGTTGACGAGGTGGTAGGTGGGTATCCCCAACATTTCGCAGAGGCGATATGCGATGAGTTGGGCAACGTGGTGGGGAGCTTCGGATGCGACAAGGACGTCAATCCGTTTGTCGACAATGAGCGAGTACAGACGGGTCACTATGGCGTAAAAATAGGCGTCGCGTTCCAGTCGACCGTACGACCTCGTCTCGTCTTGACGGTCCATGAGCTTCATCGACTGGGCTTTCAGCTGAAGGAACTCTCGTGAGAGAAGAAATGTGGCGTCGGGCACGTTCACTACGGGGAACGTGGGCAGTGTCGCTTGGACTTCCTTCAGGCCGAGAACGGCGCAGTCGGGGAAATTCTCCGTTCCGAAACGGTGATTACGCCAGTCGCCAAGCCAGATGGTCGGCACTAAGCCGTGTGACGCCATTTCGAGGGCGAAATCGCCCCAGACGGTTCGTGACGCGGGGATATAGAAAACCCGTTTCGAGAGCGTTTTAGTCATGGCGGGACCGCGCCTGCGCAAAGTCTTTGGCAATCGTTGCGACGACGATTCGAACGGTGTTGTCATCGTCGACGAGTTCCGTGATTCGATCCCCGAAAAGCTGTTTCATGTAGTCCCGTTGCGACACCGAGATTGTGCCCGGTAGCGTGACCCCCTTCAGCACTGTGGGGACGGCGGCAATGATCTCGTCGAGGCCGGGTCCGGCTTGCTGACTAAATGTGGCGAATGGCGGAAGGTCGCGAAACGACGTCACGCCGGGGAGGCGCGTGAACCATGGCGACCCGAACACGACACCCTTGTTACCCGCGAGCGCCGCTTCGAGAGCAGCAGTGCCTGAAATGACTGCCGTGAATTCCGCACACGTTGTCAGGGCTGCCGAGGGAATCGCCAGGTCAACCAATCGGACGTTGGGAAGGTTGGCGATGACGCGGTAACTGAGTTGGCTGCGACCCTTGTGCCCTGCCAGCATGCGCGAGAACTGCGATGGGTGCTCCTTGACGAAAATGTTTACGTCGTCGGGGAGGTACGCGCGAAGTGCCAGCAGCGTGTCCATTGCGTCATAAAAGTCGCCGCCGTCAGGGAGACTGGTGCGCTCGGGCTCGAACGGCAACGGAAAATAAACGAATCGCGGCAGGGCAGGGTCCGCGAGGTCTGGAGTTTCAGCATGGCGGCGGTATTCGGCAACAAGGTTTCGGCGCAACGCTTCGACCCGAAAGGGGGTGAGCCAACGCCGGCGGCTCTTCTCGAAGGTGTATCGAGCGCGCACCCCCGTGTCATTTGTCGGCGGGACGAACGCCGGAAAAAATTTTCGAATTCGCAGCGCAACGATAACCACCCAGTAACGGACTGCCCATCGCGCAAACGACCACCCACTGTCATATTTCGCTTGCGTTGTCATGTACAGCGGAGTCGGTATTCCGTGTCGATACCCTTCGAACGCCTTCTGAATCTCAGCAACGTGCGCCGTCACGTCGGGCGTTCCCGCGACCGGGACCGGATCCCCGACGATGTCCCGATTTACCTGTAACAGCGGCGCATAGGTGTTCATCACGAGGTGGTAGCGCGGAATTCCCAACATCTCGCAGATTCGATACCCGATGAGCTGCGCGGTGTGATGCGGTGCTTCACCGGCGATAAGAACACCAATATTTCGCTCGATGATCGACGAATAGAGATGGTTGAACATCGAATAGAAGTGGGCGTCCCGTTCCTGCCGACCGAAGAACCGTGTTTCGTCCTGGCGGTCCATCAACTTGATCGCTTGGTTCTTGAGCGCGAGGAATGCGCGGCTCGTCAACAACTCCGCACTGGGCGCGTGGGCCAACAATTTTGGCGAAATCGACGTGTGGAAAGACGAGAGGGGCAAGATTTCCGATTCCGGAAAGTGTTCGCGACCAAAGTTGTCGTGACGCCAATCGCCCAACCACAACACCGGTCGGAACCCCGCACTATCAAGCGCATTCGCCATCGGCGACCAGAATGGCTTCGACGCAGGCATATAAAACGCATTCGTAGAAGCCATGCGCTCTAGTATGTCAAATGCCCCTACAACTAGTCGCACATCCGACAATGAATAGGACGACGATGTCCAACACAACAATCGATAGCCTGCTCAACGAAGATCGGCGCTTCCCGCCGTCGCCCGAGTTTGCGACCAACGCGATCGCACAATCGGGAATTTACGAGCAGGCACAATCCGATCGCCTCGGATTCTGGGCCGACCAGGCGCGAAATTTGCACTGGCACAAACCGTTTACCGAGGTTCTTGACTGGTCCGGCGCGCCTGTTGCGCGGTGGTTCGGTGACGGCGAGATAAACGTCGCTTACAACTGCCTCGACCGTCACATCGCCGCGGGGCTCGGAGACCGGGTCGCCATCCACTTCGAGGGTGAACCGGGCGATTCGCGCTCCATCACCTATCTCGAACTGACCGAGGAGGTTCGGAAAGCCGCAAACCTTCTCGCCAGCCTCGGTGTCGTGCACGGCGACCGCGTTGCCATCTATATGCCGTTGATTCCCGAGGCCGTAGTGGCAATGCTGGCGTGTGCGCGCGTCGGAGCCATCCACTCGGTGGTATTCGGCGGATTTTCCGCCGAAAGTCTGCGTGCTCGAATCGAGGACGCCGAGGCGAAACTGGTCATCACCGCCGACGGCGGATACCGGAAGGGTGCGGTGTTCAACCTCAAGGACGCCGTCGATGAGGCGGTCGCCGAAACCTCGACCGTGGAAAAGGTTCTTGTCGTCAAGCGCGGGGGAAACGATATTGCGTGGACCGAGGGCCGCGACCTTTGGTGGCACGACGAAATGGCGCCGATGACGGACGATCACATCGCCGAGGGTTTCCCCGCCGAGAACCCGCTCTTCATCTTGTATACGTCGGGAACGACGGGAAAGCCGAAGGGCATCCTGCACACGTCGGGCGGATACCTGACTCAGGCGGCGTTCACGCACCGCAATGTGTTCGACCTTCACCCCGAAACCGACGTGTATTGGTGCACCGCCGACATCGGCTGGATTACCGGCCACTCCTACGTGGTTTACGGTCCCCTGGCCAATGGTGCGACCCAGGTCATTTACGAAGGAACCCCCGACTTCCCCGCACCGGGCCGCTGGTGGGACATCATCGAAAAGTTCAAGGTATCCATCTTTTACACCGCTCCGACCGCGATTCGTTCGTTCATGAAGGCGGGCCGTGAGATTCCGCAGGCGCGCAATTTATCGTCGCTGAGGCTTTTAGGGTCCGTCGGCGAACCCATCAACCCCGAGGCGTGGATGTGGTACCGCGAGGTGATCGGGGGCAACACCTGTCCCATCGTTGACACGTGGTGGCAAACCGAAACGGGCGCGATCATGATTTCCGCCCTGCCTGGCATCACCACAACCAAACCGGGAAGCGCGCAGGTACCGCTGCCCGGAATCTCAGTCGACGTGTTCGATGACAACGGTGTTCCGGTGGGTGCCCCCGCGGGTGGGCTGCTCGTCATCACCGAGCCCTGGCCGTCGATGCTGCGCGGAATCTGGAAAGATCCCGAGCGCTACGCCGAAACGTATTGGTCGACCTTCGCCGGCACGTATTTTGCTGGGGATGGTGCCCATTTGGACTCCGACGGTGATGTGTGGTTGCTCGGTCGTGTCGATGACGTGATGAACGTCTCCGGTCACCGGCTCTCCACCATGGAAATCGAATCGGCGCTGGTGTCGAATCAATCCGTCGCCGAGGCGGCGGTGGTCGGTGCGAATGACGAAACCACTGGGCAGGCGATTGTTGCGTTCGTCGTCCTCAAAAAGCGCGCAAAGGACATCATCAGCACCGAGGACGAAATTGCGGGACTAAAGGCACACGTCGTGCACGAGATTGGCGCAATCGCTCGACCGCGCGACATCTACCTCGTCGAGGACCTCCCTAAGACGCGCTCTGGAAAGATTATGCGGCGTCTGCTTCGCGACATCGCCGAGGGTCGCGAGATTGGCGATACGACAACCTTGCTCGACACGGCGGTCATCAAAATCATCGACGGGCAAGTCAACTAGCCGACGAAATCGCCAATCATCGACGCGACGACGGGAATAACAGTCGTCACGATAAACGCAGGAAACAGGCAGACGCCGACAGGTGCGAGAAGCTGGCCGGGCAACAGTTCGATCGCGTGCCGAACACCGGCTCTGGCGCGCCGGCGCACTTGTTCTGCCTCAACGATCAAGAGACCCGCGACGGGGATACCCGTCTCCCGGGATAATCGCCGATGCCGATCGACATCGTCCAGTTCCGCCTCGGTTCCCCATTTCTGTGCGAGATTCGCGAGCTCCTGTCGGTGTGCCCGGGTGAGACCGCTCGACACGGCAATGCCCGCAGCGAGCGCAAGGACTAGCCCCAGGTGGGCTGAGGGGTTGGGCATCCGTTGCTGAATGTTCACCATCCATTTCCACGCTGCGATTGTCAAACTGGCGCCCAGCACAACACACGTCCAACCGAGGGGCGTCAAGGCCAGCACCCCGATGACGTCAAAACCGAACCACTGCGCGGCCACCGCCGTTGCGGGGGGCAACAGCGTCAGTATTCGGATCGTCTGGCGGGCCGAAGCGGACGCAGCAGAAACGGAAGAGCTGCGACTCTCCGCCTCGTCGCGTGAGTCTGCGAGGTCGGTCAGAACTCGTGCGCGCGGAACGCCCGTGTGGCGGGCGAGCTCGAGGATGTCGTCAACGGTAATCCGGTCGGGCCCGTCGCCGATATCACTCATGGCGAGCGCGCGCTCAAGGGGCACACCCGCGGACAACCCCGCCGACAAGACCCGAACCCCGCTCACAGGGACTCGATTCTGAGGTCGGCGCCTTCTGCACGAAGGCGGCCCGCGGTGACGGTGGCGATCCCGCCCAACCGTTCACAGTGCGCGACGATGGGAATGGCGGATGCGGCAAGCTGCGCAATTGCTTCTCGCGGGATCCCGGCGAGCAGCGCCAGAATTGTGACGCGAGTGACCACCTCGTCAAGGCTTGCCGCATGAATCGTGGAAAGCCCGTGATGCCCGGCGGTCACCGCACTGAGGAAATCCCGAATTTCGGGCCCGCGCACTTCGCCGACAACAAGCGAATCGGGACGCATCCGCAAGGATTCGCGAACTAGTGCCGCCATACTCACAGCACCGCCACCATCGGCATTGGCGGGTCGGGTCGTCACATGAACCGTGTGTGGGTGCCGCGGATTCAACTCCGCGAGGTCTTCGACGATGACCACCCGATGCGCAGCGGGTAACGAGTCAATGATTGCGGATGCCAGGGTCGTCTTGCCGCTGCCGGTAACCCCCGCGATGAGGGTTGTGTTTCCGACGAATTCTGAAGGGTTGACGCCAGCCGCGAACCGGAAGGAGTCGAGCCCCAGCGCGCCTGGGGCAGGGAACCGAAGGGACAGCAGCGGCCCGGTCCGAGCAACGGGTGGGAGTGCCAGGTGCACTCGAACGCGACCCGAAAGTGCCGCATCACCGACGGGCTTCGCGTCGTCGACTCGGCCTCCCGCCGCTTCAATCAGAGAAACCCCAATGCGCCGCACGTCGGTTGCGGAAAGGGCAATCGCCGACCCTTGAAAGCCTCTACCGTCATCTATCCACACCCGCCCGGCCCCATCGACACACAGGTCACGGGTTTCGGCGGTGATCAACGGTGCAAGCGGCCCAAGGTCGGTGCGCCAATTCTCCATGGCTCTATCGTTCGGAATTGAGCCCTGCGGAAGTCAACGCAGTTCACCTCGGTGCACAAACGCCCTGAGAAGCCGGCTGTGGACTACGCGAATTCGACGATGAGTTCGAGTTCGACGGGCGCGTCAAGCGGCAGGACTGCAACTCCGACCGCGCTGCGGGCATGGCGCCCGGCCTCTCCGAAAATCTCAACCAGGGTGTCACTCGCACCGTTTGCAACAGCGGGTTGGCCCGAGAATTCGGGAGCCGAAGCCACAAAAACAACGAGCTTGACGATTCGCGTGATGCGGTCGACCGACCCAATTGCGGTTTCCACCGCGGCGAGCGCATTCAGCACGGCGGTGCGTGCGTAAGCCTTCGCGTCGTCGGCGGACACCTCGGCGCCTACCTTGCCAGTCGCCGGCAACTGTCCACCGACGAAGGGTAATTGACCAGCAGTAAAGACGAGGTTGCCCGCAATTGTCGCTGGCACGTACGAAGCGACGGGTTTTGCAACCTCGGGGATGGACAGGCCGAGTTCGGCCAAACGATCAGTGACGCTCAACGGATTCTCCTAGTTCGCAACGGGACGTTTGAAATAAGCGACCAAGCCGCCCTCGGGCCCCGCAATGACCGTGACGAGTTCCCAACCGTCGTCACCCCACGAGTTGAGGATCTGCGTGGTGGTGTGGATGATTAACGGTGTCGTCGCGTATTCCCAACGCATAACGGGTCCCTCGTTTCGGCTTTTCATAGGTTCACTGGGTAATCTTGATTCTATGTCGAACTGGTTGTCACGATTCACTCCGCGCGTCGGTTCCTGGATTGGTTTGGGACTTGTCTCAAGTCTCGCCGGAGTCATGGTCGCCGTGATGTTGACGCCGATCCTCGCGATCAGCGGGGTCACGCTCAAAAACACCGTTGGGGTGTTTGACACGATGCCCGACTTCATCGCACTCGACCAACTCGCACAAACAAACGAGATTTACGCGCAAATTGACCAAGATCCCGCCAATGGCTACATGAAGATTGCGTCGGTGTACTGGCAGAACCGTCAAGAAGTCGGATGGGACGGCGTGTCACAGTTCCTCAAGGACGCTGCTGTCGCCGGCGAAGACCGCCGTTTCTACGAGCACCGTGGGGTCGACCTTCAGGGTATCGTCCGCGCGGCTTTCGGGAACGCCATCTCTGGTGGGGTTCAATCAGGTGCGTCAACCCTGACAATGCAGGTCATCAAAAACGTTTACGTCCAACGTGCGGAGGCACTGCCCACCGAAGAGGAACGCACCGCCGCCTACGCAGAAGCCACCGCGTCATCGTTCCAGCGCAAATTCAAGGAAATCAAGTTAGCCCTCGGCCTCGAAAAGCGGTACACCAAAGAGCAGATCCTGCTCGCGTATCTCAATATCTCCAGCTTCGGCGGAAACACCTACGGTGTCGAATCCGCTGCCCAATTGTATTTTGGCAAGTCAGCGGCTGATGTGACCGTCGCCGAAGCAGCATCACTCCTTGCTATCGTTCAATACCCGATGCTGCGCAACCTTGCTGACCCCGCGAACTATGAAGCGAACCAAGCCCGTCGTGACGTTGTGTTGACGGCGATGCACGACGAGGGGTACATCACCGACGCGCAATACAAGGAAGCAATTGCCATCCCCGTCGACGAGAATTTCGTTAACTTGACCGAACCGTTGTCCGGTTGCATCGCCGCGGACGAATACGCGAAATGGTTCTGTGACTACGTCGTCAAAAATGTCACGAACTTCGAAACGCTCGGGACCACAAAGGAAGAGCGCCTCAGCAACTGGCACATCGGCGGCTACAAGCTATACACGACGATGAACTACAAGCTCCAGGTGGTTGCACAAAACAAGACCTGGATTGTTCCCAAGGACAAAACCAAACCAAAAATCGGTGCCGCTCAAGTGTCGGTAGAGGTCGGAACCGGTCGCGTCCTCACGATGACGAACAACAAGTTGTTCAACGACACCCTGCAGGGCGGTGGCAAGGACTCCTCCGCCGTGAATTTTGCAACCGACCGCGACTACGGCGGGTCGAGCGGATTCCAAACCGGTTCAACCTACAA
>Ga0114975_10003350_pt1 | contig 10696 bp, 13 predicted proteins | sample S_130626_EF_Meta_FD_87031 | JGI IMG/M metagenome (GOLD analysis project Ga0114975, IMG submission 87031) | Freshwater microbial communities from Lake Simoncouche, Canada to study carbon cycling - S_130626_EF_MetaG | ecosystem: Environmental > Aquatic > Freshwater > Lake | place: Lake...
ATATTCGTGTGTTTGATTATGTAGATGCAAAACTTCCAGAACATATTGAGTTTGTAACACCAGAAGCCTTGTGGGGTCTAGACTCTCTTGGATATGATTATATCTATTATAATGAACCACCTAAGTTGCGTTTTGGTGATATTCACGTTCATCACGGTAACGCTATCTCGCAGAATGCTGGGGAGTCAGTACGCAAGGATGTAGATAACTTTGGTGTTTCTATTATTCGTGGACACTCACATCGTGCAGGTGTATACTTTAATACTTATGAATTGCGTAATGGCGGTTTAGGTGAAACACTTCGTGGTTATGAAATCGGTCATATGTGTGATGAAAAGTCTAAGGGTATGATGTACACAAATAATCATAATTGGCAAAAGGCTTTTGCTGTTGCTCACATTGAAAATGGAGTGCGTCCACATATTCAGTTAATTCACGTCTCACCAGATTACTCTTGTGTCGTAGATGGAAAACTGTTTAAAGTATAGTTTTACGCTATAATGAGCAGATGAAATGTAAAAGATGCACAGGAAGGGTACTGGTTGATAGAGTATTAACTGCTGATACTCACTTAGAGCTATATTGTATGGCTTGTGGAAAAAGATGGTCATTTCATTATCCACAACATCAACCATTTTTTGTATTATGGTTACACCAAAAAGAAAAACAACTATCCAGGAAGACATCCAACGGTTAAAGAAAAGTAAGAGTAAATTATTCTTTCTTAATGATCAACTTCATCGGCTTATTCAGGCAGATAGAACAAATAATATTTGTCGTGCATATAATTATATTCAAGATACAGATTTAACATATCTTTATACTGAATATAAAAGACTTAAGAAGCCAGCCTACACTATATCTATAGTGGCTAAAATGTTTAATAGACACCCAGCAAGAATTAGGGTAGCCATTAATGAGGGGCATATTAAAAAACCCTTCATTTTAGATAAACTAACTAATGGTATATATTACTTCAGCGAAAAAGATATCTATGAGATCAGAGAATACTTTGCTACCGTTCATATTGGTAGACCAAGAAATGACGGTGCTACGACAGCAGGTAAAGATATTCCAACTAAAAGAGAACTACAAGATATACTTGAGGGTAAAGAGATGTTATACATCAAAACCAAAGATGGGAATTTTGTTCCTGTATGGAAAGCTGAGGAGTTTAATTGAGAAATAAAGGTCGTCACACTAAAAAATATGTGGAACAAAATAATAAAGAAAATACCTTTACATTGTTAGATGAAACTGCTATCATTGCTAGTATGCGATGTTTAGACGAAGTATTTTATATAGCAAGCAAAAATAAAGATTCTAAAACATTAATGAAACTATCTGATAAATGGCTAGATATATATGTGGCTATTACTTCAGAAGATGAAAAACCAGAACCAATGCCATTTGGCTTTATATCATCAGTAGGAGATGTAAATGAGTGATAAAACAGTAGTAAAAGTTAACCTTAAGTTTGTACGCAATCTTGGAAATTATGAAAGTGTACACGTTGAATTGGGTGTAGAGGATTTTGTCCGTGAGTCGGACGAGAATACAGGTGCTGCTATGGACAGAGTATATAAGTTCGTAGAAGCAAAGGTTGTAGAAAAAGTTGCAGAGATTGAAAAGGAACTAAAGAGTTGACCAAAGACAGTGCAAACTTAGCATTTGCATTGTTGTCATACTATGCAAGCAAGTATAAAGACCGTTATGGCAAGCAGCCTAATATAAATAAATATAAAGAAAAATGGGCTGCTTCAGATATTTTACAAGACTTCGGATTTGACGAAGCAAAAACAATTATAGATTATTATTTTACTTTATCAAAAGAAGGACACCCTTTGAATTGGATGTTTAACAACTTTGATAAATTAAAAGATACAGTAAATGCAAATGCAATAGATAAAAAGCTAAGGGCTGAACGTAGAGCAGAGTTAGCAAAATTGAGAGAAGAGTGGTTAAATGGGAATGCGTGAGGAAGTAGAAGTATTATCTGCCGTATGTGAGAATAAAGATATTCACGTTTTATTTGAAAACAATGTTGATTATCTTATGCAATCTTGCGGTGATGTATGGGACTTTGTAAAAGAATATTATAATGAAACTCGTCAAGTTCCTACCGCAGATCTTTTAGTAACACGTTTTCGTGACTTTGAAACTGTTGAAGCTGGACCAACTATCTACCACATTAATAGATTAAAGGAAACATTTCTTGATGAATCTTTGCGTTCTACCGTTCGTAAAGCAGCACAACACCTGCAAGATAATCAGTCTAGTAAAGCACTAGCAACAATGAGCACAGACATATCTTCACTATCTAGGATTACCGCTAAGGTTCGTGACCTAGATGTAACAGATGTAGAAGATGCATTACATCACTTTGAAAAGACTCGTCAGTCGGCAATGAATGGTGATGTAGGTATTCGCACAGGTCTTGTAGCATTTGATATTTGTTTGCCTATGGGGATTGCCAAAGGTCAGTTAGGTGTGCTTCTTGCATATCCTGCTATTGGTAAATCTTGGATGGCTCTATACCTTGCAGTTCAGGCTTGGAAGAATGGTCGTGTACCAATGATTCTCTCACTTGAAATGACGGAGCAAGAAGTTCGTAATCGTATCTTTACTATCTTGGGTGATGGAAAGTTTTCTCATCGTAATCTTTCTTCTGGTAGGGTAAATCAAGAAGAGTTTAAAGATTGGGCAGACAAAACTTTGGTTGGTAAGCAACCATTTAAGATTGTTTCAAATGACGGTGGTAGCGAAGTAACTCCAAATGTTGTTAGAGCAAAGATTGACCAGTATAAACCAGACATTGTATTTATTGATTACCTACAGTTAATGCAGGATAATGCAGGTACAAGTGGCAATGAAACTGTTAAAATTAAAAACTTATCAAGAGAATTAAAACTTCTTGCTATCTCAGAACAAGTTCCTATTGTTGCTATTGCTTCTGCTACACCAGATGATGCAAGTGATTTGGAATCAGTTCCACAACTTGGTCAAGTTGCTTGGTCACGACAGATTGCATATGATGCTGACTGGATGCTTGCATTTGGTCGTAAGCAAAACACAGGTGTTCTTGAAGTTGCATTTAGAAAAAATCGTCACGGTTTCTTAGGTGACTTCTTTATTGATGCAGACTTTGATAGTGGAAAATTTGAAGAAATGTTAGATCCCGCAGACTCTTTATAACCTATAATGGTTATATGGAATATGCAGGGCATAAGAAAATTAAAAAGTTTACCATAGATGGTCAAATCTATGATGAAGCTGATGTTCTGCGTCTAAGAGAACAATATAATCAAATAATGGATAGTTATTTGAGAGAAAAAGGATATGTTCCCCATTTAGACCTTGACCCAGTTTTCTCTTTAGACTATAATGGTAATATCTTTGAGTTTAAAATAACTTGGTACGGAATATATTTAGGGAAAGCGAAGGCAAAATGTTACAAAGGACTAGTTGGAACAAAACTAATACCAATGAATCTTACGACCCAGACCAAATCCGAGAAATCATCATTTCCTGCGGAATCACAATAGGTACAGAATTAGAAACACATTATCTAATATTCTGTCCATTCCATAATAATCGTCATACCCCAGCCTGTGAAGTAGACAAAGAAAAAGGATTATTCCTTTGCTTCTCCTGTGGTGAAAATGGAACCATTATAGATTTTATAATGAGAACAACTAATCGTAATTACTTTGAGGCTTCCAGGATTATATCTAATGCTGCAAAGTCAATTAACTTTGTAGATAAAGTTGAGAAATCAATCGAACCAAAAGAAGAGTTTGATGAGTTTGATTCAGCTTTAATTGATCGTTTGCATACTTCCCTGATGCAAAGCGATAAAGCAAAAAATTATTTTCTTGGTAGAAGCATTACAATAGATGCTATGAAGCATTTTAAATTAGGCTATTCTGAAAAACAAGATATGGTTACTGTCCCTGTTTATTCACATACAGGTATCTGTGTGGGATTTGTTGGGCGGTCTGTAGAAGGTAAATCATTTAAAAACTCTAATGGACTACCTAGAAGCAAAGTATTGTTTAACTTAAACAGTTCAAAGTTTAGTGACATAGTTGTTGTAGAATCATCATTTGATGCTATGAGATTATGGCAACTAGATATTCCTGCGGTTGCAACTCTTGGTGCAAATATTGGTACAAACCAAGCAGCACTTTTAAACAAGTATGCACAGGCAATTATTATTGCACCAGATAATGATATGGCAGGTACAGAAATGACAAGTAAATTAAGCAAGCATTTATCTGGTAAAGATATAAGAATATTAAACATTGCAGAGGGCAAGAAAGATATTGGAGATATGACAGATAGTGAGATTCTATCTGCATTTTCTTCCATAAAATCACTTGACTTAGCATTGTCAATATGATAAAATATATAAACAAGGTTCACTTATGGAACCAAATATTAAAAGGAGAAATATATTATGGCAATTACAGGATTAGCAAATATTAGAAATCTAATCGAACGACCATCTGGTTCAGACGGTCCAAAAGCTCGTTGGCTCAAGTTAGAAGATGGGCAGAGCGTAAAAGTTCGTTTTCTTAACGAAGTAGACCCCGACTCAAAAAATTATAATAAGGATTTGGGTCTTGCGATTGTTATCGCAGAACACACCAATCCAAAAGATTACAAGCGTAAAGCATTGTGCTCTATGGATGATGAAGGTAAGTGTTACGGTTGCGAACAGCATCGTAAAGATCCAAAGGCTGGTTGGAAAGCTCGTCTTCGCTATTACACAAATGTGTTAGTAGATGAAGGTCAGGGTGAACCATACACAGCAATCTGGTCACAGGGCGTTGGTCCAAAATCACCAACCACCACCACAATCATTGAGTTTGCATCTGATACAGGTTCTGTATCAAATGTTGTTTGGCGATTGAAGCGCAACGGAACTGGTACACTAACAAGTTATTCGTTGTTCCCTGTTACTACAGACGACAAGCCTTTTGATTTCACTGGTATCGAAGCCTATGAACTTGAAAAGACTGCAACTCGTCAGATTAAGTATGCGGATCAAGAATCATTCTTTATGGGTCTTGAAGCTGAGGAAACAGCATCCACTTCTGTTGAGTGGTAAAACCTCTTGACAAACTGGGGGCGGTAATATATACTATTACTGCCCCCTTAACTTATTGGAGATAAATGTATCACAATCATCATTCACATTCGTACTATAGCCTACTAGACGGCTACTCCTCACCAGAAGAACTTCTCAAAAGAGCAGAAGAGGTGGGTATGACAGCACTTTCATTAACAGATCACGGCACATTAAGTGGGCATCGTGATTTCCTTATTGCTGCAAAGAACACTAATGTAAAACCAATTTTAGGATTAGAAGCATATTTCACTACAGATATGGCAGATAAACGGTCTAAGAAAGACCGAGAAGAAGATGAACAGATTTATAACCATCTCATTGTTCTGGCACAGAACGAGAATGGGCTTCAGAACCTCTCTAAGATGTCTGAAATCGGTTGGAATGAAGGCTTCTTCTCCAAACCACGCATAGATTTTAAAACCCTTGAAACTCATTCTACAGACTTAATAGTCATTTCTGGATGTATGAATGGCATTATTGCTAAAGCTATTCAAAATGGCAATATGGAAAAAGCGGTAGAGTACACAGACTGGTTTAAGAATGTCTTTGGGGATAACTTTTATATGGAATTACAGCCCCATAATCCTGCGGAACTTAATCATCAAATGCTTAAATTAGCAGATGATATGGGTGTTAAATCTACCGTTACTTTGGACTGCCATTATGCCTCCCCAGAGGACAGGATTGCAGAAGAGATTATGCTTATTCTAGGTACACATCCTAATATTCGTAAAGAAGCTAAGTTTGAAGATAGTCGTAAGATTAAAGATTTGATTGAACGCCTTGACTATTTATATGGTGATAGGTTTATGTCATTCAAGGACTTGGAAATTTATCTTATGGGTCATAAAGATATCAAGCAAATGATGCTTGACCAAGGTATTGACCGAGATGATTTGTATGAAAACTCTGTAGAGATCAGTGATAAGATTGGTTCATATGAAATCAAACAAGGTCTTGATTTGCTTCCTGCCGAATATCGTGACCCAGACCATCAACTAGAAAAGATTGCTTTAGAGGGTTTGGAAAAACGTGGTCTTGCAGATAAGCCAGAATATATTGAACGCTTGAACGAAGAACTAGATATTATTAAATCTAAAAACTTTTCATCATACTTTATTATTGTTGGAGATATGATTAACTGGTCAAAGAATAATGATATTATGGTCGGTCCAGGACGAGGTAGTGCTGCTGGCTCTCTTGTATGTTACTCTCTTGGTATCACAGAAGTTGATCCTATTAAATATGGTTTGCTATTCTTCCGATTTATTAATCCAGAGCGTAACGACTTCCCAGATATTGATACTGACTATGAAGATAGAAAACGTGGTCAGGTTAAGGAATACCTTTCTGATCAGTATCAGCACGTTGCATCTATTGCTACATTCCTTACATTCAAAGATAAGGGTGTAGTACGAGATGTTGCTAGAGCATTCCATATTCCGCTTCCAGAAGTTAATAAAGCTTTGAAGGGTGTAGAAACTTGGGATGAATTTATTACTGCATCTATCTCTAAAGATTTCCGTGAAAAATATCCAGAGGTCGTAAAGTATGCTGAGAAACTTCGTGGTCGTATTCGTGGAACTGGTATGCACGCTGCAGGTATTGTTGCATCTAAAGATGCTATCTCAAACTATGCACCTATTGAAACTCGTAAAGATACACAGAGCGATGATAGAGTGCAAGTGGTTGCTGTAGATATGGAACAAGTAGCAGATATCGGTTTGATTAAGATTGATGCTCTTGGTCTAAAGACTCTTACAGTAATTCACGATACATTAGATATGATTAAAGAGCGTAAAGGTAAAGAAATAGATTTATCAAAGATTACTTTAGATGATAAAGAAGTTTATGCAGACCTTACAGCAGGTTTTACAAAGGGTGTGTTCCAAGCAGAAGCAACACCATATACAAACTTGTTGGTAAAGATGGGTGTTTATACCTTTGATGAACTTGCTGCATCTAATGCTCTTGTTCGTCCAGGAGCTATGAATACTATTGGTGCTGAATATATTAAGCGTAAAAAAGGTAAAACTCCAGTGACTTATATTCACGACATCGTAAAGGACTTTACGCAAGAAACTTACGGATGTATTCTTTATCAGGAACAAGTTATGCTTGCCTGTGTTCACTTGGGTGGAATGTCTATGGTTGAAGCAGATAAGGTTCGTAAGATTATTGGTAAGAAAAAAGATGCCAAAGAGTTTGATCAGTATCGTGAGCGATTTGTAAAGGGTGCTTCTAAGCATATTACAGAAAAGCAAGCAGAAGGATTGTGGAAAGATTTTGAAGCACACGCAGGGTATTCATTTAATAAGTCACACGCTGTGGCATACTCAATGCTATCGTATTGGTCGGCTTGGCTAAAGAAGTATTACCCACACGAGTTTATGTATTCTCTTCTTCGTAATGAAAAAGATAAGGATACTCGCACAGATTACCTTATTGAAGCAAAGCGTATTGGCATTGCAATTAAACTACCACACGTTAATGAATCAGATATTGATTTCACACTTGACGGTGATTCAATTAGGTTTGGTTTAGGTAACATTAAGTTCATTTCTGAAAATATTGGTAGCAAGATTATTGCTAACAAACCATATCAAAGTTATGAACATTTAAGAGAACTTGCTGGAGAAAAAGGTTCTGGTATTAATAACAGGGCTATTGATGCACTAAATAAGGTTGGTGCAGCAGCATTTAATGACAATCTAAGGAATGGAAATGAAAAAGAAAACTATTACGAATACCTTAATATTCCTGAGTTTACAAGTGATATGCCACGCTGGATTGAAGCTTATGCAAAACCACTTGAAGACTACACCGAAGAAGGATGTTTTCTCGTTATTGCTATGGTCAAATCCATCAAGCGAGGTGACGGCTGGTCACGCATCGAAATCGTTGACAAGACTGGCTCAGTTGGGATATTTGACAGGTCGGACACAACAATCGAACCAGGAAAAATCTACATCTTTTTAGTTGCAGATAACCGTATTGGTGCATATGCAACAGCGGATAATATGAAGGATATAAAAGATCCATTCATTAAATACTTACAGGCTAAGTCAATGCCTTTGGCGGATGGAGAATATTTTACTATTAGCTTTACACCAAGAAAGACTAAGGCTGGACAGAAAATGGCTAATGCAGTTATTGCAGATTCCGATAAAGATTTAAAGTCTATTGTAATCTTTCCTAATATGTATGGGCAAGCATTAGCAAACTTAAAGCCAGGAAATAAATGTAAACCAGTTTTACAAGAAACACAATCAGGTAGTACTACAGTAAAGGAGTTTGAAAGAGTATGAATCTAGACAATTTAGCAAAGAGTGTTCACGACAATGCAAAGGATAAGGGTTTCTGGGATTATATGTATCCAGTGCCAACATCAGAAAGTTTTATCTTTTATGCAAAACAAATCGCTATGATCCATTCAGAAGCAACAGAAGTTTTAGAGGCTTTGCGTAAGAGCAAAGGTAAAGATGAAGTAGTAGAAGAATTAGCAGATATTATTATTCGTGTTGTTGATCTATATGAAGGTCTTCGTATTGCAGGTGAAGTTGATGCTTCCCTTGAAGATACAGTAACTAGCAAGACATTAACAAATCAGCATAGACCAAAAATGCATAACGTATTGGGATGATATAATATGCAGGGATACTTTTTAGAAGGGGTAGATGGAGAACTTCTACTTGTCATAAGAAGTTATAACGAAGAGCAAATGTATTCAATTATTAAAAAGATTGAGACAATGCGAGAAGAAGAAATAAAAGATTTAGCAAAGATATTGGAGATGCATTTTAATGACAGAAACAAAGATGGAAGACATCTTAGCGAGACTAGACCCAAAGACAAGAAAAAGGGTACAGTCAGCAACAGAAGTAGAAATAGAAAAACAATCAACACCAAGCCTCAGTCTTAATGTTGGACTAAAAGGTGGACTTGGATATGGTCGGCAGGTTCTTATTTGGGGAAATAAGTCGGCAGGTAAATCATCATTCTGTTTACAGATGATCGGTGAAGCACAAAAGAATGGAAAAGTATGTGCTTGGATTGATTCAGAGCAATCATATTCCCCAGAGTGGGCAGAGCAACTAGGCGTTGATTCAGAACAATTAATCTATTCGCCAGCAAAAACTATTAATGATATGGTTGATGTTAGTGTTGACTTGATGAAAGCTGGTGTAGATATTATTGTAGTAGACTCTATCTCTGCTTTGCTTCCTGCAATTTATTTTGAAAAAGATGGAAGTGAACTTAAAGAACTTCAGGATACTAAACAGATTGGTGCCGAAGCAAAAGATATGACTCACGCAGTCAAGATGCTTAATTATGTAAATGAAAATACCTTGCTTGTGTTGATTTCACAACAGCGAAATAGTTTTGGTGGAATGCACGCAACTCACATCCCTACAGGTGGTATGGCTGTTAAGTTCTTTAGTAGCACCATCGTAAAGTTGTGGTCGTCAGAAGCAGAAGCAAACTCAATTAAAGATAAGATTGCAGTAGGCGATAGGCTAATTGAACAAAAAGTTGGTCGTCCAGTTAACTGGAGTATTGACTATAACAAGACTGGTCCACAGTTTATTGGCGGATCGTATGACTTCTATTTCCAGGGCGATCACGTTGGCGTAGATAAAGTTGCAGACCTTGTTGATGTTGCAGAACTTATGGGCATTATTGAGCGTGGCGGTGCTTGGTACACAATCCTAGACCAGCGTTTACAGGGTCGTGCAAAGGTCGTAGAGTATGTTCGAACCAATCCTGAAGTATTTGATACCCTAGAAAGTATGGTGTACGCAAAGATATGATAGATCCAAGAGAGTTTGTCGGCGGTAAAAAAGAACAAAAACCAGAAATAGAAAATGAGGATATGGCAGTGAGTGGAAGTTTTGTGTGTGGAGAATGTTATGCGACCATTAATTCTGCTTCATTAAATGAAGATGAAATGATTTTAACTTATGTGTGTCCAGAGGGACACATAAATAAGGCTACCATATGAGTGAGCGTGGAGAGTTAAAAAAGATTGGTGCAAAAGCACATAAAAACTCTGGTCGTGGGCAATACCAAAAAGCTGATGGCTCTACAGATGAGTTTGTAGTAGATGTAAAAGAAGCAGGTAAAAGCTTTACTCTTAACCAAGCAGTATGGGCTAAGATTGTCACAGACACGCTTAAAACGGATAAGAATAAATACCCTGCACTCTTAGTAGCAATCGGTGAAACACAAAAGATAAGATTAGCAGTCATTGAATGGTCTGCCCTAGAAGATTTATTGGAGAGAGCAAATGGAATCAACCCTTGATTATATCAATCAGATAACTGAGTTTAATGATTTACACGAGTTTATGAAAGATGAAGACTTAGATGAAGCATTAGCACTTATTGTAAAGATTATGATGAAACCAGATATCCCATCAGTTCAAGCAGTAGCACTTATTAGTAAGTTGCAAGCAATGAGTGCTAAGTTTGGTGTATTAGCAACTTGGTATTCCACTGTTGAAAAAGGACCATCTGGTAGTATTAATAATACAAAAAAGAATGTTTACTATACAATGAAAGA
>Ga0114975_10003352_pt1 | contig 10691 bp, 8 predicted proteins | sample S_130626_EF_Meta_FD_87031 | JGI IMG/M metagenome (GOLD analysis project Ga0114975, IMG submission 87031) | Freshwater microbial communities from Lake Simoncouche, Canada to study carbon cycling - S_130626_EF_MetaG | ecosystem: Environmental > Aquatic > Freshwater > Lake | place: Lake...
ATAGTCGCGAATTGCCGTTCCATCTGGGGTAGGGTAATCAGTTCCCCAAACCTGTAATGGCCCGCGTAATCCTGCCACAGACTGAGTCAAGAAGGGGATTAAATTAGCAGGTGGCCCTAAGGGTAATTCTCCGATTAAAGCCGATTCATGCGCTCCAATGGGGTTAAAGTAACGCAAAGCAATAGCTTTAAGTTTCGATGAAGCTGCCACCGTATCCCGAATAATCTCTTCACAAATTTGCTTCGAATTCCCATAAGGGGACGTAGCCGCTTGCACAGGTGATTCTTCCGTCGCAGGAAGCGTTTCTGGTTGTCCATAAACGGTGCAAGAAGAGGAGAATACTATGTTAGAAAGACCATATTGAGCCATTTTTTCTAATAAAAGTACCGTCGACGCTACGTTGTTTCGGTAGTATTTTAGGGGATTTTCCACTGATTCGCCTACCGCTTTCGAGGCGGCGAAGTGGATGATTCCTTTTATATCGTATTTTGTAAATAATAGATCGTAGGTCTGGGGATCATTAACGTCCCCCTCTTCGAAAATAACCGCTTCTTTCGTGATTATTTCCAGGTTTTTAATCACTAATTTAGATGAATTAGAGAAGTTGTCTACGATGATGGGCGTGTAACCGTGTTCTTTTAAAACCACATAGGTATGTGATCCAATGAAACCTGCGCCGCCCGTTATTAAAATTTGCATTAGTAATTTTAAAAGAATTAAACACAAATTTAGGGGAAATAGGCCAATTGTCTTTAATTTTGTCAAAAATATACGTTACCTATGACGGATGCTGCCATAAAAGCAATGATTCATTTATTAGACGATTCTGATCAGGAAGTCGTGACCATGGTGGAGCAGCAAATCCGGACCTTAGGGCCCTCTATTATTCCCGTATTAGAGTCAGAATGGGAAACGGTTAGTTTAAATCCCCTCCTTCAATCCAAAATTGAGAACTTAATTCATGATTTTCAATGGCAATCGGTAAAGACCCGTTTGCAGATTTGGAAAGAGTCTGGCGGGATGGATTTATTAGAGGGAATGTGGATTTTAGCTACTTATCGCTACCCAGATTATAGTTTTGATGATTTGAAACTAGAGATGGACCAGCTTTATTATGAAGTTTGGCCACAAATGCGGGAGGAAATACATCCCATGGATCAGGTGAAGGTGTTGAATGCGGTCATATTTGATCAATTGAAGTTTGGTCCTAACACGAAAAACTTTCATGCGGCGAATAATTCCTTCATTAATAATGTATTGACGTCTAAAAAAGGTAATCCCATTAGCCTTTGTGTCATTTATATGTGGATCGCCCAAAAACTAGGCATGCCCGTATATGGTGTCAATCTACCCAATCTTTTTGTGTTAACGCACAAGCAAAAGGGCTTGCAATTCTATATTAATGTTTTCAATAAAGGCTTGATTTTCAATAAGATTGATATAGATAATTACATTGCGCAATTGAATTTAACGCCCAATGAAATCTATTATAATCCTTGTTCAAACCTAGAGATTATCCGTCGTGTGATCCGCAATTTGATGATGGCATACGAAAAAGCGGGGGAGCAGGATTATAAAGATGAATTAACTGAGCTGATCGAATTATTAGATTAGAGCAATTGTTAGACTAAAATCAGGGTATTCTTCCCAAAATAGCGTTATTTCCTCTCCTGTTTCGATTTGAGCTTTCGTAGGATTATGATCAAAATCGGCTATTTCAATCTCTTTTTGAAAAGATAAACCAGGTTTTCCTGCGGCCTTATAAACGGATTCTTTTGCAGACCAGGCCAAAGTCAACAGATTCGACGATTTTTGCCATTTTTCCCATTCCTTTTCGCTCAAGAATCTAGGCGCAATCTTCTCGATGTTCCGTCCCGGTTTTTCAATATCAATTCCGATGCGTTTTTTGCGCGAGCTAGCCGCGGCCACGAATGGATAGGAGTGGGTAAGACTAATGTGCCAGTCAGAATTCTGGAAAAATGGCCTGTTCCGATCATTTTGAATTAAAATAAGCTCTTCAAAATCGGATGACATTTGATGTAGACAATACCTAACAGCCGTTGATTCTAGTTTTTTTATAGGATTAAGCACATCAGGAGTAGACCAAGATGCCGGAAAGGATTCAAAAAAAGCCTGCGGTTCTTCGATTTTCCAAATCATAAATTGGAAATCGGCTGAACTTATTTTTGAAAATATTTGGGGCATAAAAGGGAATATTTGGACGTAAAATTATCATTTTTGTAGCTAAATCGATGGAAATAATTTGAATACGCTGCAAATCGAACGTATTGACACCTTCTCAGGACACCGTGGCCCCATTTATGCCTTAGAAAAAGGCCTTGAATCCTTGTTCTATTCCGCCGGATCGGATGGCTGGGTGGTGCAATGGAATTTAGCGAAACCTGACCTAGGAAAGGTCATTGCGCAGATAGAAGGGTCCATTTATGCTCTAAAATTAGACGCAGAGGGTGTTTTATGGATAGGCCATAATTACCAGGGGATTCAAGGGATTCAAGTGGCTGATCAAACCCAAGTATTTTCAATTCCAACGCTAGGTTCATCTATTTTTTCGATTGAATTTATGGGTTCAAATGCCTGGATTGGACATAATGATGGGTTAATTACGGTAGTCGATAGGGCATCAAAATCTGTCCTTAAACACATTAAGGCTAGCACAAAAAGTGTGCGTTGTTTTTCGCTTTTATCTGATGAACGAATCGCAGTAGGGTATTCAGATGGGTTTATTCGAATTTTTGATTCGGAATTTCAGCTACTAAACACATTTCTAGCGCATGAAGCGTCCGTTTTTTCACTCCAAAACAGGGGAGGGGAATTATATAGCGTAGGGAAAGATGCCCGAATAAAGCAGTGGAACCCTGATTTTACATTGAAAAATGAGGTAGTGGGTCATATTTATGCCATACATGATCTGCAGTTTTCCCCTGATGGAAATTGGTTTGCCACGGCTAGTATGGATAAGACGGTGAAGATCTGGGAGGCAGGCAGCTTGAAATTACGAAAAGTCCTCGATGCAACTAGACACGGGGGGCACAAGAATTCGGTTAATAAACTAATTTGGAGTTCATTTGATGATTTGCTTGTTTCTGCATCAGACGATAAAAACCTATCTGTTTGGAAAATTCAATAAAAATTTTCCTATTTTAGCATTTGTATACCTAAATCTATCAACACATTGGCAGCTTCCTTTTCAAAATCTTTTCGCGGTTACGATGTCTCTGAAGTAGACGCTTACGTTCAAAGTGTAGAAAACTTTGAAACCGAAACCGAAAACACCTTAGCAAAATTGAATCATAAAACAGCTGAATTAGAGGCTGAAGTGACTCGATTAAGAGAAATTGAATCCAGTTTATTTAGGGCCTTAAAATTAGCGGAAGAAAGTCAACAGAACTTTGCCGCGAAGATGGATAGAGAGGCAAAATCTATCTTGGATAAAGCCACTAAGGAAGCAGATGCCATTAAAAAGAGAGCGGACGTAGATTCTCAAAAGCAAGCTCTATTAACTGAAAACGAACGTAAGCAAACCTTAGCGCAAGCCGGACAAGAATTAAAAGAGCAAGAGCGTCAATTGCGCAATTTACAAGAGGCACAGAAGGAAATTGCAGCTCAACTAAAGCATATTTCAGAACAAACATTGGGTTCTATTGCTCAATGGGGTACAATTTCTGTAATTAATCCGCCTACTTCAATTGAATCAAATCAAGCAACAGTCTCTAAAAGAGGTCGCAAGCCTGGGGTGAAAAATAAACCGAAAACTGCGAAGGAGAAACCTGCTGCTAAACCTAAGGTCGCAAAGGCGAAACCAGCTGCGAAACCAAAGGTAGCAAAGGCGAAACCAGCTGCGAAACCAAAGGCAGCAAAGGCGAAACCAGCTGCGAAACCAAAGGTCGCAAAAGCAAAACCGGCTGCGAAACCTAAAACTACGGCTGCACCCGCTAAAAGAGGCCCTAAGCCAAAGTCAAAGCCCCCTGTAGCTCAAACCACTAAGCCTGCAGCCAAACGCGGACCTAAGCCTAAAGTAAGCCTTGATACCATAACAGATGACGGATTGCCTACCTTAAACAAGGTTTTAGAGGCCTATGCAAAATCAACAGGACCTCGTGGAAAAGTAGGGGAGATCAATTAAAATTTAACATGGCGAATTACCAGGTTTCTATCGATGATATTCGAATTTTTGCCTTTCATGGATTGTATCCTGAAGAGCGAGTTTTAGGAAATTGGTATACCTTAGATGTGGTAGTTGAATCAGAAACTCAGTCTAATTTTTCAGATCAAATTGCGAATACCATCGATTACTCATATATTTTCGCGATTTGCAAAAGAGTAATGGCTAAGCCGGTAGATTTATTAGAGACAGTCGCGGAGAATATTGCTAAGCAGATTCAAGCCGATCTTCTAACAGAAGTATCGATTTTAGTGCAAATTTCTAAAGAAAATCCACCTATGGGTTTATCTAGTGGCAGAAGTACTGTCGTTTATCGCCTCGATTAATTTTCGTATAGTTTTATTGTGTAAATTTGGATTAGCTAAACCTATTTTATGCGTCACCAAGTCACCATTAAAGATATTGCTAAACAGCTGGGAGTCTCAGTTGCGACCGTATCTAGGGCTTTACGTGATCTACCGGATATTCATCCAGATACGAAGAAAATGGTTTTGGATTTGGCTAAAGAGCTAGATTATCAACCTAATGTCCTCGCATCTAGTTTAGTTAAATCTAAGACCAAAACCTTAGGTTTAATTGTCCCCGACCTAGGTTATTATTTCTTTTCTACGGTGGTAAAAGCAGTAGAAGATGCCGCCATAGCGGCTGGATACTCTCTTTTAATTGCCCAAACTCAAGAATCATTTGAGCGGGAACTAACTAACATTCAGAACCTGTCTCGTTCACAAGTGGAGGGAATTATCATCTCCTTGTCTCGTGAGACAGTTAATTTTGATCATTTGACTCGCTTGCAAAGAAGGGGAATTCCTTTGGTGTTTTTCGATAGGGATAGTGACGAAATCGATGCCTCTAAGGTCATGGTGGATAATGAACAGTCAGCCTATGAGGCTGTAAAGCACCTGATTGAAAATGGTTGCAAGCGAATTGCATTCCTAGCGGGTCCTATAAATGTGTCAGTAAGTAATCAACGTCGATTAGGTTATTTACGTGCTTTAGAAGAAGCGGGGATTCAAGCAGATGCTAATTTAATTATACATAGTGATTACTTCCAGGATTCGGCGATTTCAAAGACGCATCAGTTGATGAAGGAAGTAAATAGACCAGATGGAATTTTAGTCGTTTCTGATCGTTTAGCGATTGGTGTTTTAATTGCCTTGAGAGAGTTGAATATTTCTGTTCCAGACGAAGTAAAAATGGTGAGTTTTAATAACGAACCTATTTGTTCTTTAATTTCGCCTACAATTTCTTCGATTTCACAACCTTTGGAAGAAATAGGACGATTATCCGTGGAATTATTGTTAGAACAGATCGAGCACAAAACCGATAATCCGGTCCCTAGAGTTGAAGTTTTGAAGACAAAATTGATCGTACGGGAATCTTCCGCGCGTAAAAAATAATCCCCTCATTTTAGCCTCATTTTTTCTTGGAAAAATAGGTAGAATTTAAGATATTTGTTCTATTGAAAAATACTGCTTTTGGCGGTGTTATTCCCTTGAATCAAAACATTATTTATGTCATTACAAACCAATGTTATCCCTATCAACATCGAAGATGAAATGAAAGGGGCGTACATCGATTATTCGATGTCAGTAATTGTGTCTCGTGCGCTTCCAGATGTACGTGATGGGTTGAAACCAGTTCACAGAAGGGTATTATTCGGAATGGAGGAACTGGGGGTTAGTTACAACAAATCCTACAAGAAATCTGCTCGTATTGTCGGGGAAGTACTCGGAAAGTATCACCCACACGGTGATTCATCTGTATATGATACGATGGTACGTATGGCTCAAGATTGGTCCTTACGTTATCCATTAGTGGATGGCCAAGGAAACTTTGGTTCCGTGGATGGTGATTCTCCTGCAGCGATGCGTTATACGGAGGCTCGTTTGAAGCGTATTGCGGATGAGTTGCTTTCTGATTTGAACAAAGAAACGGTTGATTTTCAACCAAACTTCGATGATTCCTTAGAAGAGCCCACGGTTTTACCTGCAAAAATTCCTAATCTATTATTGAACGGTACGTCAGGTATCGCAGTAGGTATGGCGACGAATATGGCGCCTCATAACCTAAACGAGGTGGTAGATGGAATTGCCGCGTATATCGATAACCGCGATATTACCATCCTTGAATTGATGCAATATATCAAGGCACCTGATTTCCCTACGGGAGGAACCATTTATGGTGTTCAAGGTATTCGTAATGCATTTGAGACTGGTAGAGGTCGTATTGTGGTTCGTGGTAATGCGACTTTTGATACGTCTAAAACGGGGAAAGAGCAGATTATTATTTCTGAAATTCCTTACATGGTTAATAAGGCGACACTAATTAAGCAATGTGCGGATTTAGTGAACGATAAGAGAATCGATGGTATTTCTGAGATTCGCGATGAGTCAGATCGTCAAGGAATGCGAATCGTTTTCGATTTAAAGCGTGATGCGGTTGCGAATGTGGTATTGAATAATCTATACAAGCATTCAGCCCTACAATCATCGTTCTCGGTGAATAACGTTGCTTTAGTGAAAGGTCGCCCGATGATGTTGAATCTAAAGGACTTGATTCATCACTTCGTAGAGCATAGAAATGAGAATATCGTACGTCGTACACAATACGATTTGCGTGAAGCACGTAAGCGTGCGCATATTTTGGAAGGATTTATGATTGCTTTAGATAATCTAGATGCAGTGATTAAATTAATCCGTGAGTCGAAAGATCCGAATGCGGCTCAAGAAGGCTTAATGTCTAAATTCAACTTATCAGATCTTCAATCGAAGGCTATCCTGGAGATGCGTTTACAACGCTTAACCGGTATGGAGCGGGAGAAGATCATGAATGAGTTTGCGGAGATTATGAAGTTGATCGATGATTTGGAAGATATTTTGGCCAAACCTGATCGTCAACTACAGATCATCAAAGATGAATTAACGGACATGAAACAACGTTATGGCGATGAGCGTAGAACGCAAATCAATATGACGGACGAGGAATTCTCTGTGGAAGATATGATCGCGGATGACGAGATGTTAATCACTGTTTCTGCTCAAGGTTATATTAAGCGTACACCGATCTCAGAATACCGTTCTCAAACGAGAGGTGGCGTAGGATCTCGTGCCGTAGTGACGAAAGATGATGATTATACAGAGCATTTGTTCTCAGCGACGATGCACAACTGGTTATTGTTCTTCACTGAAAGAGGTAAATGTTTCTGGTTACGTGTTTATGCAGTTCCAGAGGGATCTAAAATTTCTAAAGGTCGTCCTATCCAAAACTTGATGAACATCGAAAATGGAGACACCATTAGAGCTGTTATCAACGTGAAGTCGATCACAGATCCGGATTACATTGATAATAACTTCATTGTGATGTGTACGGAAGATGGTACGATTAAGAAAACTTCTCTAGAAGCGTATTCTCGTCCTCGTCAAAACGGTATTATTGCTATCACTATTCGCGAAGGGGATCGATTATTAGACGTAGCCTTAACTAATGGCAATAACCAAATCGTTATTGCGACGAATACAGGTCGTTCTGTTCGTTTCGAAGAGACGCGTGTTCGCCCAATGGGACGTTCAGCAGCTGGTGTGAAAGGTATTTGGATTGACGAAAAGATTCCTACAGAGAAAGTAGTAGGAATGGTTTGCGTTTCTGATCCAGCGGTTCAGCAATTGCTAGTGGTTTCTGAGAAAGGTTTTGGAAAACGTTCCGAAGTAGAAGATTATCGTTTAACTAACCGCGGTGGTAAAGGGGTTAAAGCCTTGAATATCACGGAGAAAACAGGTAATTTAGTCGCTATCAAGGAAGTGAATGATAATAATGACTTGATGATTATAACCAAAGCGGGTATCTTAATCCGCTCTAGCGTTGCAGAATTGCGCGTGATGGGACGTAATACGCAGGGAGTTAAATTAATTCGTTTGAAAAATGAATCAGATGAGATTTCATCCGTAACCAAGATTGAAAAAGAGCCTGAACCAGAAGAGGTAGAGGTTTTAGAGGGTGAGGATGTAGTTATTGTAGAAGGCGAAGAGTCATCTAACACAGAAACTGAAGCTCCAGAAGGAGGGGAGGAGAATGCATCTGAAACATCAGAAGAAGTAACTGAAGAATAATTTTAATGGCCCGTATGTAAGTACGGGCTTTTTTTTAATTTAATAAAACAATGAAAAAACTACTTTTATCCCTATTTACGGTGGCTTTGGCGATGAATGCTTCATTTGGCCAAGCAGAAAAAGCTTTAGTTGATGCACAAAAGAAGAACATCAGCGAAGCAATTAAGAAATCTGACGAAGATGTAAAGAAAGCACCTACCAAAGCTAGATTATGGTTAACTCGCTCTCAAGCTTATTTGGACTTAGCTTCATTTCCTGACTCAACATTTGCCTTATCTAATCCAGAGGCTGCATTTCAAGCATTAGAATTTGCAAATGAGGCTTCAAAATTAGATACAAAAGACGGTAAAAAAGGAACGGTAGCTAAAGAGGCTGACCAAATGATGATAGATAAGAAGTTTTCAAATGCTTTCTTAAATATGGGCGTTGTGAAGTACCAAGGTAAAGATTACCGAGGTTCACTTCGTTATATGGCTAAAGCATCTGAAGTAGCTCCTAATGACACTATTTCAGCCATGTATACGGGTGTAACTGCTCAATTATGTCATGAAGATAAAATTGCTACTGCGGCATATGAGAAGTACATGACAATAGGAGGGAAGGATTTAGCCATTCTTTATGGGTTGTCTCAAATCTATAAAAATAACAAGGATGAAGATAAATCATTGGCTATTATTGAAAAAGCCATTAGTCTTTATCCTACGAACAAAGATCTGAAAGGGGAGAAGTTCAATATGTTGATCGCCTTTAATCGGGTTGATCAAGCGATCACCCAATTAACTAAAACCACAGCTGACGATCCTAAGGATGGAATTTCTTGGTTAAACTTAGGTCTATTATACGAAAATAAGGTTTCTGGTTTTACTGATGAGATAAGAAAGATTCAAGATAAATCTTTTAAAGTTCAAGAGGCAGATCGTCGTTTAGCGGCTCAAAATGATCAAATATCCGCTTTTCAAGATGAGGTGAAGCGCACGAAAGCGAAATTGAAAACAGCGACAACTCCTAAAGCAAAAGCTTCAGTAAACAATCAAATCGCAAGCCTTGAAACTAAGGTAAAAGAGTTAACGGATGTATTGAAAGGAATTCAAGAGGAGAAAGCGGCTGCTGCAACTGCTGCAGGGGATGCGGCAGCAAACAAGGCTAGAATCGATGAATTATCGGCTAAGGTGAAGGAAATTCGTGCCACTTTGCCTAATTACTACACAAAATCGTTAGAAATTGATCCAACCAATTATGATGCTTTATATCAAATGGGAGCCTATTACTACAACGATGCGGTTGAAATCAAGCGCCAGGTAAATGGCATGGATATGAATGAATACAAGAAAGTAGGTAAAGATTTTGAAGCTAAACTAGCGGTTAAATACAACGAGGCTTTACCTTATTTCGAAAAAGGCTACCAATTAAAGAAAGATGAAGACTTGAAAGAAATCTTAAAGCAGGTCTATCGAGAATTGAAAAACGAAGCGAAATTAGCGGAGCTAGAGAAATAAGTCGCTAGTCAGGAATAGATATAAGAAAGGGCTGCTTAGAATAGGTGGCCCTTTTCTTATGCTTTATTTGTTATTTAACATAATATAAATTATATAACAATAAAGTCACTAGCAGTTAGTCGCTAGTCTAGAGTAAAAATAGTGTGATTGGTGATTATAGTCTATCGACTATCGACTAGCGACTAGTGACTAGTGACTAGCGACTAGCGACTACGAAGCTCACCGTAAACTCCGTAAACTCATCCGGTACAGAAACTACCGAGATCTGGCCATTGTGCAATTGAATGATACGTTCAACTAAGGATAGTCCGATACCGTAACCTTTAGAGGATGCCGTATTTTCGCCTCTAAAGAATGGTTGGAAAATATACGGTAAATCGTTCGCTGGAATGCCTTTTCCTACGTTTTTAACGAAAATTTGAATGGTTTTGCCGGAATTCTTGAAGCTAACCTGCGCAGATTTAGTAGGGCTGAATTTGCAAGCATTTTCCATTAAATTCTTTAAGGCTGTTAAGATGAGTTTGTCATCTCCCTTTACTAGAAGCATTTCTTCATCTTCTGGCATGTGTTGCGTATCGATGCTGACCTTGTAGGCTGAATTTAATTTTTGGGTTAAACTCCTAGCTTCCCAAAGGATTTCATCAATTCTCCACTCATTAAACCCAGCTTGAGTGTCTGTTAGGCTTAATTTGTTTAATTCTAACAAGGATTCGGTGATAGCCGCTAATTCTTGTGTGTCTTCTAAAACCGAACTGATCGTTTTTCTATAATCACCTGACTCTCTTTCTTTTAAAAGACTCACCTCTAGTTGGGATGAAATTTTAGTCAATGGATTTTTTAATTCGTGGGAAACGTTTGCAATAAATGTTTTTTGCAATTTAAAGGCGTTTTCAATGCGTTCTAGCA
>Ga0114975_10003353_pt1 | contig 10690 bp, 7 predicted proteins | sample S_130626_EF_Meta_FD_87031 | JGI IMG/M metagenome (GOLD analysis project Ga0114975, IMG submission 87031) | Freshwater microbial communities from Lake Simoncouche, Canada to study carbon cycling - S_130626_EF_MetaG | ecosystem: Environmental > Aquatic > Freshwater > Lake | place: Lake...
GGCATGCATTACAATTCCTCGATTTCTAGCATTATCATTGATACCTTTTTCTAAGCCATCGAGTTTCAAGGATTTTCCATGTTTCCCATTGTAGATTTCTCCGGTAACATAAATTCCTAAACTGCTTTTAAAAGATTCCGCAGCATTGGAAAAACGCTTAGCAAATTCATCTCCAGAATTTCTTCCGTGGGCAACCAAAGAATTGAATACTATAGTATTTGTTGACAAATCAATGATCCAAAGTCTTTTTTCATTGGAAGACAAACTAAAATCAATTAAAGTTAACATATCCTTTTTGAAAATTCCCTTTTTCTTCATTTCATAAAAACCTATCATTGCTTTTTGGAAGCTTTCCAACTTTGGCAAAGCAAAATTACTGTGATTTAAATTATTGTAAACACTGACAATTTCTGATGAAAAAATCTCTGTTTTTGAATGTAAAGGTGAAGGTAATTTTGAGGGAGTTTCTATTTTATTAGACAAAAAAGTAGATAAAAAGAAAACTAGAATGGGCAAAAATTTATAAGTCATTAATATTCTAATGTATTAAGGTATTTTTTATTTCTTTCAAATGTAAATTATTAAGTCAAGTATTCAATCCCATTATAGAATTTTAACTTGTTAATTAACATGAAGTGAAGGCCTTTCATAAAAAACCCAACTAATTTAACATAATTAAAATATAAAATAATTGTTATTCATAGTCTCAAATGATAATTTTGGGCCCTGAAATAAACCTATATGAAAAAAGCACTTCTACTCCTTTTATTAATTACCTGCACGTTAAGTTATTCTCAAAAAAAAATATTAAAAACAGTTCTTATAAATGGCACAATTACTATTGATGGAAATTTAGACGAGTCCCAATGGCAATCTGCTCCTGTAGCCAAAGATTTTTTTATGTTTGCTCCAGATAATGGTAAAGAAGTTGCAAAAGAAAAAGACACAGAAGTGAAAATTCTTTATGATAATGAAGCGATATATATAGGCGCTTTATTATTTGATTCTGAACCAACCAAAATTTTAAAGGAGCTTACTCAACGCGACGACCAAGGAACAAGTGATAATTTTGGAGTTTTCATCAACGGTTTTAATGATGGCCAGCAAGATTTTCGGTTTTTCTGTACCGCCTCAGGAACGCAATTGGATTGTTTAGCAACCGATTCTAACGGGGAAGATTTTACTTGGGACGCCATTTGGACTAGTAAAACTAAAATTACAAACAAAGGTTGGGTGGTAGAAATGAAAATCCCTTATGCTGCACTCCGATTTTCAAACAATAAAGTTCAAACCTGGGGAATCAATTTTGTAAGAGATTTAAAAAGAGAAAATTCTATTTATGCTTGGAACAAAGTAGATAACAAAGTAAATAATGTTATTCAACAAGCTGGGAATTTGGAGGGAATTGAAAATATAAAAACCCCCACTCGCCTATTTTTCTTGCCTTATTCTTCCTTTTATTTGAATGCCAATGACGCTCAAAAAACCAAAGGAACGCTTAAAGGCGGTATGGATATTAAATACGGAATTAACGACGCATTTACACTTGATGCCATCTTAATTCCTGATTTTGGCCAAACAAAATACGATGATCAAATTTTAAATCTAGGTCCGTTTGAACAACAATTCAACGAAAATAGAGCCTTCTTTACTGAAGGAACCGACTTGTTCAACAAAGGCGGATTGTTCTATTCTAGAAGAATTGGCGGAAACCCATCCGTTTATCCAACGATTGAAAATAACGAAGAAATTATTGACAATCCAGCAACTGTAAATTTAATTAATGCGCTAAAAGTTTCCGGACGAACAAAAAGCGGATTAGGAATAGGTGTGTTAAATGCAGTTACCGAAACTACTACGGCAAAAATTAGAAATAACACCGATCAATCCATTCGAAGTGAAGTTGTTGAACCTCTAACAAATTACAATGTTTTGGTTCTTGACCAACGCTTTCGCAAAAATTCATCCGTTAGTTTTATCAATACGAATGTAACTAGAGACGGCGGTTTTAGAGACGGAAATGTGTCTGGTTTAATTTGGGATTTGAATACTAAAAAGAATACCTACAACCTTTCTGGAGATTTTAAATACAGTTATGTAAACGAAGGCGGTGCAAAAACTGGATATGCCTCAAGCATAAATATTGGTGAAACTAGCGGACAATATCGCTACAGTCTTGGCGCAGATATTGTTACTAAAGATTACGATATCAACGATTTAGGAATCAATTTTCAAACCAATTATTATAGCTTGTATGGAAATGCCAACTATAGAATTCTAAACTCTACCAAGCACTTAAATTCATTTAATATTAATTTAAATTCCTTTTTGCAATTCCAAAAAGAAACGGGATTAGTGCAAGGAAATAATTTTAATATCAATGTGAATATCAACAATAAAAAGAACCACTATTTAGGTATAGGATTAAATTTTAATCCTTTAAAAAGTTACGATTTTTACGAGCCAAGAGTTGAAAACAGATACGTGATTATCCCAACTAGAGTAGGCGGTTGGATGTATTTTTCATCGAACTATAACTATAAATTTGCATTCGATTTTAACCCAAATTTTGGAATATTAGATGAAGCCGGCAGAAACGGTTACGGCTTCTCAATGGGTCCAAGATACCGATTCAGCGACAAGTTTTTATTGAATTATAATTTTAATTTCTTCCGACAAAACAACAACAAAGGTTTTGTAGATACCCTTGACGATGATAGAAATTCAAATACTCCAAACGCCATTATTTTTGCCAATAGAAATGTGATTACCTATTCCAATACATTATCCGGAAAATATTCGGTAAACAGCACGATGACTTTTAACCTTTCCGTTCGCCATTATTGGTCATTTGCCGAAAATAAAAATTTCCTTAAATTGGGTGATAACGGTAATTTGAACGATTTTGCCAATTATACAACCAATAAAAACTCCAATTTCACCTCCTGGAATGTCGATTTGTCCTATTCATGGTGGTTTGCGCCAGGAAGTCAAATATCAGTTTTATATCGAAATAACGCAGCCAATTTTTCACGAACTATCAATAGCGACTTCGGAAGCAACGTTACCAATTTGCTAAATAACGAGTCGTTAAACCATGCATTTTCAATAAGTATGAAGTATTTTATCGATTACAATCGAGTAAAAAAGTTATTTTAATTTCTTAAATTTGGAGCTATTTCCAGCTGTACGTTGCAATATTTTTGTTTTTAAGAAAAAACAAAAATGATTTCCACTTCCATCTGGGCTAAAAAAAACACATCATGAATAAAAAAGTGATTTTAATGATCCTTGACGGATGGGGAAAATCTCCCGATCCAAAGGTTTCAGCTATCGACAATGCGAACGTTTCTTTTATCAATTCGCTTTACAAAAACTACCCCAACGCCCAACTTAGAACCGACGGATTAAACGTAGGTTTGCCAGAAGGTCAAATGGGGAATTCTGAAGTAGGACATATGAATCTTGGTGCAGGAAGAATTGTTTATCAAGATTTAGCAAAAATCAATTTGGCTGTAGCCAATAAAACTTTAGCAAAAGAAAAAGTACTAATTGATGCTTTTACCTATGCTAAAGAAAACAATAAAAAAGTTCACTTTTTAGGATTAGTTTCTGATGGTGGAGTTCACTCCCATACTTCTCATTTAAGAGGTTTAATAGATGCTTCACAAGAATATGGACTTGAAAAAGTATACATTCATGCTTTTACTGATGGTCGTGATGTAGATCCAAAATCAGGAAAAAAATACATCCAAGATCTTGAAAATTATATTTCAAAAACTCCAGTTAAAATAGCTTCAATTATAGGTCGTTATTATGCAATGGATCGCGACAAACGTTGGGAAAGAGTTAAATTAGCCTACGATTTATTAGTTCACGCAACAGGAACTGGAACTACTGATTTAGTGGCTTCAATTGAATCCAGTTACAACAATAATACCACCGATGAATTCATAACTCCGCTAGTTCATTTGGATAATAATGGGAACCCATTTGCAACCATTGAAGAAGACGATGTGGTAATTTTCTTCAACTTCAGAACCGATAGAGGTCGTGAATTAACCGAGGCGCTTTCGCAACAAGATTTCCACGAACAAAACATGCATAAATTGAATTTGTATTATGTTACACTCACCAATTACGATGAAACCTATCAAAATGTAAAAGTGGTTTACAATAAGGATAATATCACTGAAACGTTGGGTGAAGTATTGGAAAAAGCAAATAAAACTCAAATTAGAATTGCCGAAACAGAAAAATATCCCCATGTCACTTTCTTCTTTTCTGGAGGTCGTGAAGAACCATTTATTGGCGAAAGCCGCATCTTAAAAAATTCACCTAAAGTGGCAACCTACGATTTGCAACCAGAAATGAGCGCATTTGAATTGGCGGAAGCCCTAGTTCCAGAAATAGAAAAAGGCGAAGTTGATTTTGTATGTTTGAATTTTGCCAATGGCGATATGGTGGGACATACAGGGGTTATGAGTGCAGCTATAAAAGCTTGTGAAGCGGTTGATCAATGTGTTGAAAAAGTAATTACTGCCGCATTAGCCAATAATTACACCACAATAGTAATTGCCGATCACGGAAATTGCGAAACGATGATCAATCCTGATGGTTCTCCAAACACGGCACACACCACTAATCCAGTGCCAATTATTTTGGTAGACAAAGAACTGAAAAAAATAGAAAATGGCGTTTTAGGCGATATCGCTCCAACCATTTTAGAATTGATGGGAGTTACAAAACCGGATGCAATGACCAGTCATTCTTTATTATAGTCATACAATCAATAGAAAGCTTCTCCCATTTGAGAAGCTTTTTTTTTAAATATATATTGTACTTTTGTAACCTATTTATTAAAAATGATAATCCAAAAAACAAGAGAAGAAATAGAATTAATGCGCGAAAGTGCTTTGATTGTATCAAAAACATTAGGGATGATCGCTCGGGAAATAAAACCTGGAGTAACCACATTGTACCTAGATAAATTAGCAGAAGAGTTTATTCGTGACCATGGTGCAGTTCCAAGTTTCCTGGGATTGTACGGCTTCCCAAATTCACTTTGCATGAGTCCAAACGCACAGGTTGTTCATGGTATTCCAAATACTGTTCCGCTTGAAAGTGGCGATGTCATTTCAGTAGATTGCGGGGCTTTTAAAAATGGATTCCACGGAGATCATGCCTATTCCTTTGAAATCGGAGAGGTTGCTCCGGAAACAAAAAAATTATTACAAGTAACTAAAGAATCTTTATATGTTGGTATCCGCGAATTTAAAGTGGGGAATCGCGTTGAAGATGTTGGAAATGCTATTCAAAAATATACTGAAGCCCATGGTTATGGCGTGGTGAGAGAATTAGTGGGCCACGGTTTAGGTCAAAAAATGCATGAAGATCCTGAAATGCCAAACTATGGTAAAAAAGGTCGCGGAAAATTATTTGTAGAAGGAATGGTGGTTGCAATAGAACCCATGATCAACATGGGAACCAAAAATATCAAACAACTAAAAGACGGTTGGACGATTTTAACTGCCGACGGAAAACCTAGCGCGCACTTTGAACATGACGTTGCCATTATTGACGGAAAACCAGAACTGCTTTCTACGTTTGCTTATGTTTATGAAGCTTTAGGAATTGTAAGTAACGAAGAAGATGAATTTAGACGAACGTCATTGGTGATATAAATTATTTCGCGAAGATTCTCAAAATAACTCAGAGATTCACAAAAGAATTAAAAGATAATATAATTAAAAGCCATTTAAATAATATAAATTCCACTTAAAATGAATGATGCGTTTTCTAATATTTCAGAAGATTTAAATAAAATCTCCTACACTATAATTGGCCTTGCAATAGAAGTACATAAACATTTAGGACCTGGTCTTTTAGAATCTGCATATCAAGAATGTTTGTATTTTGAAATTAAAAATGAAGGACTTATTGTAGAAAAAGAAAAGTCACTTCCTATTATTTATAAAGGCTTAAAATTGGAACAAGGTTATCGAATCGATTTACTCATTGAAAACAAATTAGTTTTAGAATTAAAAACAGTTGAAAATTTCACTTCAGTCCATTACGCTCAAATTTTAACCTATTTGAAACTTGGTAAATATCCTTTGGGTTTGCTTCTAAATTATAATAGTAAAATTCTTAGAAACAATATTAAAAGATTTATTAATACAACTCAAATTTCATAAATGTTTTGTGAATTTTCGTGCTACCTTTGTGTAACTTTGTGAAATCTAATGAAAAAACTATTTAAATTAATTCTTAATACTATCCCAAGGCCAATCCTAATTCGATTGAGTTATATTGCCCGCCCTATATTAGCTTTTTTATTAAAAGGAACCACTTTCACCGATCCAATTGACGGCAAAAGTTTCAAAATGTTCTTGCCTTACGGATACGGAAACCAACGCAATAATGTGCTTTCGCCAAGCACACTTTCGCTTGAAAGACATCGTTTACTGTGGCTTTATCTTAAAAATGAAACCGATTTTTTTCAATCTGAATTGGATTCAGATTCTTCTTTTAAACAACCTAAAAGCTTCAAATTAAGAGATACTGAAACAAGTTCAGTATTAAAAGTACTGCACTTCGCCCCTGAGCAAGCGTTTTACAAATTATTTAGAAACCAGAAAAATATCGATTACACCACAACCGATTTATTCTCGCCTCTCGCAGATGTAAAAGCGGATATTTGCAATTTACCTTTTGATGATAATTCTTACGATATCATTTTGTGCAATCACGTATTGGAACACATCCCCGATGATACAAAAGCAATGCAAGAGTTATATCGAGTATTAAAACCAGGTGGAATGGGTATTTTTCAAATCCCGCAAGAGCTAACTCGAGAAGTCACTTTCTCAGACGATTCGATAACCAATCAAAAAGAACGCGCCGCCATTTTTGGTCAATACGATCATGTTAGAATTTATGGTCGTGATTATTTTGACAAATTACGAAGCATCGGATTTAAGGTGGTTGAAGAAGATTATACCAATAAATTAAGCCCAGAATTGGTTGAAAAATATTGCCTTGCCAAAGGAGAAATTATTCCGGTTTGCTTCAAATAGTCATTTTTTATTCTTTATTTTCAAAGGTAATTTTCATATATTTACAAAAGTAAAATTACAATTATGTTCAAAGCCCTTTGTTTAAATATATCACTTATTTTAATTTCATTTGTAGCATTTGCGCAAGTGGAAAAAGAAATAGATCCTCCATTTAACATCAAAACAATCACCTTTGTTCAAAACAATCAAAATTCAATTCCTCTATTTAGTTTGAACGATGCTTTTGAAATTCAATTTGACGATTTGTATGGAAATGAAGCCAATTACTACTATGAAGTTGTTCACTGCAATTACGATTGGAAACATTCTGATTTATCAAAAAACGAGTACTTACAAGGGTTTGACGGGATTAGAATTCAAGATTACACCAATTCATTAAATGCTTTGCAACTCTATTCTCATTATAAAATAGGTTTCCCCAATAAAAACACCCGACTTTTAGTAAGCGGAAATTACATGATAAAAATTCTAAATGAAGATAGAGAAGTTGTTTTTTCTAGAAAATTAATGCTTTATGAAGACTTGGTTTCAGTACCAATGCAAATAAAAAGAGCGAGAACATTAAATGCAATCGATTCCAAACAAAACATTGATTTTTCCATTAAATCTCCCAATTTACTGTTTCAAAGTCCACTTCAAAATGTAAAAGTACTATTATTACAAAACGGAAAATTGAACGAAGCAATTTCCAATGTCAAACCGATGTACACCATAGGAAACGACCTAATTTACAAATACGATACCGAAACGCAGTTTTGGGGAGGAAATGAATTTTTATATTTCGAGAACAAAGTGATACGAGCCGCCACCAATTATATTTCAAGAGTAGATGCCAATAATGGCGTTTATAATACGCATCTTTATACCAACAATGCACGGGTAAATAAAACCTACACCTACAATCCAGATGCCAATGGAAATTTTGTTCCATTAAATGTAAATTCATCAAATAACGCAATCGAAGCCGATTATTCTTGGGTGTTTTTTACCTTATCAGCGCCTTCATTTTACGAAAAAAAGAACATTTATATCAATGGTATGTTCAATAATTATGCGCTTTCAGAAGAATATAAAATGGATTATAACACAGAAAAGGGAATCTATGAAAAAGCAATAATGATCAAACAAGGATTTACCAATTTTCAATATGTAGTTGCCGACGAAAACAAAAAAATTGACTACGAAAATGCAATAGATGGAAATTTTTGGCAAACCGAAAACAACTATTTTGCCATTATTTACTACCGAGAAAACAACCAACGTTACGATAGAATTATCGGAAAAGGAGTTGCAAACTCTCAAGATATTACCAATTAATATTATTTTATTTCAATTAATTGAAAAACTCACAATTTTTTTATAATTTTACCTAAAATCAGTTTGTTACTATGGTATCACAAATTACAAGGGGAATAAAAATTTCTGTATCTACCAGTTTTGAAGGCACTTACTTCAAAAACTACAAGATCCAGTTCGCCTTCAGTTACCATATAACCATTGAAAACCATAGCAAAGATTCCGTTCAATTAATGAGCCGTCACTGGGAAATTTTCGATTCTCTTCAAGAAACAGAAATCGTAGATGGCGAAGGCATAATAGGGAAAAAACCAGTTTTAAAACCTGGCGAATTACACACTTACAGCTCTGGATGCTTGCTAACATCACCATTTGGTGCAATGCAAGGCCATTTTAATATGGTGAATTTTACCTCAACCAGAAATTTCAAAGTGGTAGTCCCAACATTTCGTTTAAGCGCACCATTTGCTTTAAATTAATTGGTAGCCATTTCCAGCAGTCCATTACAACTCCTCATTCAAAAATCTTTTTTTCTATTTTGCTTTCAAGAGCTTCCTTTGGTCGCTTTAAAAACAAAAGAAAAAATAGCTTTTTGAATTCCGGGGTTTCCATTTCCGTCTGGGCTAGAATCCACATTATTTTCTAATTCCAAAATGCAATTTATCAATTTTTCATTTGTACTTTTGTAAAAATATTTTCACCCAAATTAAATAATTAAATTGGGTATTATTAAATAAAAACTATCATGTTAAAAGGATTCTTTAATGTACCAAAAGCGGTAAACGAACCTGTAAAATCGTATGCCCCAAATTCTCCAGAAAAAGCAGCAGTTCTTGCGGCTTATAAACAAATGTGGAACTCCCCAATAGACGTTCCATTGTATATTGGAAGTGAAGAAATTAGAACTGGAAACACTAGAACGATGTCGGCACCACACGATCATAAACACATCGTGGGAACCTATCATATAGCTGAAAAATCTCATGTTGAAAAAGCAATCGCCAACGCATTAGAATCAAAAAAAGCCTGGGCAAATATGGCTTGGGAACAACGTGCAGCCATATTTTTAAAAGCAGCCGAATTAATCGCAGGTCCTTACCGAGCAAAAATTAATGCCGCAACCATGATTGCGCAATCAAAAAATATTTTCCAAGCAGAAATTGACGCATCTTGTGAATTAATCGATTTTCTACGGTATAATGTGGAGTTCATGACTCAAATTTATAACGACCAACCCAATTCTGATTCTTCCGTCTGGAACCGATTAGAATACCGTCCATTAGAAGGATTTGTTTATGCAATTACCCCTTTCAATTTTACTGCTATCGCCGCCAATTTACCTGCAAGTGCTGCCATGATGGGAAATGTGGTAATTTGGAAACCGAGTGATAGCCAAGTATTTTCTGCAAAAATTATCATCGATGTTTTCAAAGAAGCAGGCGTTCCTGATGGAGTGATCAACGTGGTTTTTGGTGATGCCGAAATGATTACCAATACCGTTTTGGCAAGTCGAGATTTCGCTGGAGTTCATTTCACAGGATCAACACAAGTATTCAAAGACATTTGGGCAAAAATAGGAACCAATATTCATCATTATAAAACCTATCCTAGAATTGTAGGTGAAACTGGCGGAAAAGATTTTGTTGTGGCGCATCCAAGTGCCAATGTTAAACAAGTGGCAACGGGAATTGCTCGTGGCGCATTTGAATTTCAAGGACAAAAATGTTCTGCAGCTTCCAGAGCCTACATTCCTCAAAGTTTATGGCCTGCCGTAAAACAACAATTAATTACCGATGTGAAATCCATGAAAATGGGATCTCCAGAAGATTTTGGAAATTTCATTACAGCGGTGATTCACGAAGGTTCATTTAATAAATTAGTTAGTTACATCGAACAAGCGAAAAAAGATGTTGATGCCGAAATAATCGTTGGTGGAAATTACGATAAATCGGTTGGTTATTTTATTGAACCAACGATTATTGTTACTACTAATCCGAAATATTCAACTATGGAAACCGAATTATTCGGACCAGTGGTAACCATTTATGTTTTTGAAGATGCCGATTGGGAAACTACTTTAGAATTAGTCGACCAAACCTCAGAATATGCATTAACAGGGGCAATTTTCAGCAAAGACCGATATGCAATTGAACAGGCAACTATCGCTTTGCAAAATGCAGCTGGTAATTTTTATGTGAATGATAAACCGACTGGAGCAGTGGTAGGAATGCAACCTTTTGGAGGTGCCAGAGCTTCAGGAACCAATGACAAAGCGGGATCCGCATTGAACTTATTGCGTTGGGCTTCGCCAAGAA
>Ga0114975_10003355_pt1 | contig 10689 bp, 16 predicted proteins | sample S_130626_EF_Meta_FD_87031 | JGI IMG/M metagenome (GOLD analysis project Ga0114975, IMG submission 87031) | Freshwater microbial communities from Lake Simoncouche, Canada to study carbon cycling - S_130626_EF_MetaG | ecosystem: Environmental > Aquatic > Freshwater > Lake | place: Lake...
TGCCAATACCGGCGCTTTTGAATCAAACTTGATTGGTGCGTTTTCGGGTACAACCATAAATGTTGTCGACAATAATACTATTACATTAGGTGATGTTAGACTAAGTCAAGATGGACTTCGTACTATAAACACTAATGCTATTTTGACATTATCTGCCAACGGATCTGGCTCGGTTGATATTGAATCTGTTAGAATTCAAGGTAGCACTATATCGACTACAGATTCTAGTAACATTACAGTTTCTCAGGCAACTACCTTTAGCAGTAATTTAACGGTTGACGGCACACTAACCGTCGGTGACAGCATTGTGCAAAACAGTGTTAACAAAGATTACGTCAGTACCACTTTACAGACACAAGGAGGTGCTCGAGTAGTACAAGGTGTACACAACGGTACCTATACTCAATTGGTGTCAAGCACCGCAGAGACATACACTACCATTACCTATAACTCCACTACCTATAGAGGTTGTAGAGCAACAATCAAGGCCAGCTACGGTAATACCAATGTGTTTATTGGAGAGGTATTATTGGCCAATACCACAACTGCTGTTACCATTGTAAATGCACAGGCCACAGCAGCAACTATCGGTACAAGCCCGATCAGTTCAGTTACAGCAGACTACCACAGTGCAACTAGTTCAATTAGACTAAGACCAATTACTGCTGCAACGTTATCAGCTGCCTCTAACTATAATTGGACTGTAAGTTACCAATTGTTCACATAATTGACAAAAAAGACTTGACTCTAGTATTATTTCCTGTATACTAATATTGTGGTCGTGAGTGGAATAGGCAGACCTCCCGCCAAGCCCATAGCTTGGTAAGGGGACGGGGCGTAGTCATAGACGTAGCCCTTGTAGGTTCGAAACCTACCGACCATACCATATACGATAATAAGTATTAGAACATAACTTTAAGGAAACAATTATGTCAACAACAGTAGAACAACTCAAAACAGATTTCGAAGCATTTTTAGCTGAAGACGCAAAATTCACGGCCGGTAACGGTGCAGCAGGCACCCGTGCTCGTAAAGCACTTCAAGAAGTGGCCAAGGGTGTCAAAGCTCGCCGCAACGAAATCACAGAAGAAAAGAACACTCGTAAAGAAGCCAAGGCTTAATCATGAGCAAGCAAGATCTCGACGATTCCGGTGCAGGCATTATCGCACAGGATATTGGTACATTAGATCTAGATTACGGTGCCGTTCCTCCCGACTATAATAACATCAGTTACAGCGGTTACGGCACCGATACTATCACCATAGAAACCATAGATAGTAGTACTATCAGTTCAAATACTATTACTTTACCGAGTAGTAGTTATACCATAGGCAGTGCAGGCAGTACTCTTTATAGCACAGGTGCAGGCAGCTACAACTGGAATAATGTAACTACTACATCTCCAAGTGTTAATATCACCAGTGACGGTATTGATATGGCTGCTGGTACTGATATCAAGGTAGATGGTAAAAGTCTCAAAGAGTTCATGAACAAGATGGAAGAACGTTTGGCCATACTTGTGCCCGACCCTGCTAAACTAGAACAGTTTGCTGCACTTAAAAAAGCCTACGAACACTACAAACTGATGGAGTCTCTCTGTCAGGAACCACCCAAAGAAGATTAAATATATGGATGTTAAGCTGGTATCCTATTCACAACCCACTGTGGAATTTAGAGATCTGGGCCTCTCAGATGCGCAGGAACTCATTGCGTATTGCGCCCGTGTGTCCAACCCAAGCAATCAATTTAACTCTGAAACATCAGACAAGCTCATACGATACTTGGTCAAACACCAACACTGGTCACCACTCGAAATGGTCTCTGCCTGCGTTGAAATCACCACAACCAGAGATATTGCTCGACAGATCCTTAGACACAGAAGCTTCAGTTTCCAAGAGTTCAGTCAACGCTATGCTGACCCAACTAAAGATCTCAAGTTTGTTACAAGAGAAGCTAGACTTCAAGACCCCAAGAACAGACAGAACAGCGTTGAAGTGGAAGATCAACTGTTACAAAACGAATGGTATAGAGCTCAACAACGAGTCATCTATGCCGCACAACGAGAATACCAGTGGGCTATCGCTAATGGCATAGCCAAGGAACAGGCTCGTGCTGTGTTACCAGAAGGTCTTATTGAAAGTAGATTGTATATGAACGGCACTCTGCGTAGTTGGATTCATTTTATCGAACTGCGTAGTGGCAATGGCACACAAAAAGAACATCAGCTAGTTGCTGTGGCCTGCGCCAAAGCCATTGCTGCCATATTCCCAATGAGTGAAAGCCTGGTCCAAAATGGATAAGCTGCCGGAATTCTGCGAGAACTACGAAGTACGAGTTCTCAACGATCAAAAAAAGAGGGCGAGATATCATCCTCCTCGCTTTTTCACAGACCCAGAGAATGCCTCTATTATCAGAGACGATATAGTTTCCTTTGATACTGAGCGTGTGTTCACTGTTGAAATTCCCGAAAGTAAATTGCGAGCATTAGTTGAGCTTGAACAGCGTTTCTTCAAATGGCAAAAGCACACCAAAGGTGAAGTAGACTTCTTTGATATGCTAATGAGCAAAGAGCGTGAAGAAGCTGCCTTTAGATTCTCAAACGAAGCTGTACAGAAAGCCTACGAACAATATAGCCTAATGCTTAATCTAGCTGGCTACCAAAGAAAGTTTTAAATGAAAACAGCAATTGTAATCCCTGCGAGACTTGCAAGCACTCGCTTTCCAAATAAAATGCTATGTGATGTCGGTGGACTAACTCTTATTCGTAGAGTCTACGAACAATGTTTAACCACAGGGCTCGATGTATATGTTGCAACGGACAGCAAAGACATTGCCGCTGAAGTATCAAATGCTCTACTGGTATATGATTCTGAAAACGGTACAGCTCGTATTGCCAAAGCCATAGATCAAATGCCTCATTATGATGCCATAATCAATGTGCAGGGTGACATGGTAACAGTGCCTGTAGAAGATGTAAAGAAATTGCCATTGCTGCTCAATATCTACGATGTTGCCACATTAAAACATCCCATGGCAGATGGTCAACGACACGATCCTAACACTGTTAAAGTGATTTCGTCGGGCACCGAAGCACACTGGTTCTGTCGTGCTCCTTTAAAATACGGTGATTGGCATTACGGTATCTACGCTTACAGAATGGATGCTCTTAAAAAATACCAAACACTGACTGTCTATCCCGAAGAAAACATTGAAAGTCTGGAACAATTACGTTGGATACAAAATGGTTACACTATTGGTATCATCGACGCAGGAATCGCTGCTGAAATCAATACTCCGGAAGATTTAGAATTGTTCAAAAAAGAATCTTATTGACAGGTTTCTAGAAAGACTGTATAATTACTTTATTATGGCACAACACACAAACTATTGGTCTTGCTCACCGTTCGCTGATTGGCTTCGCGGTACTAAAAAACTGGCCGCGGGTACAGCCGATGAATGGGATGACTGGACCACAGCTGCTCAGATGAAGCACAACTTCCGCTATTGGCTAGCAGAAGAAGCACTTGGACATATCCAAGATTTTGTCACTTGGCCTGTAAGGACTCTTTATGATATTAAGTACTATATTAATAACCGTTGGGTTAGTCGCACTCATAGTCTTACTGCTCATCCCAGAGATATCAAACCGGGACAATGGCAGGATGTTGGCAACCGTTTCCTTCCTTGCCTTTTCAATGAGTTGGTGGACTTTGTTGAAATAGAATCAGCTTGGAGCCACATTGCCTGGGGCAGTAAAGAAGACCGTGCCAAATATGATCCCCCGTTCTGGGCCAGCGGGTGGTGGCGTTGGCGTGTATGGCGTTGCCCACAGGCTGGTCTCGATCACTTAGACTGGGCAATGACACTGACCAACACTGACTGGTGCCAACCAGACGATCCAGAATACGGCAAGCCCACCGGACAAGCAGAACGTGCCAAAGAAATCAAAGAACTCTACACCTGGTGGACTGTGACCTATCGTGCTCGTCCTGATCCATACGATGCAAGTGGATGGAGTGACTACTGCGAACAGGCTAGAATTCTCAATGGTGGCAAATTGTTTGGTGGTAAGAGTACTCCTGAACTTAAAAAACTAAGCGATAAATCACACAAGCTACTTCAGAAAATTGAAGCCGCATATGAAAAAGAAGATGAAGCCATGATGATTCGTTTGATCAAAGCTCGAGACAGTCTATGGACCTGACAGCTGAAACTCCGGCCAGAGGTATTTTAAAAGTTAATGAGTGGGGTGTATCTAAGATGTACAAGGTTGTGTGTGAATGCGGCAACGATGACTGTACACATACTGTTGATATAGAAGCAGAAGATACTGGCGTAACTGTAACCATTTATACTCAAACAAGAACCAACTTTTGGTCAATGAATCGTTGGCAACATATTTGGACATTGTTGACCAAAGGTCATGTAGACTTTGAAACTAACATACATTTGTCAGAACAATCTGCTCTTAATTACGGTGAAACACTAAAACAAGCTGTATATGATGTTAAAACTTTCAAGAAGCCCCTCCCGTAATACCTTTCAAAAAGAGAAATACATAGAACGCCGTAAGGAAGAAGGCAAAGAGCCCAATAAAGCATATATTAAAATGTACCAAGAACATAACTTTGATAAACTGATTAGAGAAGAAGATCCCAATTGGCGTAAAGACAATATGGAATATGATCTTCGTTCTACCGATTGGATTCTAGATAAGGTACGTGAAAGTAATGTATATGCTCAAAATCTCTACGCTTCAATGTGCAATAGAGATTTCATCAAACACGCAGTTATTCCGATCTTAAAAGATCAACGCTGGTCGTGCAGTTGGAGATATGCTGGTGGTATCGTTGCCGATATGCAGGAGAAGGGCGATTACATTGATTGGTATTGCAGCGGTATTAGAGACACTAGAACTCTAAGTGCAAGCGAGTTTGCTGTGCTCAGTGAGCAAGAACAACTGGCCTACAAAGAAGGGGAAGGCTATGTCAATGAAGGCGTAGTCACTGATGAGATCCGCGAGGATCTATTTCGTCTTGGATGGATAGTCCAAGACGATGGAATGGACGAATAACCAAAAGGAGACAATAGTCCAAAATGAACTGGGAACTTTATGAAGTATGGGCCGAGGACGACGCCGGCCAAGAAGAGTTGATTGAAACAACCAACAGCCGTAAGCAGGCTTTTGAAATTGCTCAGACTCAATTAAATTTGGGCTATATTGCCAGCATTGTGTATTTGGAAAACGAAGATGGCGACCTAGAAAAGGTCAAAAGATTTGAACACAGTTGACAATCTTGATAAATGGTGTTATACTATAAGTATTGTTTAACACACTGGAGTGAAAATGGCTACTAACGCAAAACATTTGGCAGAAGTTCGTGCAAAGAAGGGTCGTGACTTTAGCCCAAAATGGGAAGGACACGAAACCTGGGATACCAATCAATTCTTACGCCAGTTTCATTCTGCCATGGCCTGGTATCGTTTAGAAAGTTCTGCCAAGGAACTCAAACCCAAAGTGATAGATTGGATGGGTCGTCAGGGCTGTACCAAAGAAGATATTTCTGCATTTAAGAAAACCAAAGACAATCGTTGCGGCATGACCATGGGTGCAGTTGCAGCCTGTCTACTCAAAGGTATGCCTAGTGTTCGTGACGAGTTCAATGAAGGTAGAGACACTGCCGTTTGGTTGCGGGCTCGTATCAACGAAGTTATTGAGCAGGGACAGGACGATGTTGATGACAGCGATAGCGGCATTGAGGTTAAAAAAGATGTATATGTTCCTAGCATCCAAGAACGGCTTCGTGAAGTGTCTTTGGGAATGACTGAGGAAATTGAAGCAGCCATCGAAGCGTTTCAAACTGATCCCGAAACATTTGATCCAAAGGCATTTAAAATGCTGAACTTGCTCAAGGCAAAACAGGCCAAGGCAGCTCACGCTCGGATCATTCGTGACTTTTATGCTCGTGACCTTACAGAGCTACTTGAGCTCGCCAGTGGCAAAGCTGACGAGCAGTTGAAAGAAGGCTACAGTCACCGTAGCAAGAAACAGATTAAATCCTTTATTGCATTTTTACAAGAAATTGAAAGTGCCTGCAATATGCTAATGCAAGAGGCCAAGGTTAACAAGAAGCCCCGTGCTAAAAAGGTTGTCAGCAAAGACAAGATCATTGCCAAACTCAAGTACAAGAAGAGCGACGAGCCTCTCAAACTGGTTAGTATTAATCCAGCAGACATTATTGGTGCTCAGGAATTATGGATTTTTAACAGTAAAACACGCAAACTTGGCAAGTATGTGGCTGCTGAGTTCCAGGAACTTGGTATCAAAGGCACCACTATTACAGGCTTCAACGAAATAAAAAGTGTGCAAAAAACTTTGCGTAAGCCTGCAGAACAAATCAAGGCCTTTAAAGAGGCTGGCAAAGTGGTTCTTCGCAAGTTTCTTGAAGAGATTAATGCAGTAGATACCAAGATGAACGGTCGAATCAACGAAGATATTATGCTGTTAAAGATTGCATAATATTTCAGTGAGAGTTTGATAAATACTGATATGAATAATACCAATATCGATCAAACTCTTACTGAATTCAACGATGCTTTTAAAGCACTGTTGGAACAGGCACATCGACCTGTTGCTCAGGAAATTACACAATTTGTAGAATTTCGTGCCAAAGACGGTAGCACAAATAACGGCAAGGGAATTCTTTGGTTTGGCGAAGGTAATGTAAAACAATTTGTGTACAATGAAAAGCCGGATAGATTTTTCTCATCTGAGCACATTGAACTATTCAAAGATCGCACATTGATCATTGGCGGAGTGCCTATTCTTTCTTCTACGGAACTAGGCACATCTGTAACAAAGAGCAATCTACGTGAACTAGGAAGACTTCGAGGATTGATCGTAGACGGATCAATAGTAATCGATCAATACATCTATTACAATAAAGAAAATAATAGACTGGGACTAGGTACGGACACTCCAAATGCAGGATTATCTGTAGCAGAAGACGGCATTGAGGTTATGCTTGGAACTAAAGATCAAACACGAGGAATGGTAGGAACACATGCCAGTACTCCTTTTGACATTATCACCGATAATACAACTAGAATAAGCGTATCACCTAATGGAAATATACAACTAGGCAACACTGAACAACCCCCTATTCAAGTGTCAATTCATGGAAAATTAAGTATTGGAGTCAAGAATCCCGATCCAGCGGTCGATTTACACGTGAATGGATCAGTAAGATTAAACGGACGTATGCAGTCATATGCAAGCACACCTCCGGACTATGGTGCATATACTCGAGGTGACATAGTTTGGAATTCAGAACCAGAAATTAAAAAGTATATAGGTTGGGTCTGTGCAAGATCCGGTGTGCCGGGAACGTGGTTACCGTTCGGGGAAATCAAAGATAGAGATAGATGATACCTGATTCTGTACTGGTAATGGGCAATGGCGAAAGCCGTAGTTCTATTAATATACAAAATTTACTAGGCAAGATATCATTGGTGGGATGTAATGCCATACACCGAGACGCTGTGGTCAATCATCTTGTATGCTGTGATGAACGTATGGTAAGGGAAGCTGTAGAAAATCCAAACACAGCTTCAACATTTATATATGTTCGAGAACACGCATATCAATGGTTTCGCAAGGTACAAAAGCATAAAAATATAATTCTGTTACCCGATATTCCCAATCAAGAAAACAACAGAATCGATCAAGCCAGAAACTGGGGTAGTGGAACCTATGCATTGTTGGTTGCTTCACAGTTGCCCGAAACAAAAAAAATCTATCTACTGGGTTTTGATCTATATGGTAACGTCAATTTAGTAAACAATCTTTATAAAAATACAAAAAATTATTCTGCCGGAGGATCTCACTCAATTGATCCTAGCTATTGGATATGGCAAGCAGCCAAGGTATTCAAATTGTTTCCTGATATAAAATATAATATTATAAATCATGATAGTTGGCCGATGCCACCAGAATGGAAAAAATCTAACGTTGAGTTTCTCAGTATAGAAAATTTTAACAATCAGTTGCATAACAGTTAAATAGACTGTATACTAAAACTTAGCGGACTTTCTACGTCATTCATCCCGCTTTATAAACTCTGCATGTCGTCAAACTTGCTACCTTACAAAGGAGACTAGAGATGGCAAATCTACAACCCGTACTTTATAAGTACACTTCAACAAAAGAATATCACGACGCCTTTCCCTGTGCGTATCGCCAATGGCGAGCTGATAGTCACTGTAATCTAATTCACGGCTATTCATTTAGTATGAAATTTTACTTTGGCACCAACGACCTAGACGTCCGCAATTGGGCGGCTGACTATGGTGGTTTAAAAGAACTAAAGAAAACACTAGAAGATCAATTTGATCATACACTAATTGTTGCACAAGACGATCCTTGTCTTGCTACATTTAAGATGTTGCAAGAAAAGAATATGGCCAAGATTGTTATTCTACCTGCACTCGGCTGTGAAGCACTAAGTGATATGCTCTACAAGTATGTCAATGGTGTTTACATTCCAGAGATGTGGGGACCAGGTGAAGCACAACGACTTTGGTGCTATCGTGTAGAAGTACGTGAGACACAGAGCAATATGGCATTCCGTGAAGGTCATCGTGAATGGAATGAGGATTTGTTTGCGTGAACTCGGTTGAACGCATATGGGCTCGGGCAACCGGGCACCTAATGGGGAACACAGATGAGGATAGACCGGATGTGCCTATCCTTTCTCTGCGCGAAGCTCGCATTGCTTTATTTTTTAAAACGTTTTGGGTAATCATTCACGTCATAACCTGTTTCTTTATTATTGCCAACACCATTAGACATTGGTAAATAATTATATGCGTACATTTAACATTCATAATATAAAATTAGGAAACAGCGAGCCGTTGGTATTGATTGCTGGTCCTTGCCAAATTGAAAGTCTAGATCACACACTAGAAACTGCACACAGTATAAAAGAAACATGTGACAGTTTAGGGATCAAGTTTATCTACAAAAGCAGTTTTGACAAGGCCAATAGATCCAGTATATCAACTCAACGAGGTATTGGAATCGACGAAGGTTTGAGAATTCTCAATACTGTTAAACATCGTTTCGGGGTGCCAGTTTTAACTGACATTCACGAAAGTTATCAGGCAGAACTGTGTGCTACAGCTGGCATAGATGTACTACAGATTCCAGCGTTTCTCTGCAGGCAGACTGACCTGTTGTTGGCTGCAGGTGCTACTGGGTGTGCTATCAATGTGAAAAAAGGACAGTTCCTTGCTCCTCACGATATGAAGAACGTTGCGGCAAAAATTGCCTCAACGGGCAATGAACGAATCATGTTATGCGAAAGAGGATACACTCATGGATATAATAACCTTGTTGTTGATATGCGTAGTCTACCCATTATGGCTGGCACCGGGTATCCAGTGGTCTTTGATGCTACACATAGTGTGCAGCAGCCCGGAGGATTGGGCTCAGTCTCCGGAGGGGATCGTACTATGGTCCCGTACCTCGCGAGGGCAGCAGTGGCCACCGGATGCGTGAGTGCTGTGTTTATGGAATGTCACCAAGATCCAGACAATGCTCCCAGTGATGGTCCTAATATGATCACATTAGCTAATCTCAAAACCGTATTAGAAAGTCTTATAAAAATAGATGGAATTGTCAAATCCTCCCCAAACTAAACAAGAACGAAAACATCTCAAAGCCTTAAGGAGGCTTGAAAAAGAATCTCGGCAACCACCACAACAAGTTATTGTAGGGAATGCTAATCTTGAGAAAATAACTGTTCTATGTGTAAAATTTGGTACCAAGTACGGCCGCGAGTATATCGAACGACTTCGTAACATGGTATCCCGCCATCTCACTGTGCCTTACGAATTTGTCTGCATCACTGATGATCAACACCCCATAGAAGGTGTTCGAAGTATTGTGCAACCTATGAAAAATTATAAAAAAATATGGTGGCACAAGGTACATATGTTTGATCCCAGTCTGCCCATCAATGGTAGAATCGTCTATTTTGATCTTGACGTAGTGATACATGCCAATATTGACAGTCTTGCAATTGGACACGGACACAGTTTCTTGGGCATCAAAGATTTCAATAGAAAATTTCATGCTTCGTGGACCTATCTCAATAGTTCTGTAATGAGTTGGATGCACGGTTCTCAGAGTCATATCTATCAAGAATTTAATAATAATCCCAACGAAGCACAGAAACTACAAGGTGATCAAGACTGGATATGGAAAACCAGTAAGGATCGTATAAAATTTTGGCCCATAGAATGGATACTGAGTTACAAATGGGAAATACGTAGTCGCGAGGAACTGGTGTTGAAGGACGGTAAACGACTTTTTAAATCAGTAATCAATCCCAAAATTCCAACCAATTGCAGTGTCTGTGTGTTTCACGGAGATCCGAATCCTCACGATGTTTTGGATCCGTATGTTGTTGACAACTGGCGGTGACGATGCTATACTAGTAGCATGACTATTATTACCCCCGAAGCATTACGCACTCTGCTTCTTGAAAATGAGTGTGTTGTTGAGTTTACCAAAGTAAATGGCGAAGTGAGATCGATGCCCTGTACACTCAATCCACGCATTGTTCCACCTACACCCGAACCTAAAGTTCTTGCCGAGGGTGAGGTTCCAAAAGTTAAAAAAGAAAA
>Ga0114975_10003358_pt1 | contig 10684 bp, 11 predicted proteins | sample S_130626_EF_Meta_FD_87031 | JGI IMG/M metagenome (GOLD analysis project Ga0114975, IMG submission 87031) | Freshwater microbial communities from Lake Simoncouche, Canada to study carbon cycling - S_130626_EF_MetaG | ecosystem: Environmental > Aquatic > Freshwater > Lake | place: Lake...
AAGGCACATTAAATCATGCTGACTGTCTTAGAAAAAAGCCCCGAAAAAAATCGGGGCTTTTTTCATCTACGCAATCATTTCTTTTTACTATTTTTACTCGGCGCTTTATCGCCTGATTGCACGCTCTTCTCAACTGAACTAGTGGCATTGCTAAGATTGGTTTGAGCAACTTCAACCGCGTGCTTCACTGCGTTCTGACTAGTTTCAAAAACATTGGCTGCAGAAGTGATCGCCTGTTTAATTACATGTACTGCAGCATCTGAACCCGCTGGCACATTCTTAGTCCAGTCTTCCACCAAGGCATTCATTTTTTTCTGTCCTGCTTGAAACTCTTTTTCAGCAGACTTAGTAAAGCTCGCTTGAGTCTCATGAGCCAATTCATAAAGATGGCGACTATAAGCCATAATTTTCTCAGCCATGGGCTGGACAGCTTCCGCCTGATGGGCGAGGAGTTGCTGAATATCCTTCACTTCAAGCGCTTTCTTGGCGCTGCTCATACTTTCGCCTAAGCTTTGTTTGGCGATATGCATATTCAACTCAACTAATTTTTCTATGCTTTGAAGTGCTTGATTAGTCAACCCGCTCAAAGTTTCAAGATTAGCTTTTTGAGCTGCTGCCATTTGTTCTGGCGTTAATTTCATATGAATACCTTCCCTGTTCATTCCCAAGTTTTACTTACTATGGGCTTTTTCAGCATATTGTCAATTGATTTAGGCAAAATTGATCGTATTGGATATTTATATTGCCGAGCCCCAAGATCAGAGCTGAGGCTAAAGAAATAAGCCTAAAATCATATATTAATTAAAAAATCCCCACACTTTCAATAAGTTATCCATGAGATTGAAGCTTGACAGCCTGATTGCCCCCTTATTTGTTTTGATTTGGAGTACAGGCTTTGTAATTGCGCGCTTAGCCATGCCTTATGTTGAGCCTGCCACCTTCTTGTTTTGGCGTTTTTCAGGCGTATTAATGGCTATGGCATGCCTTAGTCTTGTTTGGAGAATAAGCTGGCCAAGTTGGTCTCAATTTAAGCATATCGCTGTCGCTGGCATTTTGCTTCAGTTCGGCTATCTACTGGGGGTATGGTTTGCAGTCCGATTGGGTATGACTGCAGGCCTGGTAGCAATCATCGTAGGCTTGCAGCCCATCCTGACAGCTTGGTTTGCTGCCTGGGTATCTGAAAAAGTGACGGGACGCCAGTGGATTGGTTTGGGATTTGGATTTGCAGGCGTGGCGTTGGTTGTGGCTGAAAAAATCGGCTTTGCTCACATCCCTCTATTAAGTTACGTATTGGCTTTTGCCGCCTTGCTCTCAATTACGTTTGGTACTCTCTATCAAAAGAAATTCTGCCCCGTTTTTGATTTACGGGCGGGCTCATCCATTCAGTTTGGTGTATCCGCCATACTGTGCTTTATTTGTATGTATTACTTTGAGTCCGCTGTCATGGTTTGGAATGCCTCCGTTATTGGAGCATTGCTATGGGCGATTTTCCCGCTCTCGATAGGCTCGATTAGCCTGCTCTTTATGATGATTCGGAAGGGCGCTGCAACCAAGGTGACGAGTCTTCTGTATTTAACACCGCCCACCACTGCGGCGATGGCCTGGTTCTTATTTGATGAGCCCTTTACCTTTATGATGGCTTGTGGTTTGTTGCTCACGATGACTGGAGTTGTTTTGGTTAATCGGGGCCAAACAAGTACTGTTGCTACGATTGCAGAATGAGTTTCCCCATGGGCAGGCAAATGGAAGCATTATCATTCCGTATGTTAAAAGTTTTGGAAGGCAATTTGGGATGTATTTGAATCGTTTTTGGCTTGTCACTCTCGTTTGCCTAATCTCGGTTGGAGCCACCACATCTCCTCTAGTAATGGCGGCCAACTCAGATTCCCAAACTACAAAGTCCACTAAAGCGGCTGCCAAGACGTCTGCAAAATCTGAGCCTAAGAAGGTGGCTAAATCTACTAAAAAGCAAAAAATAGTGAGGACGACTGTTACTCGTTCAGTCGAGTCTACTGTCCCAGCAAGACCCTCATTTGCAACAGCTCTTGGTTTGCGTGGTCAACACGACGATTTGAGTTTGAAGTCCAGCGTAGCCATGGTGGTTAATCAAGATACCAAGGAAGTGTATTTTGAAAAGAACCCTTCGGTCAGCTTGCCGATCGCTTCCATTACTAAGCTCATGACTGCGATGGTGGTGCTAGATTCTAAATTGCCTCTGGATGAAACCATTGTCATTAATGCGGATGACGTCAATATATATCGTTCGTCTCGCCTTGCTGGGGGGACGGTATTAACCAGAGAAGAAGCGCTGTTATTAGCGCTGATGTCTTCTGAGAATCGTGCGGCCTATACGCTTGGTCGAAATTACCCAGGCGGTATTCCGGCATTTATTGACGCCATGAACCGTAAAGCAAAAGAGATCGGGATGGTGCACACTCATTTTGCTGATCCCACTGGCCTGATGAGTGAAAACGTTGCGTCGGCAGAAGATCTCACACGTATGCTGAGCGTTGCTTATCAATATAAGATGATTCGTGAATTTTCTACCTGGCCAGATTTGACCATGATGATTGCCAAGCGACCACAGAAGTTCTTGAATACTAATCGTCTAGTACGTGCAGGTGATATGAATATCGGCTTACAAAAAACAGGATTTATTAATGCAGCAGGGAAGTGCTTGGTGATGCAGGCCCGTGTAAACAATACACCTTTGCTATTGGTTTTCTTGGATTCTGTTGGAACGCAATCGCGTTTTGCTGATGCGGTGAGAGTGCGCGATTGGTATGAGCGCATGCCATTGGGTGAACCTCAGGCAATTCGTCGCTTAATGTAAGAGCTACATTAGTAAGAAAAACCAAAGCTTAAGAATGGGGGTCGTTGATCTTGGGTTTGTAACCCATTCCCTTAGAAATTTGTAGGGCGGTATCCTGTAAAAGCTTGAGCCAGTCTGCCTGAATACGATCGGTAGGCGAGCTTAATGAGAGTCCCGCTACCAACTTACCGCTGTCATCATAAATTTCAGCTGCAACGCAACTAACGCCTAACTCTAGCTCCTCATTGTCGCGTGCATGGCCTAGCTTGCGAACCTGGTTGAGTTCCGCATCTAATTTTCCTAATTCAGTAATACTATTTCTGGTGTGACCAGCTAAACCAGTGCGTGTTACATAAGCGCGAACTTGGTTTGGGTCATCGCTTGCTAGGAATAGTTTGCCAACAGATGTCAGGTGGAGCGGTGCACGACCACCAATGGCGCGAACTACTTGCATGCCAGATCGTTCGCTATAAGCGCGGTCAATATAGACAATCTCATCACCTTGGCGAACTGAAAGGTTGATGGTTTCACCGGTAAGTTTATGTAACGCTCGCATCGGCCCTTGTGCTGCCTCACGGACCGATAAACGGGCTTTGACGAGATTGCCCAGCTCAAGTAACTTGAGTCCAAGGCGATATGTGCCACCATCGCCACGCTCCACCAAGCGGCAGGCTACTAAGTCATTGAGAATGCGGTGAGCTGTGGAGGGGTGTAAATGCGTTTCTTCTGCAAGGTTTTTAAGGCTGCTGGACTCTTCATGGGATGCAAGGGCGTCGAGCAGGTTCATCATGCGTTCAACCACCTGGATCGCTGTTTTGCCAGCTTCACCCGGTGATTTTGTAACTTTTTCAGATTTATTTAATGCCATGCTGACAATTGTAGCGATTTTTGCTCAAATTGCACAATATGAAATACCGCTACGACTCTAAAAAAGCGATTATTGGCGCTTAATTAGCCCTCAGGGCAGCGGCACACTCAGAAATGAGTTTCGGACCGCGATAGATCAAGCCGCTATAAATTTGTACCAAACTAGCACCAGCAGCCATCTTCTCTTGGGCATCTTTGCCGGACATAATGCCGCCAACGCCAACAATCGGAATGGCATCACCTAGATATCTTTTAAGACTCCTAATCACTTCTGTGGAGGCATCACGAACAGGTGCGCCAGAGAGGCCGCCAGCTTCTTGACCAAATTCAAGACCTTGAACAGCATCACGGGCAATGGTTGTATTGGTCGCGATGATTGCATCAATCCCAAATTCCATCAAGAGATCAGCGATGAATTTGAGATCGTTTTGCTCAAGGTCGGGTGCAATTTTTAAAAAGAGAGGTTTGCGTACGCCAAATCGGTCACTCAAAGCTTCGCGTGCAATGTGCAGTGATTGCAGCAAAGAGCGCAGCATATCTTCGCCTTGGAGAGCGCGTAAATTCTGTGTATTTGGCGATGAGATATTGACCGTGATGTAAGAGGCCACCTCATAGACCGCTTCCATGGCCGTGACGTAATCGCTTGCAGCATTCTCGATTGGGGTACTCGCATTCTTGCCGATATTTAAGCCAACAATGCCGCCATTCTGCCAATAAGTAGAATTACGAACCCGCCTTACGCATGCATCAACACCATCATTATTAAAGCCCATGCGATTAATGATGGCTTGGGCTTGTGGCAAACGAAACATACGAGGCTTTGGATTACCGGGTTGCGGTTTTGGGGTAACGGTGCCGATTTCTAAAAACCCAAACCCTAAGGTGCCAAGCGCATCAATATGTTTGCCATCTTTATCCAGACCAGCAGCAAGACCAACTGGGTTTGGAAAGGTAATGCCGCATAACTTGCGCGGATCTGATGCAGGTTGATCACTTAAGAGGCGCAATAAACCCCAGCGCTGAGCGCGATCTAGATTGCTTAGGGTAATGTTGTGGGCTTGCTCTGGATCTAAGGAAAAAAGCCAGGGGCGCAGAAGAGGGTAGCTATCAATCATGAATGGATATTATGGCCCAATGATGGGTTGCCAGTGATCATCGATCAAGCCCTCAATAGGCTGAAACTTCGCCTTATAGGACATTTTTTCGCTCTGCTCAATGTAGTAACCAAGGTAAAGGTAAGGAAGATCCAACTCTAAGGCCTGCTGAATTTGCCACAAGATACTATAGCTTCCATAGCTTGCAGAGACATTGCTGGTATCAAAGAAGGTGTAAACCGAAGAGATTCCTTGATCTAGGATATCAATCATGCTGACCATACGCAGACGTCCGGGATGTGAATCGTGTGGACCATCCCGAAATTCAACAATTCTGGAGTTCACGCGGCTTTGCAATAAAAACTGCATGTACTGGTCTTGATCGTCTTGATCTGAGTCCCCACCAGCATGACGCTCATGTTGATAGTGTTGATAGAGTTGATAGTGTTCTTCTTGGTAGCCTAAATTGAGAACGCGAACATCTAGTCCTGCATGTTTTTTCCAGCTGCGTTTTTGACTGCGATTCGGTGAGAAATGCTTCACTGGAATACGAGTGGCAGTACAAGCATGACATTCATCACAATAAGGTCGATAAGTATATAAACCGCTGCGACGAAATCCCGCATTCACCAATTCACCATATAAATCAGCGTGTATTAAATGTGAGGGAGTTGCTACTTGTGAGCGTGCAGTCTTGCCTGGTAGATAGCTGCAGGGATAAGGTGCAGTTGCATAAAACTGCAATTCAGTGAGAGGAAGCTCTTTTAGTTGAGTCATAGCCAGTGACGAAGAATCTGTTTATCAAATTTCCAGGGAATCTCTATATTAGTTTGATTTAAGGCAACTTGCAGATGTGCTAAAAATTCATCGCGAGAAATCGGTGCGGCCCCTAAGGAATTGAGGTGTGATGTCTCTTGCTGGCAATCGATCATTGCCACTTGGTTTTGCTCGCACCAGCTAGTAAGAGCAGCCAAGGCAATTTTAGAGGCATCTGTTTGATGGCTAAACATCGACTCACCAAAAACCATCCCACCAAATGAGACGCAATAGAGCCCGCCCACTAGACGTTTATCCTCCATGATTGCAATACTGTGAGCGTGACCCTCTTCATGAAGATTTGTGTAGGCATCCATGATTTCATGGGTAATCCAAGTGCCATCCTGATCCTTGCGGTTCGCAGTTGCGCAGGAGCGGACAACGGCACTAAAGTCTTCATCAACCCAGATTTCTTTGCGAGGGTCGGATAAAAAATGTCGAATCGATTTTTTAAGTGAGTCATGACATTTAAAGTGATCAGGCTTTAATACCATCCGCGGATTGGGTGACCACCATAACACTGGTTGATTATCGGAGTACCAGGGAAAGATACCCATTTGATATGCGCGAGCCAACTGCCCTGGATATATTCGTTCACTCACTGCAATTAAGCCGGGGACGCTCGGATCAGGATCTGAATCATGAATTGGATTAGGAAATGCATCCTGAGAACCTAGCCAGCTGATGTTGCTCATGCGCTTGTGGTATTTAAATTTTTTCAGTTGGCAGAATGTCTCTGCTGCGAACGCTAAATTCATTACCAGACTCAAATACACCGGCAGCACGATCAGCAAAGAACCACTCAAGAGTTTGCTTCACGGTTGGAAAGGCAATTTCCTCCCACGGAATATCCTGCTCATCAAATAGCGCAACCTCTAGACTTTCTTCTCCCGCTTGAAAGTTTGGAGAATTCATCGAAGCTAGATAAAAAATATGTACCTGTTCTGCATGTGGCACATTGAGAAGAGAGTAGAGTGGGCCGATTTGAACAATAGCGCCGGCCTCTTCCTGTGTTTCACGTGCTGCCCCAGTGCTAGTACTTTCACCAAGCTCCATGAATCCAGCAGGTAAAGTCCAGTAACCATGGCGAGGTTCTATAGCGCGACGGCACAATAAAACTTGATTGCCAAAGACAGGGATACTGCCAACTACGTTACGTGGATTGAAATAATGAATGCTTCCGCAAGAGTCGCATACATGACGTTCCCGCGAATCATCCACAGGAATCTTGATGCTGATGGGTGCTGCACAGTGCGAGCAAAACTTCATGCGGACTTTCTAGAAATGGGCGGGGATGAGGCCGCGTAAAGCATTGCTAAGCATAATCTCTTTTGCATTCTGAATATCATCAATAGTCAGGTTGACTTCATGGGCATTCCATTGAGGATCATTCAATATGATGGATCTCATCACCCCTGGCAACAGACCTGCTGAGACGGGCGGTGTCAGCCAGCTATCTCCAGATTTTACAAAAATACTGCTTCTTCCACCCTCAGTGACATACCCTTGCTCATTCGTAAAAAGGGCATCGAAGCCACTAAGGCCCTCTGCCAATCTCCACGCTTGGTCATAGAGATTTCGAGTGTTCACCTTATGTCTTAATAAAATATTGCCGGAGTGAAGTGTGGCCATATTTGAATCGGGCAAAATATCCCTTGCCCAAAAGATTTTTACGGATCCTGCAAGTGGGCTGATGGGCGCTATTTGATAAGTCGCAATCCCTAGATGATCGAGATCCAAGCGCAACCGATACTCAGTATCTATTGAGCAGTTTTTACACCCAATCTCAATTACTTTACCAATGTCTGGCGCTGAGCAGGGAATGCCAAGCGCTAATGCGGAATTGACTAAGCGTGCTAGATGAAGCTGAACATGCTGAGCCTGACCTTTTCGAACTAAGATAGTTTCAAATAATCCTAGGCTACTTGGTAACTTGCTCAAGAATGCAGCTTTAATTTGACATTCTTCCCACTCCTGCTCAGGCTCTGAGTCAATCGTAATACCGGCACCAATGCCTAAAGAAAAGGGTAAGGCATGTGTTTTTGCATCCTGATGAATTTCAAGTGTGCGAATGGGAACGCTAAACGCAAAGTCACCACTAGGATCAATCCAGCCCAGGGCACCACAATAGTAGGCTCGTTCTTGAGGTTCTAATTCTTGGATGATCTCCATGCTGCGTTTTTTGGGGGCACCCGTCACAGATCCACAGGGGAATACCGCATTGAGCACGTCTCCTAATTTCATCTCAGGCTTTATTTCAGCTTGAACGGTAGATGTCATTTGCAGGACATCGCCGTACTGAGTCACCTCAAATAGCTTGGGAACGGTGACTGTTCCTGGTAAGGCAAGTCGACTCAGATCGTTGCGTAATAAATCGACGATCATGACATTCTCTGCTTGATTCTTTGTATCCGCCGATAAATGCTCGGCCGTATCGTTTAACGCACTGGCAGTGCCTTTCATCGGCATGGCTTTCAAAGTATTGCCTTGCTTTTGAATAAATAATTCGGGCGATTGGGACAGGATAAAGTTTGAGTCTTGTGCAATAAATGCACCAAATCTTCCCGGCTGTCGCTCCCTTAATCGTGCGTACAGAGAGAGTGGGTCACCATAGACTTCACCCGTAATCCGAAAGGTATGATTAATTTGATAAGTGTCGCCATTGCGAATGTACTCTTGAATAGTCTGAATGTCAGAGGTAAACCCCTCTTCGTCAACAGAAAAATGAAGATTAGCTACGCCTGCAGCTTGAGCCTCGGGTTCTAGAGCTGCTATCCTTTTTGCGATGTAATGATCAACATCCGCCTTGCTAAATCTTTCGTAGGATTTAAAAGACCATGCTTGGATTAATGGATGCTCTTTACTTTCACGTTGAGCTAGTGTATCTATATTCTGAATGTATAGACCAAGTTCATAAGCAAACGCAGCGACAACATGCTCTCCCTGAGCCAAAGCTTTATTAATATCCTGCAGGCATTGATCTATTTCCGCAAGTGTCTGCGTATGGCAGGACTGAGGATAGATCATCCAGCACTGGATCGCTTGCTCATAAAGGCGACTACTCGGCTTTGTTGTAGTGCTCTGGGCATCGTCGAGCAGGATCATGCTATCTACCGTCAGCGCTCTAATAATCTGGTGGAAATTACTTTAAAACAGCAGCCGATTCAATCGTGACGGTCTTGCTAGGTACGTCTGACATGCGACCCATTCTTGGCGATGATGCCACCATGGTTGGGATTTTACGAATGGCATCGATTGTTTGAGTGCCTGAAATCACTGTACCGAAAACGGTATAGCCATTACCCATAGCATTAGGGTAATTCAAGCCCTCATTATCTTTCACATTGATGAAGAATTGTGCTGTTGCTGAATCGGGGTCAGAAGTGCGCGCCATAGCGATCGTGTAAGTTTGATTCTTAAGGCCATTTTGAGCTTCTGAAACTACAGGCGCATTGGTCGGTTTTTGTGTCAAGTCCGAAGTAAATCCACCCCCCTGAATCATGAAGCCATCTATTACGCGGTGAAAAATTGTGCCGTTATAAAAACCGCTATTCACATAGTTCAAAAAGTTAGCCGAAGTTTTTGGTGCCTTTACTGAATCAAGCTCAACAACAAAATTACCCATAGTGGTTTTAAATTCCACTTTAGGGCCAGCAAAGCTTGCAGCACTAGCAATGAGGCTGGAAACCAAAAATAGGGAGGCAATGATCTTACGCATACTAAGTGTCCTTAAGAATCGAGTGAAAATAGAGTAAATCTGATTGTATTGCTCAAAGCCCTGAGGGTACTTGACCGGCATAGGAATAAGCCGCCTCTTCAAACATATTCGGCCGATCGAGATAATTTAAGACCCAATCAATGGTGTCGACACCCCAAAAAGCATGCCCATTGATAACTAGGGTTGGCACACCAAATGCTCCATCCACTTTCGCCTTCTCTGTATTACGAATGAGCTGGACTTTGACTTCTGGGGTATCTGGTTTTGGTGTGTTTGCTGATAAGCCAAGGTATAGGCAAAACTCACGCCAAGATAAATTAGGATCTTTACCTTCTACCCACACATATTCAAACGCGCGCTCAACCATGTCCCATTGAGCATCTTGCTCTACTAGTAAACGCTGTGCTGCAACGGTAAGAAAAGGGTGATGCTCTGGAAAGCGAAAGGGTAAATCTAACTTTTCAGCTAACCACACGCAATATTGATAGGTATGGGGACGTTTGGCCTCCACTTCTCCAGGCCCGCGATTATCAGTCGCGCGAAGTAGGCCGCCCAATAAGATGGGTATGGGTTGAATGTCGATACGTTTTTCAAGGCGATGGCGTTGCTTGATATAAAAATAGGAGAATGGAGAAATGATGTCGTAGTAGAACGTACCTGTAGTCCATTTTTGCTCTACTTGATCTTGGCTCATTTCTATTTAGCCTCCTCATCTAACTTGCGCAAGAAGGCCATCTTCTCGGCAATCTGGCTTTCTAAGCCCCGATCAACTGGCTGATACCAATGAGGCTCAGCCATTCCATCGGGTAAGTAAGTTTCTCCAGCAGCATAGGCATGTGGTTCATCGTGTGCATAACGGTATTCTTTGCCGTGACCCAAATCTTTCATGAGTTTGCTTGGGGCATTGCGTAAATGGTTGGGTACAGGTTTACTTTGATCCCTAGCAACATAAGCCCTTGCTGCGTTGTACGCCTGATAACTTGCATTACTTTTAGCGGCGATCGCTAAATAAACAACGGCTTGACCTAGCGCTAATTCACCCTCCGGTGAGCCAAGCCGCTCAAAAGTTTGAGCAGCATCATTAGCTAGTTGCATCGCTCTGGGGTCAGCAAGTCCAATATCTTCCCACGCCATGCGAATAATTCTGCGTGCAAGATATCGGGGGTCTGCACCCCCATCTATCATTCGACAAAACCAATACAGCGCAGCATCGGGATTGGAGCCGCGCACCGATTTATGTAGAGCAGATATTTGATCGTAAAAGTGATCTCCGCCTTTATCGAAACGACGCGCCTGGACTGTTAAAGCATTTTCAATAAACTGCTGATCTATTCTGCGAATCTGAGAGTTTGGTGCTGAGACTGCATTACGCACTTG
>Ga0114975_10003359_pt1 | contig 10678 bp, 10 predicted proteins | sample S_130626_EF_Meta_FD_87031 | JGI IMG/M metagenome (GOLD analysis project Ga0114975, IMG submission 87031) | Freshwater microbial communities from Lake Simoncouche, Canada to study carbon cycling - S_130626_EF_MetaG | ecosystem: Environmental > Aquatic > Freshwater > Lake | place: Lake...
CATCATTGGCAAGCAACGTAATGGACCAATTGGTACTGTGCGCTTGAGCTGGCAAGGTCCATATACCAAGTTCGACAACTTGGCGATGGGATCAGTAGGTTACTCCTCTGGTGGATACGAGCCCTTCTAATTCAAAAGAAAATAATAAGCAGCAATTAAGAGTAAAAAAGCCTCGCATTGCGAGGCTTTTTAAATTGATGGGAAAGGTATTTAGTTGCCGCCTTCACATTTCTTAATGGATGCGGCTTTGGCGGCACCATAAAGCGGCTTGCCATCCTTGCTTACTGCCTTAGCTTCACAATCATTGGGTTTGGCATCACCCATACACTTCTTGATGGATGCGTCTTTAGCTGCGCCGTAGAGTGGCTTACCTTCTTTACTCACTGCTTTGGCTTCACAGGCTGTTTGATCTGCAAAAGCAGCAGACGGAATTGCAAAACTGAATGCAATACTTAAAGCGATAATGATTTTCTTCATACGAGTCACTCCTAAATGAGTAATCTAAAGAACCAATTGTTCTGTTTGCAAATGTAAACAATATTCAGTGTTTTGGGAATACGGTATTAATGCTATCAGCCGAAAGGCTAATAGTTAAGGTGTCAATCTTCTAGCCTCAGTAAATCTAGCCGCCCAGTAAGGTGAAGTAATGTTTTCCAGGCGTACGGTCCCACCAGCGCTTGGAGCATGGACAAATCTGCCCTGGCCTACATAGATGCCTGCATGCGAATATTTTGCGCCGGTGGTATTGAAAAAGACTAGATCACCGGGTGCAGGAGGGCCGTTATCTACACTTTGACCTCGATTGCTCATCTCTTGAATAGTCCTCGGTAACTTGATGTTTGCAGACTTGTTATAGACATAAGCGATTAATCCACTGCAATCAAACCCCCCATTAGGATTGTTGCCGCCATACCGATAGGGCACACCCACCAAACCGACTGCAGCAATCGAAATGTCTTCGGTGCCCACGCTAGTGTCTTGTTTGAACTGAGCAACTTTAGTCGCAGCATTCTTAGGACCAAAGCTGCTACACCCCATAAGCGAGATAAGGGTGCAAATAAAAATGCCGCACCCCATCAGAGTGCGGCATGAGAAAGTTTGCTTAGAGTGCGTCAGCAGCATGATCCGCAAGACGTGAGCGCTCACCGCGGGCCAGAGTGACATGCCCACCATGACGCCAGCCTTTGAAGCGATCCACCACATAAGTTAGACCTGAAGAGCCTTCAGTTAAGTAAGGTGTGTCGATCTGAGCAATATTACCTAAACAAATAATCTTGGTTCCTGGGCCTGCACGGGTAACCAGGGTTTTCATTTGCTTTGGAGTTAAATTCTGCGCTTCATCAATAATCACAAACTTACTCACAAAAGTTCTGCCGCGCATGAAGTTCATGCTCTTTACCTTAATGCGTGAACGAATCAACTCTTGTGTAGCAGCACGACCCCATTCGCCGGCACCATCTTCATTGCGTTGTAATACCTCAAGATTGTCATCAAATGCACCCATCCAAGGCTGCATTTTTTCTTCTTCAGTACCTGGTAAAAAGCCAATATCCTCACCTACAGGAACGGTGGCTCGGGTAATAATGATCTCGTTGTAGCGCTTACTATCTAATACTTGCTCCAAGCCGGCAGCTAAGGCCAGCAAAGTTTTACCTGTGCCCGCTTGCCCCAGCAATGTGATGAAATCTACATCCGGGTTCATGAGTAGATTCATAGCAAAGTTCTGCTCGCGATTACGTGCTGTCACACTCCACACATTATTTTTCTGATGAGAGAAGTCCCTCAGGGTTTGAAGGAGGGCAGTCTTGCCATTAATCTCTTTGACTTGAGCGTAGAAAGGCGTAGAGCCATCTGGATTTTCTTGATAGACAAACTGATTCACCAGCATGCCGGGAACTGAAGGACCTGTTACACGATAAAACATCGTTCCAGATTTGCCGTCAGCCCAGCTCTCCATGTCCTTGCCATGCTTTGGCCAGAAGTCTGCAGGTAGTGCCATAACCCCGGAGTACATTAAGTCGCGATCCTCTAAGACCTGGTCGTTAAAGTAATCTTCGGCAGGCAAACCAAGTGCGCGCGCCTTAATGCGCATATTGATATCTTTGGATACCAGAACAACTTCCTGGCCTTTGCGTGTCTTTTGTAATTCACTTACTACTGCCAGGATGAGGTTGTCGCCCTTGCCTTCAGGCAAGCCCTCTGGCAGTGCTTGGGTAGTCAGCTTTGTCTGGAAAAAGAGTCGGCCAGACACATCTTGATTGCCAAGTTTATTAAGGGGAATACCTTCATCTAGTGTGCCACTAGTACCGGCTACCAATTGATCTAAGGAGCGACTTACTGTGCGGGCGTTACGAGCAACCTCTGTCATGCCCTTCTTGTGATTGTCTAATTCCTCAAGGGTAGTCATCGGTAAAAAGAGATCATGTTCAGAGAATCTGAACAAAGAACTTGGGTCATGCATTAAGACGTTGGTATCTAAGACAAATAGACTCGGAGGGCCGGTACGAATAATACGTTTTGGTTTTTCTGGAACAGTGGCCATTTTGTTATCACTGCGTACGCTACGCACAAGCGTTGGGTTATGCTCGCTTTTGATTTTCTCGAGCGCTATTTCAGCGGCCGATAGATCCTCTTCTACATCTATTGCCCAATCTGGCGCATGGCTTTCCATCACAACAGTTTTTGCTGGAGCAGGACGTTTCTTTAAATTCGGAGTGTCCTTGCTACTAATTTTTACTTGGCCAGCAATTTGAGTTGGGATTGGGGGCAATGGCATGCAGACTCTCCTAAAAGAAAAAACCGTCAAGCGAATTGCATTGACGGTTTATAACGAAACTGGGTGTAAAACGATCTGTAAAACGGCGGGGGTTGTTTACCGAGCCTGCTCTTAAGTCTTCAGGCTGATGAGTCAAACGGATTGTGAGACATTCCCGTCGTTTACGGTGCATAAGAACTACTTTACCCCAAATTTTGGGCTTTGCAAGTGCCCTAGATTAAATTAATTTAAAAATTATTTAGTTGCTTGGGCCGCTTGTAATACCTCTGTCACATGACCGGGAACCTTAAGGCCACGCCATTCTTTTACCAGCTTGCCTGAAGAGTCAAAGAGGAAAGTACTGCGCTCTACGCCACGAACTTGTTTGCCATACATATTCTTCATTTTCATGACGCCAAATAGCTGGCATAGGGTTTCCTCAGTATCGGCAACCAGTTCAAATGGCAACTCAAGCTTGCTGCGGAAGTTGTCATGGGACTTCATGCTATCCCGAGATACGCCAACAATCAAAGTATTGGCTTTAGTAAAGGCATCAATGTTGTCGCGAAATTCACCAGACTCCGCGGTACAGCCTGGAGTCATATCTTTTGGGTAAAAATAGACAACCAGTTTTTTGCCTTTGGCCGAGTCTGGGGTAAAGGTCAATCCTGATGTTGCTGGGATTGCACATTGGGGCATTGGCTTTCCAATTTCTACTGTCATGATGGGACTTTCTGATTTAACTTTGTGTATTACGTGTTCTGAGTTAACTTAAACCGTTTGCAAAATGAGTTCGCCGCTTCTATTGGGTATTTCCCCCCAAGCGACTGGCTGCACGGCTATTTTATCCAGTTGCTTAGTGGCTGCCCAAGATTGATGAAGTTCACCCATAGTCACGAGGTCGTGCCCTTGGTTCAGCCAGCCCGCCAATAGTTGCTCAAAGGCGGGTAGAAGCTTTTGGCCTTCAAGCTCTGCATGCAGGGTAAATACTTGATCATTTGGATTACTTTGGGTGATTTCTAGGAGCTTCTTTACGGCACCAAATTCATCGGCATCATCTACTCCAATTAACTCATCAAAAGTCGGTAAGGTGGTTGGATACTGTACATGCTTTGCTTTGCCAGAAGGCAGGTCAAAACGGTAAGGCATCAAGTTGGGTTCAGCCCTGCCATCGGAAGAGTATTGAATGCCCCATTGGTCGAGTTGCTCAAAAGCGGTCTCATTCATTTGCCAGCCAGCTGCACCATAGGTGACTGGAGGGTGGCCAAAGATCTCTATAAAACGATCCCAGCTTTTTTGCATCTGCGCTTTAGTCCATTGGGCATCGCGATGACGCACAGCATCTTGCCAAGCTACATGATCCCAAGTGTGGATACCAGTTTCATGACCGGCTACATCGATGGCACGCATTTCAGTAGCAGCTTGTTTGCCAATATCGGGGCCAGGAAGAAGGACGCCGTATAGCAAAGTCTTAATACCGTAATGCTCAACAACGGATGTGCGACTAACTTTTTTAAGAAAGCCCGGTTTAAAGACTCGCTTGAGTGCCCAGCCAGTATGGTCAGGGCCTAGGCTAAATAGGAAGGTGGCTTTCAGGCCAAAGCGTTCAAGAGTCCGCGCTAGGTTGGGCACGCCTTCTTTAGTCCCGCGCAGAGTATCAACATCTACCTTGAGTGCAATCTTCGCCATGAAGCCTTAAATGTACTTTTGATTATTCTTTATCAACTAAATGACGTGCGTTTTCTACGTCATGGCGATAGGCTTCGAAAATATTCTTCAGCGCATCGCTCATATTGATAGTCGGCTTCCAGCCTAATTCAGTCATCGTGTTGTCAATTGCTGGAACACGATTCTGAACGTCCTGATAGCCTTCGCCGTAATAAGCGCCAGAGGTAGTTTCAACTATCTTCACCTCATTTGCTGTCTTTGCATATTCAGGAATGCTACGAGCGATGTCGAGCATCTGATTGGCGAGCTCACGAATAGAGTGATTGTTTTTTGGATTTCCGATGTTATAGATCTTGCCGTCAGCAACACCATCTTTGTTGTCGATGATGCGCATTAAGGCATCGATACCATCATCAATGTAAGTAAAGGCACGTTTTTGCGCGCCACCATCAACCACATTGATAGCTTCGCCACGAACGATATGGCCCAAGAACTGAGTAACTACACGGGAAGAGCCTTCTTTTGGTGTGTAGATGCTATCTAGTCCGGGACCAATCCAGTTAAATGGGCGAAAGAGGGTGAAGCGCAAACCTTCCATGCCGTATCCCCAAATTACGCGATCCATCAATTGTTTAGAACAAGCATAGATCCAGCGTGGCTTGTTGATTGGGCCATAAACCATATTTGACTTAGCGGGATCAAACTCACCATCCTCACACATGCCATAGACTTCTGATGTGGATGGAAAGACCAAATGCTTTTTGTATTTCACTGCTGAGCGCACGATTGGTAAGTTGGCTTCAAAGTCGAGCTCAAATACTTTTAATGGTTGCTGAACATAAGTTGCTGGTGTAGCAATGGCTACTAAGGGCAAGATGACATCACATTTGCGGATGTGATATTCAACCCATTCCTTATTGATGGTGATATCACCTTCAAAGAAATGCATACGGGGATGGCTCACCAAATCACCAAGGCGATCATTTTGCATATCCATGCCATAGACATGCCAATCGGTTGTCTCCAGGATGCGCTTGGAAAGGTGATGGCCAATAAAGCCGTTTACGCCAAGAATGAGTACTTTTTTCATCTTTACTGCCTCGTTTTTATCTAAAGAGTGCTGCTGGTAATTTGTTAGCTATTTGCTGGGAACCAGTCCAGTATCGCTACTGCCTTTTGGTCCCCACAAACGCCGAATACCTGATTATCAACCACTTGGATGCCGAGAACCTGAAGATCTAGCTGCCTCGGAAATGGGCCTTCTAGGCTAGTGCGAGCCACAATCCTACGTTGACCTTGCCAGTCCGTAAAAGCACCTGGATAGGGGGGTGCAACCGCTCTTACGAGGTTGTGAACCTGCTGAGCAGTCTGATGCCACAGAATCTCTCCATCCGCAGGCTTACGACCCCCAAAATAGCTTCCCTGAGACAGATTATTGGGTTTTTTGGGGATGTGGCCTTGAACCAGTTCCGGCAGGACCTGCTTCATTACCGTGACGGCTGCTTGACTAACCTTGCCAAAGACATCAGTGGCGGTTTCATTGGGCCCAATGGAGACAGCTGACTGTCCCACAATGTCGCCCGCATCCGGTTTGACTTCCATCATGTGCAATGTCGCACCGGTTTCTGTTGCGCCATGCAAAATGGCCCAGTTAACAGGAGCTCGTCCACGGAACTTTGGCAGCAGAGAGCCGTGCATATTTAAGGCTCCAATCTTGGCGCAGGCCAAGAGTGCGGCGGGAATCATGTGGCGATAGTAAAAAGAGAAAAGGTAAGCAGGCGCTAGCTTTTGAAGCTGCGGTAGGAGATCGATCAGCTGATTGGCGTCTGGTGTGATGTAAGGAATATTTTGATCCAGACATAGTTTTGCAACACTCCCAAACCAGACATTCTCATTAGGATCATCTTGATGGGTGACTACTAGATCAATCTGAATACCTGCATCCAGTAGCGCCTTGAGGCAGTTAACGCCAACATCATGATAAGCAAAGACGACTGCGTGCAATTATTTTTTCTCTAAAACAGTTTGCACAACATAGCGTGGGCGCTCGCGAACTTGTTGGTAGATACGGCCAATATACTCACCGAGTAGACCAAGACCAAAGAGCATCACGCCAATCAGGAAGAAGGTAAGAGCGAAGAGGGTGAACACTCCCTCAACCTCAGCGCCGAGTACAAAGCGGCGAACCAAAAGGTAGATGAATAGGCTGCCAGCAGCCATTGCCAGCAACATGCCCAGAATCGAGAAAATCTGCAAGGGCATTACGGAGAAGCCGGTAACTAAATCAAAGTTCAAGCGAATGAGTTGATAGAGGCTGTACTTGGACTCACCGGCAAAACGTTCTTCATGTTTTACGGTAATTTCTGTAGGGTTCGATGCGAATGTGTAAGCCAGTGCCGGAATGAAGGTGTTGCTCTCATCACACTGACGTACGAGATCAACAATACGTCGGCTATATCCACGTAGCATGCAGCCTTGATCAGTCATTGTGATGCGAGTAATTTTCTGACGCAAATGATTCATCGCACGTGAGGCAAATTTTCTGAAGAAGCTATCGCGACGATCGGCACGAATAGTGCCAACATAGTCATGACCCTTAAGTAATTCATTTACCAGGGCATCGATTTCTTCTGGCGGATTTTGTAGGTCAGCGTCCAGGGTGATGATGTATTCACCATGGGAATATTCAAAGCCAGCCATGATGGCCATGTGCTGACCAAAGTTGCTATGGAATAACACTGCACGTGTAACATCGGGGCGGAGCTCAACCTGCTTAGCCAAGATGCCAGCGGAGCGATCTTTGCTGCCATCATTTACAAACACCACTTCATAAGCAATCTGGCGTTTACTGGCCATGACATCTAGCGCAGGGTAAAGGCGATCAAATAGGGCTTGAAGGCCGTCTTCCTCGTTGTAAACGGGAATGACAATGCTCAGTGTCGGATTGCAGGCTTGGGTAGCTATATTTGCAGTCATGCCGCAATTTTGCCTGATTCCGGTCTAGGCCCTAGTTTTTACGATGTTTCTTCAGGATTCCAGTCAAACCCTTGGCTATACGGCCAATATCCTCATCTACCATCCCTGGAAAAAGGGGGAGTGTCAAGATAGAGCGGCCAATACGCATTGCAACTGGGGTGTCTTCAGCTTTATAACCCTGCTTTTGGTAAAGCGTAAATCCAGTAATCAAAGGGTAGTGAACGCCAGTACCAATACCTAAATCTTTAAGTTCAGACATCACCTGGGCGCGATCCACGTTCAATTGCTCAAGAGGGAGGATGACTTGGAACATATGCCAGTTGCTATCAGTGAAGTTCTCCACAGGCAACTCTAAATTGAGAGTCATTAAGTCGGCAGATTTCATTTCATGGCGAATGGCATCGAAATACTGTTTAGCTAAAGCACTCCGACGTGCCTGAAACCCTGGCAACTGTTTGAGTTGATGTAGACCAATGACTGCATTGACATCAGTTAAATTGTCTTTACCGCCAAGTACATCAACATCCATACCATCCATACCATGGCGCGTGAGACCTTGAAGACGAAACTTCTCTGCGAGCTTTGCTTCATCAGCATTATTAAAAACAAGACAGCCGCCTTCAACAGTAGATAAGTTTTTATTTGCCTGAAAGCTAAAACTCACGAGATCGCCAATACTGCCAATTTTTTGACCTTTCCACTGCGATCCAAATGCTTGCGCTGCATCTTCAATCACACGTAGCTTGTATTGCTTGGCTAAGTCATAGAGTTGATCCATATTGACAGGCAGCCCAGCCAAATAAACGGGCATGATGGCCCGAGTCTTTGGTGTAATGGCTGCAACTATCTTATTTAAATCAATGTTGCGTGTAACGGGATCAATGTCGATAAATACAGGTGTCGCACCCACACTCAGAATCACATTTGAGGTGGCAACCCAAGAAATAGGAGTGGTGATGACTTCATCCCCAGCCCCAATGCCGGCAACCTGCAAGGCGATTTTCATGGTGGCGGTGCCGTTGGCAAAGCAACGTACAGGGCGACCGCCGAAATAGTCACTCAAAGTGGCCTCAAATTCCGCTAACTTCGGTCCTGAAGTAACCCAACCAGAACGCAAAACCTCCGCAACCGCATCAATTGTTTCTTGATTGAAGTGTGGCCGCGTAAAAGGAATGAAGGGAAGGGTGTTTTCAGTAGTTGACATGGTGAACCTTAAAAACTTATTGTGCGGAGCTGCTTTGTGAATCTGGGTGTTTAACAATGACGCGTCGCGAATCTCGACCCACTTCTTGCATTGGTATATTGAGCTTCTGAAGCTCGATATATTGCTCTGGAACCATCAAGGCATAGGCGCTTTTATCTTCTTTCCAGCGTTCGATAAATGCAGCAAAGGTAGAGATCCATAACTCAGGTTCCTGCTTCACACCAAACTCAAGCTCATCTGGAGACTCCACCATGATCATGGTTCTGCCAAGATAGAACGGTACCGTGTGATCAAGAATTCGGACAGAATAAAAATTGACTTTTTCCGGAATGCCCGGCTTCACTTTCTCGACTAAATCAATGCCAGATACAGCGCGACCCAGAGTCTCATGGCCTGTTCCAGAGATGATTGCACAGAGAAAAAATCCACAAGCAAAACTGGTAATGCTACTCAAACCATTACGTTTACTTTGTATGGCTGTCAGTAGGCTACATGCAATTAAGGCAATCAGTGCGGCAACTATCCAGTAAATGTATTGTGCATAGGACTCAATTTCATCCGGCCTCGCTTCTTTGCTAACCTCGCCTAAAAAGAAAAATCCAAGGACGCCCACGATTGCAAAGAAGAGGGCTTGTAATTTCCAAGGTAAGCCCAGCGCATTACCAAGGCCCAAATTGCGATCTAAGCAATGACCAACAAGGATTGCCAGTGCCGGAAAGACTGGGATGATGTAGCCAGGTAATTTTGATTGAGAGATGCTAAAAAATCCCATGATGACAGCAAACCAGCAGGTGAGTAACCAGCCGCTCGAAAACTGTCGATTACGCTCTCGCCAGGCCTGAGCAAGCGCTTCAGGAATTTGCGCAATCCATGGCAAAAAGCCAATTAGTAGCAGGGGTATGAAGTAATAAATCGGACCAGTGCGGCTGTGAGCTGTTTGTGTAAATCGTTGCAGGTGTTCATGAATAAAGAAGAACTCCAGAAATTCTGGATTACGGTGCGCCACCAAAACAAACCAAGGCGCAGTAATTGCTAAAAATAAAATTGTGCCGCTAATGATATGTAGTCGCTTCCAGATCTTCCAGTCCCATGCGGTAATCGAATACACAACAAACACCATGCCAGGGATAGCGATCCCGATAACGCCTTTGGATAATGTTGCTAGGGCCATGAAGGCCCAACAGGCCCACATCCACCTCCTGTTATCGGTCGAGTTTTGAGAACTTTGTGCCAATAAAAGACTACATAGTGCCGCAACCAAAAATGCCGACAATCCCATGTCAAGCGAATTGATGTGTCCGCCAATCACCCACATTGGGCTAGATGCTAAAGCGATTGCAGCCAGCCAACCAGCTCGTGGAGTGTAGATGCGAGCGCCAGTAAATCCAATAAATACAATTGTTAAAAATCCAGTGAGCGCAGTCCATAAGCGCGCTTGCCAATCACCAATGCCAAAAAGATTGAAGGCGGTAGCGGTAGCCCAAATTTGTAAAGGCGGTTTCTCAAAATACTTGTAACCGTTGTAGCGAGGAGTGACCCAATCTCCTGTAACGAACATTTCACGCGCAATCTCGGCATAACGCCCTTCATCGGACGGAATGAGGTGACGGTAATTTAAGGTGCCAAACCACAGTAAGGCATAGATCAAAACCAGAATCAAAATAGTTACTGGATTGAGGGTGCTTGACTGCCGAATTTGGCCAAACTGCATTAGACGGCTTCCACAATCAGGGCGAGTAGGACTTGGCGTCCTTCACCTACAAGAATGTTGTAGGTGCGACAAGCGGCCTGAGAATCCATGATCTCAAAGCCAAGCCTAGCGTCGATGAGGGTTTTTAAAAGCTCAGGCCTTGGGAATCGCTGGCGTTTACCGGTGCCAATAATGATTAATTCAGGCTTAAGAGAAGCCATTTGAGCGAAATCTGCTGAACTCAGCCCTTCAAAAGACTTTACGGCCCATTCCAGGATTTCACCGTCAGAACTCAGTAAAACCGCGTGACTATAGGGGATCTTATTGATCTCGATGTAGCCATCGCCGTAACCGGTGATCGTATTGGCTCCGGAATGGGGGTCAG
>Ga0114975_10003364_pt1 | contig 10672 bp, 10 predicted proteins | sample S_130626_EF_Meta_FD_87031 | JGI IMG/M metagenome (GOLD analysis project Ga0114975, IMG submission 87031) | Freshwater microbial communities from Lake Simoncouche, Canada to study carbon cycling - S_130626_EF_MetaG | ecosystem: Environmental > Aquatic > Freshwater > Lake | place: Lake...
TACCCACTCACAACAACAACCCTTCCAGTTCGTGGAGCAAAGGGCGAGGCTGTGGTGGCAGTACAAAAAGCACTAAAAGCTGCTGGCCTAGAAGTTAAGGGTGGTATTGATGGCGCATTTGGTTCAGGCACTACATCAACTATTTCAACTTTCCAGACAAGCAAAGGTTTGGCAGTAAGTGGAGTACTCGATATCCCGACAGCGGTTGCACTCGCTTTGATCGCTCCAATTGCAACACCTGCTCCAGCACCAGCACCTGCACCTGCTGCAGTAAGCATCGCGAGCGCACCTACCCTTCTTGACCCTTCTGTTCTTCCTGTTCGCGGTAATCGTGGTGATGCCGTACGTACATTGCAGAATGCGCTTATTGGTGCAGGAATTGAAGTTAAGGGCGGCGCTGATGGTGTTTTCGGTGGAGCAACATTTATCGCACTTCAGAAGTATCAAACAGCTAACGCTCTTACAGTGACTGGAACGTTGACAACCCAAACAGCAGTAAAGCTCGGTCTTGTAGCTGCACCTGCCGTGACAATTTCAGTATTCCCAGTTCAAGGTCTTTGCAGCTACGAGAACACTTGGCACGCACCTCGTGGTACTGATCGCCTCCACCTTGGAGTTGACATCATTGCAAAAGAAGGAAACCTTCTTTATGCAGTCGCCGACGGCACAATCACAAAGCTCTACACAGTTGGAACTGACAAACTTGCCGGTAACGGCGTTCGTTTGACAACAGCCGACGGAACCTACTTTTTCTACGGACACATGCAAAAGCTCGCTGACGGAATCACCATTGGTACCAAAGTCAAGGCTGGGCAAGTTGTGGGTTACGTCGGAAAGACTGGCGACACCAACACACCTCACCTTCACATCGAGGTACATCCTCTCGGTGGCGCAGCAATTGACCCAACTCCAGTTATGGCTGCAGTTGATGCATGCAGCGTTACAACTCCACTCGCAGCACCAGCGGCCTAATACAAATCGTCTTCGTTCTCTTTCTTGTCACACGATCCAGTGATGAGAAAGAGAACGTCGATATTGAGTACTACGGACGAACTTCGTAGAAAGCATTCACTGAATGCTCAACATCTAGTTTCTTGAAGCGCGTGAATCCAGCTTCAAGAGCCATTGACTCGGCCCTAACAGCAGACAGGCCCAACGTACCGAGTCCTTCTCCTCCTGCTTCGGACATAGCTGACGACATACAACTAAGAACGCTGATTCCGTATAGCAAAGATGCCATCGGGTTTTTTGAAACGTTCAACTCAAGAGAATCGTGGGCCTTGATGTCCACTAATAACCACGTGCCATCATGCTTCAAGGCTTTGCGAATGGTCTTCATCATTTCTGTCGGATGAGTCATGTCGTGAATGCAATCAAAAGTACAGATCAGGTCATATCTGTTGTCATCTGCAATTGGTGTGTCTCGAGGGTCGAAAAATGAGACATTGCGAGAACCAGATTCGGACTTTCGTTCCTCAGCGCGCTCAAGTGCGAACTTCGAAATATCGAAACCATCAATAACGCTTTTCGGGTAAGTGGTGCCCAACAATAAGGCCGCCCCACCAGAGCCACATCCGATATCCGCTACTCGAATGCCTCCATCCAACTTTTCTGAGAGGCCATCTAACGCGGGAATGACCATTGGTATGAGAAAATTCTGGTTCCATGGCTCAAAACTACGTTCAATACCAACAGCGCCTTCCGGTCCATGCGAGTCGTAGTCGTGTCCTACGCCCGTTCGAAATGCTTCAGGCATGGAATTCAATGCGCCCATTGTTTGTGGAAGACGGTGAAACATTCCCATTCCATACGCCGGATGATTGGGTGTAGCCAATACAGCAACACCTTCTGGCGACAAATGGAAAACTGGATTCGGGTTTGATAGATCCGCACATGAAACGATGCGCGCTGCAACCTGATTATGCAGCCATTCACGCACCCAGCGTTCGTGTAGACCAGCCTTAGTGGCAAGTGATGCTGAAGTGTCTCCGTCCTTAGATGAAGCCATAACTTCATACAGTCCAAGTCGATCGCCGAGGTGAATCATCCCGGCTGTCACTGCTCCTTCAAGTTTGCTGAAGATCCCGAAAGAGAACATCTTGAGGGCATCCGGATCAATTGGCCGTTGTTCTGTCATGTCCGCAATCTACGACAAAAATAGTGACGAACGATTACTCAATAGGTTCGCAGGTCCTTCGGTAAATGTTCGTTACCTGACAGCTGACTCAGACCGAACGTCATTCCATCGCCTATCTCGAAGACCTCTAAACGATTTACTGTCGCATGACCAATTACGAGTCTTTCCCATTCCCATGGTGTGGGAGGAAAACCAAGCATGTGGCAAATACTCACACTGCTTGTTCCGGCATGCGCCACTAGAAGAATGCGGGAATCATGTCGATAAGAACTTGTCTTTTTCCAAATGGGTAGATCAGTTTCAGCCCGTACTAAACCGTGTTCTTCCAGGAACAAACTTGCGCCCACATTTATTCGCTGAACAAAATCAGACACCGCTTCCCCGCCATCAAGTCCGCCCCAGCGTTCATGAGAAGGTTTTGCCTTCTCAGATTTGTAGGCTTCGATTGCCTTTTCTTCGGGAGTTCCATGCCAGATTGGATTTCGAATTTCCTCTAACCAGGGAGCAATGACTAGCTCCATTTTCAATGCAGAAAGTATTGGAGCAGCTGTTTGTTGTGTACGCACAAGGGGCGAGACATAAACATGGTCAAATTGTTCGTTGGCTGCCCATCCTCCCAATAATTCAGCTTGTTCGAATCCGCGCACGGTTAAGGGTGGATTATCGACGTTCAATCGGTCTCGAACCCACTCTGGCTCTGCGTGCCGAACAAAAACAATTTCCATTGGCTGAATTCTAGAGCGTTACGAGATCAGCGTCTTGCTATTGACTCGGAACAACGAAAACAATTCCACAAGAATCAAATGCACGTTGAAATTGACTTTGATACTGAGCATTATTGGCATCAGCACCGCTCACGTCGTAGATTCCAGCCAACGAATTGCCCAAACAAGCAGCTTCACTATCTGACACCGTGAGGCCAAACTGTGTAGCGACAATCTTTCCGATAACTGAAAGTTCAGATGAATCACTCACAGTATTCATTGTTGGGTCGGTCGCATCCGGACTTGGTATTGAATTCATAGGCAGAGTGATTTCACCGTTGTTCGGTGGTGCTACAGATGACGGTAAGCCACAACGTGTTACCAGTACGCCCTCTATAGCGTTCGCCTCCTGAAGAGCCGCGTCGGATCCTAGGTCTGCTGCAGCAGAAAGTGCATCGGCAATATTCAAAGCCCTATTGACGTCCCAATCGACCGTGTCCATAACGGAAATGAACAAGGAGATCTTCTTGGCAAGTGAAACGGCTTGAACCGTCACCGACTCATCGGATACCGCATTCACTGTTCGTTCATACACAGAGTTTGAATCGGTACGCAATTGTGAATACCGATCTTCCGAGAAATTGTCTAACCCTTGCGAGAAACCGGAGACATAATCGGATGCCGAAACATTTGAACCGCATGAGGCGTCCGAATTGTTTGAGCAAGAACTAAGCAGACCTAATAGCCCCACCAACACTACAACTCTCCAATGGGAGCCAGATCGAGAGTTACGCACATGGCTATTCTGCCAGTACCGCGAGTTATTTGGCAGCCATCTAGTGTCTTGGCATGAACAAGATTGACGTATCTATGGCGATATTGCGCATTTCGATGGGTACATCAATTGCGTATCACGGAATCAACAAGGCGAAAAGTATTGCTGGAACCACATCATGGTTTGCAAGTATCGGAATGAAATGGGCCAAGTTGCAAGCCAGGGTTGCCGCTCTTACTGAAGTCTCTGCGGGGACAGTTCTCGCAATCGGACTCGCGACCCCCTTGGCCTGTGTTGCAATCATTGCCCTGATGACCGTCGCAATAATCACAGTGCACGCACGTGTCGGCTATTTCATATTCCTGCCAAACGGGGGTTGGGAGTATTGCGCTTTCATCGTCGCGGTGGCCACTGCTATTGCGGTCAATGGCCCTGGTTCATTCTCGTTAGATAGTTCCTTGAACATCAACCAAACTGCTGGGCTCTACGCCCTTCCAATTGGTGTGGTTTGTGCGCTGTGTCATCTGGTGCTTTGTTGGCGACCACAAACTACGCCTCCCAAGGCCTAGCCTTTCATTCGTGTTCATTCGTAGATTCACCCGCATCCTTCTCACCGTCATTTGCGTCGGTATCGCAGGAATGTGGGTGTACGCATTCGGATTTGCACCACGAGAGAGTTTCAATAAAATCAATGACTCAGCGTGGCAAGCCCGAGCACAGGCTCATTGCAAGGCCGCAGAAAACATTCGGTTTTCCTTTGAAGATTTAACTCCAATGAAAGCTGACGACCCACTAGCACTTCAGAAAAAAGCCAAACTTGTTGACGCTGCAACAGATGCGCTTGAAGACGCCATAAATTTGATTGCTGCTGACAGACCCTCTGACGCAAAAGGACAGGAACTTGTTCCGGAATGGATCGCGGACTACCGCATCTACATTTCAGACAGGCGCGCTTTTGCTGTTGCATTACAGGGCGCATCTGTTCGCCCTTTCTTTGCAGAAAGCGAAGTCCAAGGTGTGCCCATCAGTGAACGAATCAGTAAGTTTGCGCGGGAGAATGACATGAAGACATGTCAAACGCCATACGACCTGTCCGTCTAGTCGACAGTTACCCAACCCAGTTCGCTGTCGTATCTCCGAACAACTCGTGCGGGCGAACCTACTGCGACTGAGTAGTCCGGGATGTCATGTGTAACAACGGCATTGGCGCCAATGACCACGTGCTTTCCAATTGTTACCCCTGGCAAAATCACAGCCCCGTAGCCAAGCCACGCACCGTCACCAATGACAACTGCACGTTCCGGTTGGGATTGTTGTGAAATCGGTCGAGAAATGTCTTCATACCCGTGATTCTGATCAGTGATGTATACGTGATGTCCAGTCCAAACATCGTTTCCGATTGTGATTGAAAAGTGCCCGACAATCCCGCTCCCTCGCCCAATCAAGCAGCGGTCACCAATTGATACGACTATGTCTGAGATGCATTCTTGGCCTGGCACCATTCCCGCTGATAAAGCAACATCGGGGCCAATCAATGTGTCACTGCCTATTGATATATAACGCTCGTTGAAAATGGTGGTGGGCTTCCACATGATCATGCTGCGTTCACCGAACGCCGCGAACTTCTTTCCCCGCACGTCAGTCGCGCTCGTGGAGGCCCAGAAAGAAAGTCGCCTGTTGAGGTCAACATAAATACGACCAATTAGTTGTCTCAACATAGGGAACACGCTAGTGACCGAGCAGGGCACGGCGGGTACCGTATTGACATGCAGAATCAACCCCACACCATTGCAACTAATCGCGGCACCATCACTGGGCTCGTATCAGCGACAGGCGCTTGCGAATTCCTGGGCATCCCCTTCGCAACCGCAGAACGACTAGAGAATCCCATTGATATCTCTTCGTGGAATGACAACTTCGTAGCGACGTCGTACGGCCCAATTTGCCCGCAGACTCCCGGCATGCTCGAAATGGCTCTCAATATGGATGCGTCACACATGAAGGAGGATTGCCTCAATCTCAATGTCTTCACACCAAGAACACCGACTGAAGGAATGTCATTGCCTGTTCTGGTGTGGATTCACGGTGGTGCTTATACAAACGGAGCCGGTTCGGTCGCGTGGTATCACGGCGAATCTTTGGCTTCACGTGAAACCGTTGTGGTCACAATCAATTATCGACTGGGTCCGTTGGGCTTCCTCGGTGACGGCAATTACGGCACACTCGATATGTTGTCCGCTCTTCGGTGGGTGCAAAGAAATATCTCTGCCTTTGGTGGAAATGAAAAGAACGTCACGATTTTCGGTGAATCCGCCGGAGGCTCTGCCGTCGTATCCCTACTAGCTAGTCCAGAAATTGACGGTCTCGCACATAAGGCATGGGCAATGAGTCCTTCGATTGGTCAACTTCGAGACAGGCCCCGCGCTCTTGAATTGCAAAAACAATTTTTGGAACTTGCAGGCGTGAACAGTTTCGATGAAGTGAAATCATTATCAGTCGAGGAAATTCTTGCCACCCAGCAGAAACAAATGGTTATGCCCACAAAGGCTTTTGATTTTTATGCACCAACAGCAGGTGGGGCATCTCTCTCCACTGACATTCTCCGCGATGCAGCGCGTTCAGCAATTCCGCTAGTCGTTGGCACTAATCGGGATGAAAACAAACTGTGGTCAACCTTTGACGAGGCTTTACTTAACGCTGACATTTCGCGTTGGGAAGAGTTCACCAACGAGACATTCGGAGAACGAGCTCCGCAAGCGCGCAAGGTATATGAATCACTTCGACCTGGCGAAACTCCGGGCGGCTTAATGTCGGCCATCAGCACCGACACAGGCTTTCGTCAGCCAGCGCAACGATTGTGCGAGAACCGTGTGGCCTCTAATACTCCTACTTGGATGTACTGGTTCACATGGCCAACTCCTGCGTTCGGCGGTGTCGTTGGCTGTTGCCACGCATTAGACATTCCTTTCGCATTTGACAATCTTGGTGCCGAAGGTGTTCTGATGATGACAGGCGACGGCGCCGAGCGTGTAGGCATAGCTGACAGGTTTGCGTCTGAGATAGTTGCCTTCGCCACTCATGGTCACCCAAGTTGGAGCCAATTCAACGTCAACGACCGTCCAACATTGGTTATTGATACACAGACCCAGTTGGCTCATGATCCTGAACCAGAGATTCGCAGCCTGTACATATAAGTGACAAACGGCTCCGTAGGAGGCACCAGGGTTCACCCATAACCTTGATGGGTCAAGGAGAGTCCTGAAATGTCAAGTACCCGCTCAAAAGTCATCGTGCCTCATTTGCTCGAACGTAAAAGTTCGTCTGAGCTTCTGACTATGGTCACTGCATATGACTCGACATTCGCTTCCATTGTGGATGAAGCTGGGATTGACTTAATTCTTGTTGGCGATTCGGTCGCAACAGTCATGCAAGGCCAGAAAACGACTTTGGGCGTATCCATGGATCACATGGAATACCACGTTCAGATGGTGGCATCAGCAAAACCCAAGGCATTGATCGTGGGAGACATGCCCTTTGGTTCGTACCAGGCGTCGGTCCGTGATGCAGTTACCAACGCAGTCCGTCTGGTTAAGGCCGGTGCCGAAATTGTCAAGCTTGAAGGTGGTGTACATGTGCGCGAAGCTATCGAGGCGATAGTGCGCGCTGATATTCCAGTGATGGGACATATTGGACTGACACCACAGAGTTACCACCGTATGGGCGGTAACAAAGTGCAAGGACGAACGGAAGGCGACCAAACAGGTAGCAGAGATCGAATTCTGTTAGATGCGCGTGCAGTTGAAGAAGCCGGCGTGTGTGCGTTTGTAATCGAAGCCGTTCCTGCAACCCTTGCAACCGAGATCACCGCAGCGGCTGTCGTACCCACTATTGGCATTGGAGCCGGCGTCAACTGTGATGGTCAGGTTCTTGTCTTGCATGATCTTCTCGGTCTCTCCGAAAGAACATTTACGTTTGCTAAGGCCTACAGCAATTTGCGACAGCTCTCTATTGCCGCGGTGTCGGATTATGTGTCCGACGTTCACAATGGTCGTTTTCCGGACGCGACACATAGCTTCTGAGAATTTGATGCAAATAATTCACTCTGTAGCCGAGATGCAGAAATGGTCATCCATCGAGCACAAAAATGGCAACACCATCGGATTTGTTCCAACTATGGGAGCGCTTCACGAGGGACATGCACATCTTTTCTCTCGCAGTGCGACCTCGCACTCTCGAACTGTGGTCTCTATCTTTGTAAATCCATTGCAATTCAACAGCGAGTCAGACTTAGAGGCATATCCACGCCAACTGAAGCAAGACATTGCAGTTGCAGAGGGCCAAAACGTTGATGTGCTATTCACTCCCAGTCATGAGGAGATGTACCCCACTGGATTCTCCTCGACTGTTTCAGCAGGAGCCATTGCAGAGCACATGGAAGGTTTGCACCGCCCTGGCCATTTCGACGGCGTCGCGACGGTTGTAGTGAAACTTCTGAACGCAGTCTCCCCTGACGTCGCCTATTTCGGAGAAAAAGATTTTCAGCAAGTCGCTGTCATACGTCAAGTTGTTCGAGATCTGAATCTTGCATGCAAGATAACAAGCGTTCCCACAGTCCGAGAACAAAATGGGCTTGCGTTATCCAGCCGAAACACACGTTTATCAGAACAAAACCTAAAACAAGCGTCGCTTATTTTCACTTTGCTCAACGACATAGCTATCAAATGTCGGGCTCAAGAAGTCACCGCCGAGCAGGTCAAGACTGAATTCACTTCTGAACTTGAGTCACGAACGAATGCTCTCGTCGAGTACATCGAGATTGTCGAATCAGTTTCCTTGCAGCCAATCGTGGTTGCTGCACCTGGTTGCACAATTTGTGTGGGCATTTGGTTCGACGATGTTCGTTTGATCGACAACGTCACTATTTAATTCGTTAACGGTGGAGATTCAAGTCCGTCTGGTTAACTCGGAGACGAACACTAAAAGCGGAATCCCCTGACAAGACGCCCGAGCGCCCAAATAATCTTCCGTTCTCCCAGTTAGACAAACCCAGCTCAGGACGAAGTAAAGAAAATTGACCATCAACCCAACGCGTGAATCCATCGCCCACAAATGGAGCATTCGTAGCAGCCCACACAGATTGACGTTCGGCTTCGTTTTCGGAAATAACGCTCACAATAAATTGCGGACTGTAACTATTGAATAATTCAATCGCTTCGTTCATATTGTCAACCAACACAATTGCAAATTCTGGGTTCTCTTCCCATTCGTATTCCGTATTCAAGGTCTCAATTGACCGAACCGAAACTTGAGGTTCTGTACGGTCACCATCAGAGCGACGAACATTGATTTCTTCAATAGACGTCAGAAACATTTCTGCACCCTGAATAGCATGAATTCGCGGACGTGTACCTCGCGGTGCAGCTGCACTCTCTGCGGCTTTCACGATAATTGGTACTTGAATCGATGCCAGAGAACGAATGACGCACACAACGTTCAGCGTGTTGCACACCTTTCTATCGAGACTATGCAGTACACATGATTCGAGTCTGTTCAGATCTGCATACTCACCAACCAACATCCACGCACCACCCGTACCGTGGAGACTGACCGGTACTCCTGATTGCTGAGCGATTGATCCCAATTCCGCTACAGCCTGTCCTGATCCTCTCGCCACGGCAAGGCTGAGTCGAGAGTCGGAGAACAAACCCCAACCAGCAGCGTGCTCGGGCGAATTCAACAGAACTACTGCGTGCTCAGGGAGACCCGCCTCCTGAAGTGCCGGGCGAACAACAAGATCCATCATCGCAATTGCAGTACCCAGCGCATCGCTTCCGATTCTAAATACAACCGTGTTCCCACCTTTAAGAACACCAGTTGCGTCAGCGAAAACATTCGGACGACCCTCGAAAACAAAACCCAACACACCTAAAGGCGCCGCGCGTTGCTCCACCATCCACCCTTCGTGCTCGGTTCGCGAAACAAGCGAATCACGAGACATTGGGGCATCTCGCCACATATGTAATGCAGCGATCATGTCGCGTCTCATGTTTTCTGATAGCACGAGTCGAGTGACTGATCGACCGCGTGCACGAGCGGATTCCTCATCGTGCCGATTGGCCTCGCGCAACTTGCCGTAAATGGTTTCATCCTGCATGGCGGCTGCAGCGAAATCAAAAAATCTATTAATTGATGAGTCGGGTACTAGAGATAACTGGTTAAAGGCCTGAGACGCATCTGAAACAGCAGAGTCAACCAGTGCAACCACCGACTTCGGCAATCGACGGATATCACCATTGTGAGATAGAGCCAGGACTTGATCACCTGGCTCAAGAGATTCTGCAAACTCCTGCGAAACCACAGTCCGATATCGCCCGATAGCCACTAGGTCTCCGGCTCGAAGTAGATCGTCACTTGTCATTGTTCTATTCTGCTGTGTGTGAGTACTCAAGATGACAATCGGTTCTATTTCCGCCAACTTCTTAGTGGCCGGGATTTCGGCACCCAGAACCCAATCGCACACCAGATGGTCAATTTTGCATATCTCGTAGGAGATGCCAATACGAAGGAATGCCTTCTTGTGGACCCGGCGTATGCCATAGATGACCTGCTTGGCATCGCTGAAGCAGACGGGATGACTGTGACTGGTGTGCTCGCGAGCCACTATCACCCTGACCATGTTGGAGGCTCAATGATGGGCCACACCATCGAAGGTGTCGCAGCTTTGCTAGAGCGCGTCAGCGTGCCAATTCATGTCAATCGCCACGAGGCCCCATGGGTTCTGAAAACAACGGGAATCTCGGAGTCTGATCTGATGGTTCATGAAGCGGGAGACGTGGTGACTGTCGGAAACGTTGAGATCACATGTGTACATACGCCTGGGCACACTCCCGGCAGCCAATGCTTCCTCACTAATGGTTGTCTCATTTCAGGCGACACGCTCTTTCTTGACGGCTGTGGCAGAACTGATCTCCCGGGTTCAAACGTGTCGGACATGTACGACAGTTTGACTCTCTTAGCTGGGCTACCTAATGACACGGTGGTGTTGCCTGGACATCA
>Ga0114975_10003366_pt1 | contig 10669 bp, 8 predicted proteins | sample S_130626_EF_Meta_FD_87031 | JGI IMG/M metagenome (GOLD analysis project Ga0114975, IMG submission 87031) | Freshwater microbial communities from Lake Simoncouche, Canada to study carbon cycling - S_130626_EF_MetaG | ecosystem: Environmental > Aquatic > Freshwater > Lake | place: Lake...
AAATAACTCGCGGAACATGGCGAATTATCGATAACCCACCTGTCGTCTTTCGTCGCACCGCATTAACCGCACCTTTCCCCCGCCCAAAGGTAGGAGGTGATTTTTCTAAACTCTTTTCCATTATAAATATTCCGAAAGACCAGGAAGGTTTAGTGCTGGGATTCATAATTTCAGCATATTTTGAATCAATTCCACATCCAATCATCGGTCTCAATGGAGAACAAGGAAGCGGAAAATCAGGAACTGCAAAGCGCCTTGTCTCACTCATTGACCCCTCTCCTGCTGCACTTCAGAGTCCGCCTAAAGATTTAATGGCTTGGATTGAACTGGCTGCTGGTTCATATGCAATCTCATTAGACAACCTAAGCAAACTCAATGACTGGCTATCTGATTCTCTCTGCCGAGCATCAACTGGCGACAGTCTTGTAAAACGTCAGCATTATTCGGACAAAGACCTAGTTGTCCACAAATTTAAGCGAGTCATTATTCTGAATGGAATCAATCTCACAATTCTGCGAGATGACCTTGCTGACCGAATAATCCCTATAAGTCTTCCTGTCATCACAAGTCATCACCGAAAATATGAGGCGGACTTGGAAGATGACTGGGCAAACGCATTCTCTGAAATCTTTGGAGGAATTCTCACGCTTTGTGCAAAAGTGCTCGAGGGCTACGAAATGGTGGAACTTGCCGAACTACCGCGTATGGCCGACTTTGCTCGGATTCTCAAAGCAATAGATATGGTGAGAGGAACTGATTCTCTTTCAGCATATTTGGAAGAAATCGGAAAGATGGCTTCAAACGCAATTGATGGAGACAACTTCCTAAAAGTTCTCCGAAAGTTGATTCCAAATTCTTGGACAGGAACAGCGGCCGAGTTATTGGATTTAGTAAGTCCAGCCATGCCACTAGGTCTTGATAAAACTTGGCCTACCTCTGCACGTGAAGTAACGGAGAAGTTAACTCGCACCAGTCCGACTCTGCGAAAAGTTGGCTGGAATATCGAAGACCTTGGTTCAAGCAATGAGAACAAAACAAAGCGATGGCGTATTGCTCCGCCCACGGGTGTCACGGGTGAGATTTTTACTCTCTACACAAAAAGTAAGGGGGGAGAAGACAGTGCAGCATCTTGAAAAAATACACCCGTCTTACCCGTGAAGTAGGTAAGTGGTCTAAACAGAGCAGATACAAATAACTTAACGTTGACTGACATCTAGGTTAGTTGATTAGTGGAATAGTGATTTGTTGGCATTGTTACTGTTTATGAAAGGGACGCTCGTAAAATGGCCACTTTCTGACAGTTAAAACTGTTTCAAAACTCACCCGAAAATGGTCAGAAATTAAGATATCTGGCAGGAGCGAGCCAAAAACCTTGGGCTTGTCGGAGATGGCCAATAGCATTGCCCCGTAGCCAATCGGCTGAAATCCGAGGTTAGGGGGTCTGAATGCGCAGTTCAGAGCGGGCACGAGACCTCGGTGAAGTCTTCACCCCTGAAGGCAAGGTCAACGAGATGTTGGACCTTCTTCAAGACATCAACTACGCGAGTAAGTTTCTGGAACCTGGCTGTGGAAGTGGAAACTTCCTTGTGGAGATTTTGAGCCGCAAGATAGATATGGTCGCTCGACTACCCGAGGTTGCAACCTCTTTGAAATCTGGGCGTCTATCTGAATTCGAATTCAAGTGCGTTGTGGCGCTTGCTTCGATTTATGGCGTGGATATAGATTCATTAAACGTCCAGGAATCCCGTGAACGTTTATTGGAAGTTTTCACTGAAAAATACAAGGCACTAACTAAAAATGATTTACCCGATTACTTAAGTGCCACAGTCGGCCATGTGCTTCAAGTGAATATTCTCCTTGGCGACCTCGTGAACGCACCAGAAAAGGTTGAGGTCATTGAGTATTCGGAACTGCCTAATCAGCGCATCAAGCAACGAGTATTCAGATTCTCTGACTTGATTTTTCCTGAGGATGAAGTCTTTGAAGATAATGACATGCTTTTTGGCCACGTACCAGTTGCCCTACGAGATTTACCTTTAATGTCTTATACGGAAATGGGCATGAAAAATGCTGGTTGAAACCCAGGGCCATGTTCCTGACATTCTGGACTGTATTGCAAACCTCAGTTCTGACGAAGTTTTTACCCCGCCAAATGTTGCCAATCAAGTTTTAGACTTACTGCCACAAAAGATTTGGTCTAACCCAGATATTAAGATTCTTGACCCCTGCGCAAAGACTGGGATTTTTCTAAGGGAATCTGCACGTCGACTTATGGTCGGACTTGAAAAGAAGATTCCAAACGAAATAGAGCGAAGAGAGCATATTTTCAAGAATATGTTATTTGGTATGGCTATTACCGAATTAACGGGCCTAGTGTCTCGACGAAGCCTCTACTACTCAAAAGACGCTATGAATGATTTTTCAATTGTCCAATTTAAAGATTCTGATGGAAATATCCAGTTCAAGAGAATGGAGCATGATTATGTGCAAGGAAAATGCAAAGTTTGTGGGTCCCCTTACGAAAATTTGGAACGTGGCGAGTCCATGGAAAATTATGCCTACCAGTTCATTCACGAGGAGGTTTCAGACGATATGAGATTTGATGTAGTAATTGGTAATCCACCATATCAACTTGAGTCTGGCGGATTTGGAGCACAAGCCACTCCGATATATCAGTTGTTCGTTGAGCAAGCCTTCAAACTGAAACCTAGATACGTCGCGATGATTATTCCGTCACGATGGTTTTCTGGAGGAATGGGTCTAAGTAATTTCCGTAAGCGAATGCTTTCTTCAACTAAGTTTAGAAAGTTGGTGGATTTTCCCGACGCGTCTGAGGTATTCCCAGGTGTTGTGATTCGAGGCGGAATTTGCTATTTCCTTTGGGACGAGAAATACGATGGTAAATGTGAGATATCCACCGTACAGAACCAGCAATCACCGAGTTCTTCAATGCGGTATTTGGGTGAGCACGGAGATACTTTCATACGTTTCAATGAAGCGATTCCTATCTTAGAAAAATTGCAAGAGACTCTTACGAAGAATGGCAGCCTAGAAGATTTAATTAGTCCTATAAATCCCTTTGGCATTCCCACGAACTTCAAAGATTATAAAGAAAAATCGTTTGCAGGGTCGATTTTGCTATACACATATGACGGGTTCAAACACGTTAGCAAATCTGAAGTTAAGACCAACCTAAACTGGATTAATAAATGGAAGGTTTTTATCCCTAAAGCAGAATCAGGTAATGATGTTTATCCAAGAAATATCATCGGAAAGCCAGTTGTTTCGCCACCAAAGAGTGTATGCACCATGAGTTATTTGGTCGCAGGCGTTTTTGATTCTGAAGAGGAAGCAGAAAATTATGCTTCCTATCTCAGGTCTAAATTCGCGAGATTTGTAATCGGTCTTCGCAAAGTATCTATGGATGTAAGTAGAGCGAATTTCTCATTTGTGCCGCAATTGGTTTTTCAAAAGAGTTGGACAGACGCTCAACTTTACAAAAAGTTCAATCTGTCTCAAGCGGAGATAGATTTTATTGATTCAAAAATTAAAGAGATGTAGGCAATCAATTGCGCTCAAAATTCATATCAACATTAGGCCAGCCAAAGATTTATGCGTACACGACCCCAGAGTATGCAAAACGCAAATGGTTAGGTTCTCGTGAAGGTATAGGTCTTCTGAAGATTGGCTATACCGAACGCGATGTGGAATCGCGTATGCGCGAACACTTTCCAACTAAAGGCCCAGATAAGAACCCTTACAAAATAATGCTTGTTGATGATGCACTCACTAAAGATGGAAAATTCTTTACTGACCATGCCATTCATCGCATTCTTCAAGAATCTGGTTTCAGCCGAGTAGGTGGAGAGTGGTTTGAATGCACTGTAAGTGATGTTGAACGAGCAATTCTTCAGCAGAAGTTGGGGAAACCACTAGAGGAGACACGCACTAATGATTTCCCAATGCGTCCTGAACAAAAGGAAGCGGTCCGCATAACTCAGGATTATTTCGAAGGTGAAATTACGCGTGGTAGCAAATCTCCACACTTCTTATGGAATGCAAAGATGCGATTCGGAAAAACTTTCAGTGCGTATCAATTGGCAAAGTCAATGAAGTGGAAGCGCGTTATGGTGCTCACCTATAAACCTGCTGTTGAACGAGAATGGCGTGCGGAATTAGCGTCCCATGTTGATTTTCAAGGTTGGCAATTCTTCGGACGTGGAGATGATTTCAGTAAGATTGATGGGCGTAAGCCGCTTATTTGGTTTGCATCTTTTCAGGATATTTTAGGCAAGAGTCCAACTGGCGGAATTAAGCAACGTTATGAGGCAGCCCGTGTTATTGATTGGGATTGCATCATGCTCGATGAATACCACTTTGGCTCATGGCGCGATGCCGCAAAGGAACTTTACGACGCTGATTCCAGTGAAGGTCAGATAGAAGAGGAATTCTCAGAGGAGAAATTCCCACTTAGCGCCAATGCATTTCTATATTTAACTGGAACCCCTTTCCGTGCCCTTGCAAATGGGGAATTCCTAGAAGACCAGATTTTTACCTGGTCATATATCGACGAACAAAGAGCGAAACTAGAGTGGAATAAATCTGAACCAAATCCGTATTCAGAACTACCACAGATGGTTCTTATGACGTATCAACTTCCAGATGAAGTGAGAAACGTCGCCTTACGTGGAGAGATGAATGAATTCGATTTGAATGAGTTTTTCAAAGCAGAGGAAATTAAAGATAAGAACGGTAAACCTACGGGTAAGCATAAATTCTTACACAAGAGTGAAGTCCAAATGTGGCTTTCCCTAATTCGGGGTCAATATCTGCAAGCAGGTTTCAAACCTGATTCAGGTGGAACTAAACCTCCACTTCCTTATGCCGATGCCGAACTTCTCGCATATCTCAATCACAGTTTTTGGTTCCTACCAAACGTTGCCTCGTGTTATGCAATGGCGGAAATTTTGAGAGAACCAGTCAATAGTTTCTTCTCCGATTACAACATCGTCGTTGCGGCAGGGCCACAGGCAGGAATGGGAACTGAAGCACTTCCACCAGTGCTCAACGCAATTGGTAGAGGGCAAGACACCAAATCAATCACGTTATCTTGTGCGAAATTGACTACTGGCGTCTCTGTTCCTCAATGGTGCGGAATGTTTATGCTTAAGAACACGAGCAGCCCTGAAACATATTTCCAAACTGCATTCCGAGTGCAAACTCCTTGGACAGTCCGTAATGCAGACAAGACAGACCCAAGGACCCAAGAGATTCTTAAAGAAAAATGCTATATCTTCGACTTTGCACCTAATCGTGCATTGAAGTTAATTACCGAATATTCAAGCCGCCTAGATTTACGAGATACATCACAAGTTGAGGAGAAAATCAAAGACTTCCTGAACTTCTTGCCTGTGCTCGCGTATGACGGATTCAGCATGACTCCATTGGATGCACGTGAATTGTTAGACATAGCAGCATCAGGTGTTGGTGCCACTATGTTGGCGCGCAGATGGCAGAGTGCTCAATTGGTTCGGGTGGACAACGACACAATCGAACGTCTCTTGAATAATCCTGACATCATTGCGGCTCTTGAAGGCATTGAAGCATTTAGAAATCTAGGCAAAGACTTAACGAAGGTAATCAATTCGGAGAAGGCTCTGGCCAAGTTAGAGAGAGAAAAAACTCCTAAATCCCCAGTTGACAAGAAGGAAGAAAAAGAGAATAAGAGTTTCAAGCGAGAGTTGAGAGAAAAACTCCTCAAATTTGTCTCAAGAGTTCCAGTATTTATGTATCTTACTGACTATCGAGAAGAAACCCTTAAAGACGTAATCATGCAGTTAGAAAGAGGGCTGTTTACAAAGGTCACTGGTTTGCAGATTCAAGACTTCGAGAAGATGTGCGAAATTGGAGTTTTCAATTCTCAAGCGATGAACTCGGCCATCTTCTCATTTAGACGTTTTGAATTGGGAAGTTTGCACTACGCAGGTGGAGGAACTGAGTTAGAAAAAATTGGATTGTTTGATACAACCGTTTCAGCAATTGAGGGATTGTAGTTTTTACTTTTTACCTCTTCAATTTTTTACCTCTTCAATTTTTTACTTTTACCTATTGCTCCACAAATAGATATTTGACTTAATTTATTTCCCGGTGTATTAATTACTTACACAACGTTAGGAGATAATCGCAAATAATTTATTAGGAAAAGCGCGTCTTGGAATGCGTGAACAAGTTGGACCGCTAGACATTTGGGGGCTACATCTCCCACCAGAACTCACACTTAAAGATAATTCAATTCATATCGCTGATGCTGGAATGCTCAGATTCGCAGAGTGTGAAAGACCAACAATTGGTCGAATACTTGCATTCAATGATGAGTCCGCGCCTGTGCTCTTGCAGGAAGGTTTAATTATTGAAGGTCTTCGCCAAACGAGAATGGTTGCTTTTGACCAAATCATGCATCCAGAAGCAACTGAATTAATTGATGTGGTTTGCGTTGAAGAAGGTCGTTGGAGTGATGAATTTGATGGGGACTTAATCCATAGAGCGCCAATCTCTGTAATTGCTGCCTTACGAAAACAACCACGAATTCAATCTGCGGATATTCGCGGATATCGGCAAAAACAGGTGTGGAGTTCAGTCGTTCGTCATCAAAGTCGAACTCAGAGTATGCACACAACATCTCTATCCCACATGGTCCATTCCTATCGTAACTCTGAGTCATATTTTCCATTTGTTCAACCTTCTAGTTATCAACCACGGAATGGTCAATCTGGATTGGTTGTCAGTGCGATGGGCGAACCTGTCCTCATGGAGATGTTTGGGAATGAGTTTCTATTTACTCAGCACTTTGAATCAATTATTCAAAGCGTTCTCTGGGATTTAGATGACTACGGCAATGTCAAAACTTCAAATAGAAGCGTCATTGATTTTCTAGAAAGCATTACTTCGGTCAATGTCGCCAACTCTGAAAGTGACTTTTATCAAGTGATTGAGCATCTGTCACTCAAGATTACTCATGAACCTAATGAACAACTGGCTGTGCACTCACTTGCCATCAACCACAACCACCCAATATTTGCTTAAGGAGCGAAATGACTTTATATCCTGAACAAGATTTGTACTCGGAAATACTTCCAGGCCTTTGGCAAGGAGGCACACATGATTTCGATACGTTGGAGTTTCCTAAACAGTACCCAGTTTGGAATCAAGAAAAAGAGTTCCATAGCGTGGCAACTCTGTATGCAATCGCGCATCCAGTTGGCTGGGGCATCTCAGAAAGACGCTTCGGTTTTCCAGATACTGCTTTGGACGAAGAGAATCTCCCAGAGATTCATGCGATGGCCGATTGGGTTTATAGCGAATGGAAGTTAGGAAAGAAGGTTTTAGTTAGGTGTCAGGCTGGCTGGAACCGTTCAGGACTAGTCACTGCTTTGGCATTAATGAAGGATGGTCACAAGGCAAAGGATGCAATTGACCTTATTCGTGCCCGCAGAAGCCCTCATGCGCTCTGTAACGAGGACTTTGTTAGATATCTGGAGGATTTGAGCCGTACAAAGCGTCCAAGTTCCCAATCTAAGAGCGGTTAAGCCGTATCTCTTGTCAGAGATGTTTATTACTCTTAGCGCAAGTCAATTGGTTAGGGGTAAAGATGGCCGTCGGGTCTTTTGGAATCGAGAAGGAATCCTTAAAGGAACTTCTACGAGAGGCGGCATCAGGAAAGGCCCAACTCCCTGAATTTCAGAGAGGTTGGGTTTGGCCTGATAGAAACATCGCTGGCCTGATTGCATCTATTTCCTTGGGTTATCCCGTCGGAACCATAATGATGCTTCGCACTGGCGGACACGTGAAGTTCAAGGAACGTCCAATTGAAGGCCTGAAATTTGATTCTAAGAATAAGCCTGAGCGCCTAATCCTGGATGGACAACAACGCCTTACATCTCTATATCGAGCGCTAATGCACCAAGAACCTGTTCAGACTCAAGATATTCGTAAGAAGCCAGTTTCAGGATGGTTCTACATAGATATTGAAGCAGCCCTTAAGGATGATGAGAATCGTGAAGACACTATCAAGTTCATTCCTGAAGATAAGAAGTTGCGTTCATTCCGTGGAGAGATTGCCAAAGATTATTCAAATGCGGAATCAGAATATCAAGACCGTTTCTTTCCATTGAACAAAGTATTCGATTCAGACCGCTGGATGCAGGAATACATGAAGCACTGGGGTTATGACGAGTCTGCCACTCAAATATTCTTTAATTTCAAGAATGAAATTCTTGATAAATTCATTACCTATCAAGTACCCGTAATTGAATTACCGAGCGAGACCCCTAAAGAGGCAGTATGTCAGGTATTTGAAAAGGTAAATACTGGTGGCGTTACTCTCACAGTATTCGAACTTCTAACGGCAACTTTTGCAGCCGATGATTTTGTTCTACGTGCTGACTGGGATGAAAAACGACAAAGAATCGCTGACCCTTCACACCAAGTTGTAAAGGATTTTTCTAATACGGACTTGTTGCAGGCAATTAGCCTTATGGCAACATATGAGCGCAGAATGGAATTCCTTAAGGCAGATAAAGATGCGGAAAGGGCGCCACGCATTGGTTGTAAGCGTGGAGATATTCTTGAGATAACGCTGAACGACTATCAGCAGTATTCAAATAAAGTCATGGACGGCCTAATCGATTCATCAAAGTTCCTACACAAACACTTCATTTTTAGCCCTAAATTTCTTCCTTACGGTGCTCAACTGATTCCACTTTCAGTTATTTTCTCAATTCTTGGCAAAGATGCTCATAGCCATCAGGCCCAAGAAAAAATAGCGCAGTGGTATTGGTGCGGAATTTTTGGAGAACTCTATGGTGGAACTACCGAAACTCGCTTTGCATTTGATGTGCCAGAAGTTGTGAATTGGGTACGAGGTGGAACAAACATTCCTCGCACGGTGGCCGATGCTCAGTTTATGAAGGACCGCCTATGGACCCTTAGGTCGAGACAGAGTGCTGCGTACAAAGGTTTGTATGCGCTCTTGCTTGCCGATGGTGCAAAAGACTGGTTCTCTGGTTCAACAATTTCAGCGATTACATATTTTGACGACTCTATTGACGTTCACCATATATTCCCTCAAGACTGGTGCAAGAAAAATGGGAAGCGTCGCAGAAAGTACAATTCAATTCTCAATAAGACGCCGCTAAGTGCACGTACAAATCGCATCATCGGCGGCAAAGCGCCATCTATATACATAGAACAGTTAGCAAAAAAGGCTGAAGTCTCAGAGAAGACCATTCTCTCTAGTATCGAAACTCACCGCGTCAGTATTTCTGACTTACAAAATGATGAATTTGAATCTCATCTTGAAAGTCGTGCAGTTGCTCTCCTAGAGCAGATAAAGGGAGCAATGGGTAAGGAAGTTGGAGAATCTCAGGTGGAAGTACTTGACGATGATGAGGATTTTGAGGATGACGAATAAAGGGAATTTGAAGAGTTCTTTATGTCTGGCATAGAACCTATTCCATTCAATGCGTACTCCTCGTGGCTAGAAGTAGCAGAATCTGCGCAAAGCGAACTTGTGATTTTCTCTCCCTTTCTAGATGAAATGGTCATACATCTCTTTGAGGAGTGCTCTCTCGGTTGGGATAAGTTGGGACTTGTTACTCAAATGGATTGGGAAGACTTTAGTCAGCAAGGTTTCACTAAAAAGGTTGTAATAAATCAACTTATCAGGAATGGTGTGGATGTTCGTTACTTGCCTCGATTGCATGCAAAGGCAATTGTTGCTGATTGGGATAGAGCGGTAATTGGCTCACAGAATTTCACCTATTACTCCCAAGGCAGTTATGAAGTCTCCTTCAAACTAGATAGGTACGAAGATGGAGCGGATTTAGATGACGCCTTTGAGACCTTAAATGCCTGGTGGGATTTGGCTGGTGAAGATTTAGACGATGATGAAGATGAAGATGAAGACGATGATTGAGGCATTGGTATGTCGTTGAATAAATCTCAACAGGGGTATGTGCAAAAGGCATTCTTGGACTTCCACAAGAAACATGAAGAACTTCATAATTCCGTAAAAATTGATGACATTCCTATGACCCAGATTTTGTGTCGAATTTGTGACTGGACATATGCGATAAGAATTAACTCTGGAATGAACATCGGCCTTAGATTGGCAAGCAGGCGCCACTTCATGCACGTCCAGGCTAAACGACGATTGCGGAATGGGCTTTGCCCCTTGTGCAAAGAATCGAAAGGCATCCGCGAAATTATCTGGGGGATGCCAGATTCAGAGCCTGACGAGTCAAAATTTTATATAGGCGGATGTGTATCTGAAGACTTCAGTACTAAATACAAATGTATCGATTGCTCTTGGGAAGGCAAATAAATCATTTAGGAAGAATTAGAAAATACAAATTGTCTGTCCACGATTTTGCCCATATGTCCACAATTTTGCCCATAGAAATCGACAGATTTGTCCAAGGTTTTGCATAAAACTAAACACTTTCAAATAAGAAAGTGAGCGTAGTTTTAACCTACGCCCACCTAATTAGAAGAAGAGTCGCCCTATAAGCCGGATTGAAAACTTACTTCATTAGAGTCTACTTAGTGTCGCTCAACGATCTTCTTTAGATTAACCAGCGTCTTAGCGATTGCCTTAGCTGCCCATCGAATC
>Ga0114975_10003371_pt1 | contig 10668 bp, 5 predicted proteins | sample S_130626_EF_Meta_FD_87031 | JGI IMG/M metagenome (GOLD analysis project Ga0114975, IMG submission 87031) | Freshwater microbial communities from Lake Simoncouche, Canada to study carbon cycling - S_130626_EF_MetaG | ecosystem: Environmental > Aquatic > Freshwater > Lake | place: Lake...
CCAAGGCGTCTGTTGCCAAGGCGTCTGTTGCCAAGGCGTCTGTTGCCAAGGCCCCGGTTGCCAAAGCTGCGGTTACCCAAGCTGCTGGTTCAAGCGCTGCCGTCCCCAAGAAATCCAAGGCGGCCGCGGTCCCCGCTGGCGTCGAGACCCAGTCGTCCCCGAAAAAACCAACGCAGGCGGCGACCGCTGCCAGCGCAAAGGTCGTTTCGAAGCCGGCTGCGGCGAGCGTCGCCGTCCCCGCGAAGAAATCCACTGAGGCCAAGTCAGGCAAGGTGACCCAAGCGGCCGAGGCGACCAGGACCCCGAAGGCAGGCAAGGCCGAAACGGCGGAAAAAGCCGAACAGGCCGAGCAAGCCGTCAAATCAGCGATCAGTGCCAAGAGCCCGGCCTCGAAGGCCGCCAAACCCGTCAAATCTGCCAAGGTCAGTAAGTCGCCCGTAGCCAAGAAGTCCGGTGAGGACTCTGATGGTTCGGGTGACGACGAGTTGGGCGGCGATGAGGTGGTTTCGGGCGAGATTGGCGGTTTTGAAGATGAAGGCGACGGTGATTCGGCGCCGGAAGAGATCGTCGAGGTCGTCGTACCCAAGAAGGGAAAGAGCCGCAAGGCGAGTGAGCGTGCGCTGATGAAAGAGGCGCTGGCCTTGCCAGCGAGCACGCCCGAAGAGCAAGAGGCACGACGTAACAAGTTCAAGCAGCTGATTCGACTGGGCAAGGAGCGTGGATTCCTGACTTACGCCGAGATCAATGATCACCTGCCGCAGGATCTGGTGGAAGCCGAACAGATCGATTCGATCATCGGCATCATTAATGACATGGGGATCGCAGTTTACGAGCAGGCGCCCGACGCAGAAACGCTGCTCATGAACGAGAACGTTCCGGTCGCGTCCAGCGATGATGACGCGGAAGAAGAGGCCGAAGCAGCACTCTCCACCGTGGATAGTGAGTTCGGCAGAACTACCGATCCGGTGCGCATGTACATGCGTGAGATGGGCTCGGTTGAGTTGCTCACGCGGGAAGGCGAAATTGAGATCGCCAAACGCATCGAGGACGGACTGCGTCAGATGGTGCTGGCGATCAGCGCCTGCCCGACCACCATTGAAGAGGTTCTGAACTACGCCGGTAAGATTGACGCAGGCACCCTCAGGATCGACGAAGTAGTCGATGGACTGGTTGACCCGAATGCCAAAGATGTGAGCTTCGCCCCACCCCCTTCCCTCGAAGCACTGGAGGAAGAAGACGGGGATTCCGAGGTCGATTCGGCCGCGGCCAGTGGCAAGCAGCTTGAGGAGATGAAGAAGGCTGCCGTCGAAAAGTTCGCTCTCATCACTGAGGGCTTTGGCGCGATGCGTGCGGCCAATGAAAAGCAGGGCTACAAGAGTTCTGCTTACCTGAAGGCACAGGCCGCAATTCAGGAAGCGCTGATGACGATCCGCTTCACGGCCAAGATTGTCGAAAAGCTGGCCGATACGCTGCGCTCCCAGGTGGAGGAGGTGCGTACGCTGGAACGCGCGATTCTCAACATCAGCGTTGATAAGGTGGGTCTGCCACGCGATCTGTTTATCCGGCGATTCCCGGGTAACGAAACCAATCTGCGCTGGAGCGAGAAGCTCGTTGTCGAGGTGACCGAGCAGGGTGCGCCTTATGTGGGTATCCTGAGGCGCAACATTCCCGCCATTCAGGATCTGCAGCAGAAACTGATCGATCTCCAGGCGCGCGTGATGTTGCCTCTGCCCGATCTCAAAGAGATCAACAAGCAGATGGCGATGGGCGAGGCCAAGGCGCGCAAGGCCAAACGAGAAATGACCGAAGCCAATCTGCGCCTCGTCATCTCGATCGCCAAGAAATATACGAACCGTGGTCTGCAGTTCCTCGATCTGATCCAGGAAGGCAATATCGGACTGATGAAGGCGGTCGACAAGTTCGAGTATCGTCGCGGCTACAAGTTCTCGACCTATGCCACCTGGTGGATCCGTCAGGCCATTACCCGCTCTATCGCGGATCAGGCCCGTACGATCCGGATCCCGGTGCATATGATCGAGACGATCAACAAGATGAACCGCATCTCGCGCCAGATCCTCCAGGAAACTGGGATCGAGCCAGATCCGGCGACCCTTGCGATCAAAATGGAGATGCCCGAAGAGAAAATCCGCAAAATCCTCAAGATCGCCAAGGAACCGATCTCGATGGAGACGCCGATTGGTGATGACGATGATTCGCATCTGGGCGACTTTATCGAGGACACTGCGACACTCGCACCGGCTGACGCAGCACTTCATGCGTCCATGCATAACGTGGTGAAAGAGGTGCTGGATTCTCTGACGCCGCGGGAGGCCAAGGTCTTGCGTATGCGCTTCGGTATCGAAATGAGCACCGATCACACGCTCGAGGAAGTGGGCAAGCAGTTCGATGTGACCCGTGAACGGATTCGGCAGATCGAGGCCAAGGCCTTGCGTAAATTGCGCCATCCGAGTCGGGCCGATAAGCTCAAGAGCTTCCTCGAAGGGCAGTGAGCACAGGCGCGCGCCATCGGGAGGATCGCGAGGGCTGAGACGCAAGGGTTTCTTTGGGCCTATAGCTCAGTTGGTTAGAGCAGAGGACTCATAATCCTTTGGTCCCAGGTTCAAGTCCTGGTGGGCCCACCAACAGTGAAAAACCCCTGTCAGTGATGGCGGGGGTTTTTTTTGAGTATTATTTTATGCGACGACTGACTCATCGTGGCCTCGTCGTGAGCCCAGTGGCGCTATTTTCCTGTCCGAATTGATCATTAAATTAAAAGTGAGCATTGATGATGCAAAGCGATATCGAGATTGCGCAGCTTGCAAAAATGCAAAAAATATCTGAGATTGCGCGGAACAGTCTCGGTATTCCGGAGGACGCGTTGGAGCCCTTCGGGCACTACAAGGCAAAAGTCTCGTTATCTTATCTGGATCAGCTGAAAGACAAAAAAAACGGTAAATTAATTCTGGTGACTGCAATCAGTCCGACACCCGCTGGTGAGGGCAAAACGACCACGACTGTTGGCTTGGGAGATGGCCTGAATCATATCGGCAAGAAAGCAATGATTTGCCTCAGGGAGCCTTCGTTAGGGCCGGTGTTTGGTGTCAAAGGTGGGGCCGCAGGAGGGGGATGGGCACAAATTGTTCCCATGGAAGATATTAATTTGCATTTTACGGGGGATTTTGCGGCTATTGCTTCAGCTAATAATCTGCTGTCAGCAATGATTGATAACCATATTCATCATGGCAATCAATTGGGTATTGATGTCAGCCGCATTCATTGGAAGCGTGTCGTCGATATGAACGACCGGGCCCTGCGAACTATCACGGTGGGTCTGGGCGGGCCGATCAATGGATCTCCCCGGGAGGACGGGTTCGATATTGTGGTGGCATCGGAAGTGATGGCCATTTTCTGCCTTGCTACTTCAATAGAAGATCTGAAAAAGCGTTTGGGTGAAATCGTCGTGGCTTATACCTATGATCATCTACCGGTATTAGCGAAGGACTTGAAGGCCCACGGGGCAATGACGGTGCTCCTGAAAGATGCATTGGCGCCAAATCTGGTTCAAACCCTGGAGAACAATCCGGCCTTCGTGCATGGTGGACCTTTTGCCAATATTGCTCATGGCTGCAATTCGGTCATCGCCACTCAGGGCGCATTGAAACTCGCTGAATACGTAGTCACCGAGGCGGGCTTCGGGGCAGACCTGGGCGCGGAAAAATTCATCGATATCAAATGTCGGAAGTCTGGACTGAGACCGTCGGCAGTGGTGATCGTGGTAACCGTCCGGGCCATGAAATACCACGGTGGCGTCGATCTCGCGAATCTGACGACCGAAGATACCGAGGCGCTTGATCGGGGCCTGGTCAATCTGGAGCGCCATGTCGAAAATATTACGAAAGTCTATAATCTTCCATGCGTTGTCTCGATCAATAAATTCACAAGCGATACCGCTGCTGAGATCGCTTTAATCGAACAACGAATGAAGAAGTTGGGGGTCGACGTCGTCCTCGCTTCCCATTGGGGTGAGGGGGGCAAAGGTGCTGCTGACCTGGCTCGATTGGTCGTTGAATTGTGCGAATCTGACGCGCAGCAAATGCAGTATGTCTATGATGATCAAGATACCTTGTGGGAAAAAATCAACAAAATTGCAAAGAAGGTCTACCGTGCTCGTGAAGTAACGGCGGATTTGAAAGTCCAGGCTCAGATTGAAAATCTGCAGAAACAGGGGTACGGCCATTACCCGGTATGCGTTGCAAAGACGCAGAGTTCGTTTTCAACGGATCCCAAATCTCGGGGCGCACCCGATCATCATGTGATTGCTGTGCGCGAGGTTCGGTTGGCGGCTGGGGCGGAATTTGTTGTAATGGTCTGCGGAGATATTATGACGATGCCTGGTTTGCCCAAAAGCCCTTCCGCCGGCAAGATCGATTATGTTGACGGCAAGGTGGTGGGATTGTTTTAAACCAGTCCGCGTTCAGATGGTGGAGGGTTACCTTTCCCGTGGGAACAACCGGCCAGGAATGGCCTGTAATCTCGTGCCCCGGCGTTTGGGGGCAGATTGCTTTTTTTGATGGCTGGCCTCAGGATCTTAGGGGTCCTTTTTCAACCCTCGCGGTGGTGCGACAAGCTCCGTAACCCCCAGTTAGCCACGACTTGCGTTTGAAGATCGCTGTTTTCAGTCGGAACTTTGCTTCGTCTGCGGGTGGGGCCGAGCGTTATGCGATTGCCCTGGTGGAGGGCTTGTCGACAAGCCACGAAATTCATGTGTTTTCGCAGTTGCGGGATCATGATTTCCCGAATGTGCGTTATCGGACGGTGCCCCGGTTTTTGGTCCGTCCCCGGTGGATCAATCAGCTGTACTTCGCGGCCTTTACGTGGTGGGCAACGCGAAAAGGCTTCGATGTCATTCATTCTCATGAGAACACCTGGCATGGCCAGATCCAGACGGTGCATGTGTTGCCCGTCTGGTACAACCATTTCGCCGGGTATCGTGGGGTGCGCAGGATCCTGCGCTGGACGCAGGCGTGGACCAGCCCGCGTTTGCTCACGTATCTCGGGCTGGAGGCGGGCCGATTTCGCCCGCAGCCCGGCAGGCGGGTCGTTTGTGTCTCGCAGACTCTGCTTCACGTCATGCAGGAGGTGTTTCCAGATGCTGCGACTTCCCTGCGGGTTGTGCCTCCGGGATTGAGTGGAGTGCCTGGCCGCGTCTCAGAGCAGGAGCGGGTTCAGGCACGTCAGGCGTTGGCGCTACCGGCACAAGGGCGCTGCCTGTTGTTTGTTGGCAGGCAGTTTCGCAAGAAGGGGCTTCCGACCCTTTTGGATGCTTTGAAGAGTCTTGACGGGGAATTTCATTTGCTCGCCATTGGTTCGGTCGAACTCGAAGCGGACATGGTTGAACTGGTTCGCAGTCATCAACTGGACGGCCGGGTGCGGGTCCTGGGTTCGCTATCCGAGATGGAACTGGCCTACCGGGCAGCCGACTGCCTCGTTCACCCGACGCTTGAAGATACCTACGCGATGGTTGTGCTGGAAGCGATGTCACACGGCGTACCGGTGATCGTGAGTTCTGCCGCCTACTGCGGTATTTCCGCTGAATTGGTCGATGGCGTGGATGCGTTGATCCTGAGCGATCCGCAATCACCGGTTGAAGTGTGTGCTGCGGTCGTTCGGCTTTTCAAGGATGAAGCGCTGCGTGAGCGCATGGTCGAGCGCGGGATTACGTTTGCCCGAGCGCGCGCCTGGTCCGAAGTCGTTCTTTCGTATGAGGCTATTCTTCAAGAGGCAGTGGCCGCACCGTGACGGCCTGGACGGATCAGCGCTGATGGCCATCCCCATTCTGATGTATCACCAGATCGCCCAGCCAGGCGTTCGCGGGACACCCTTGCGCGGCCTGGTCGTCGCACCTTCAATGTTCGCGCAGCAGATGCTGGCACTGCGCATCCTGGGCTATCGCGGACTCTCGATGCGGGAGCTGGAGCCCTACCTGAGCGGTGAACGTTCGGGGCGCGTAGTTGGCATTACATTTGATGATGGGTATCTGAATAATTTGCAGAACGCGCTTCCGGTGCTGCGCCGCCTGGGTTTCACCTCAACCTGTTATGTCGTGTCCAGCGAAATTGGCAATACCAATCGCTGGGACTCGGATCTGGGCATTGCTCAGGTGCCCCTGATGAGCCAATCCGATCTTCAGGCCTGGATCGATGCAGGCCAGGAGGTGGGATCGCATACCCGCAGCCATGCGAATCTCAAGAATCTGGACCCGCAGGAACTGGAATCCGAGATTTGTGGATCACGTCAGGAATTGGAATCGATGCTGATGCAACCCGGGGGGGTGCGGCATTTTTGCTATCCCTACGGCAGCTTCGATGGCGCAGCGCTCGCGATGGTGGCGAAGGCCGGTTATCGGACTGCGACCACGACGGCGCGGGGTCGGGTTCATCTCCAGCTTCGACCCGATCCCCTCGCCCTGCCGCGTGTACTCGTAACAAGAACCACCACGTTCGTGCACCTCGCCCTGAAATGTCTGAGCAGCTATGAGGATCGCTGATCTGGACGTCCCGAAGCTTCAGGATTGCAGACGATTGATGCCATCCAGAGCCGCGTTCTTGTAGCACTCGGCCAGGGTGGGGTAGTTGAAGACAGCGTCAGCGAAATAGTCGATCGTGCCGCCCAGCGCCATCACCGCCTGCCCAATATGGACCAGTTCGGTCGCACCCTCGCCCAGGATATGTACCCCCAGAATTTTTCGTGTGTCAGGCTGGAAGATCAGCTTGAGCATGCCGGTGTGGTCGCCAATGATCTGTCCACGGGCGATTTCACGAAAGTTTGCCTTACCGATCTCATAGGGCGTTCCCGCTTCGGTGAGTTCGTCTTCATTGCTGCCGATCGTTGAAATTTCCGGGACGGTATAGATACCGTAGGGAAATAGCCCGATTCCGTGCTCTTCCTCTTCGCGCACACCAAAGGCATGGCGGGCTGCAGCGCGGCCTTGTTCGAGAGAGGTTGAAGCGAGCGACGGAAAGCCGATCACGTCACCGACCGCATAGATGGTCGGTACGCTCGTCTGGAAGTGCTGATTGACGTTGATCCGTCCCCGGTTATCCAAGGCGACGCCCGCGCGCTCGAGCTTCAGTTCAGTGGTCGCGCCGGTTCGTCCGATCGCGTAAAGCACTGTCTCGGCGTGCAGGGTTTTGCCGCTGCGCAGCCGCACCTCGACCGGCGCCCGCGCGCCTTCGACAACATCGACCCCGGCCACCTCCTCGCCTAATCGCATCGTCACCCGATTCTGTTGCGCGATATAGGTCAGCGCCGCCGAGATTTCGTGATCGAGAAATGGCAGCAGGGTCTGGCGCTTGTCGACGATCGTTACCCGAACGCCAAGTGCTGCGAACATCGTTGCATATTCCACACCAATGACCCCAGCGCCAATAACGATCATGGAGCTCGGAATTTTTCTCAATTGCAGAATGTCGTCGCTGACCAGAATTCGCTGCCCATCAAAGGTGATGTGCGGATCGCGTGTTGCATTCGTGCCACAGGCAATGACGACATGCTCGGTCTGGATGATCCGTTCATCGCCACTGCCATCGTCAAGTGCGAGATGGTGCGGATCGACGAACGATGCAGTCGCCTCGATCAATTCGATCCGGTTGCGGGCAAGCTGATTACGAATTACGTCGATCTCACTGCGGATCACATGTTCAACCCGAAACAGCAGATCCTCGATCTGAATGTCGTGCTTCACGGTGTACGCGCTACCGTAAATCCCGCGCTCTCGAAAGCCTGAGAGGTGCAGGACGGCTTCGCGAAACGTCTTCGATGGAATCGTGCCGGTGTTGACACAAACCCCACCGACCACCCGGCGGCGTTCGATGACGGCCACGCGCTTGCCCAGTTTGGCCGCCTGGATTGCGGCACGCTGGCCTGAGGGGCCCGAGCCGATAACAACGAGATCGTGTTTCATGGGGTTTGCAGACTTTATTTTCCTGAGTTACCCGGAATGCTCTAGGGAGTTGTCATTGGCGTCAACCGGGGGGGGCGGTCCCTCTGTCGGCATTTCGGTGGCCGCATACAACAAAGGATTCGGACGTCGAGGCCCGGGAAGCGTACAATCCGCGGGTGGCAAATCCGCAGCGTCGCTGCTTGTCCCGCTTTGCAGGCCTAGCGCGTCCGGTCTGCCCACCGTTCAACGATGACTCCAGACACTACGACGGCCGTTGCAGAACCGGTCGAGATGACCTTCTCAGACTTTTCGCTCGCTGAGCCCATCCAGCGGGCTGTTGCCCAGATGGGCTATCGAACGCCCACTCCCGTGCAGTTGGCCGCGATCCCCGTGGTCATGTCGGGCCGTGATGTGATGGCGGCGGCCCAAACCGGTACCGGTAAGACGGCGGGGTTTGCGCTGCCGATCCTGCAGCGCCTGCTGCCCTTGGCCAGTTCCAGCCCATCGCCCGCTCGTCATCCGGTTCGCGCACTCGTGCTGGCGCCGACGCGCGAGTTGGCAGATCAGATTTTCGTGAATTTCCGCGAATACGCCCAATTCACCCCGTTGCGGGTTGCATGCGTCTATGGCGGGGTCGACATTCAACCCCAGATCGCGCAGCTGCGGATGGGTTGTGAGGTTTTGATCGCAACGCCAGGGCGTCTGCTCGATCATGTTGGCCAGAAGAACGTCAACCTGAGCCAGGTTCAGATCATTGTTCTGGACGAAGCGGATCGGATGCTGGACATGGGGTTCATGCCTGATCTGCAGCGCATCATGATGCTGCTCCCCCCTGTGCGGCAGAGCCTGATGTTCTCAGCGACTTTTTCTGAAGAGATCAAGAAGCTGGGCAATACCTTCCTGAAGATGCCGCAGCTGATCGAGGTGGCTCGGCGCAATGCCACCGCAGACAACGTCACACAGCAGATGTTCCTGGTCGGTCGTAGCGATGAGAAACGCGCTGCGGTCGCCCATCTGGTGCGAACACGGGATCTGAAGCAGGCGATTGTGTTCTCCAACACCAAGATCGGTTGCGGTCGCCTGGCGCGTGAACTGAAGGCTGATGGCCTGAATGCTGAAGCGATCCACGGTGACAAGTCCCAGCAGGATCGCCAGAAGACACTCGATGCCTTCAAGGCAGGCGAGATTACCGTGCTGGTCGCCACCGACGTCGCAGCGCGCGGTCTCGATATCGCGGAGTTGCCCGCGGTGATCAACTACGACCTGCCGTATTCCCCAGAAGATTATGTGCACCGGATCGGTCGTACGGGCCGGGCGGGCGCAAGCGGTCTGGCCCTGAGCCTGATGGTGCCGGGTGATGAACGCCTGCTTGAACAGATTGAAAAATTGATCGGTCGAAAACTCTCGCCCGAGGCTCTCGAGGGACTGCCCGTGCGCAGCCGGGTGCCGGGTGATCACTCGACCGGGTTTACCGAGACTCGCCAGCGGTCGGCACGCGCGGATCGTTCTGAGCACTCTGAACGGCCCGAGCGGCCTGCGCGGCGGACTCAAGCCGATCGGCCTGAGTCGAACTACCGGTCTCGAGCCCAGCTGCCGGGTTGGTCCAGCGACCGGTTTTTCTATCAACCCTATGAGCCGTCGGCAGCCGCTGTCGCTGCCGAAGCAGCGAGCGTCGCTGCGGCACAGGGCGCCGCAGCGGGTCCAGCGTCCCGCGGGGTTGGTGGGCGGCGCGGATCGCGTTCCGTGGCGGCATTGCTCGGTGGCAAGCTGCCCGGTTAATGCTGGGCGTTTAAGCCTGGCGTTTTAAGGCAGAGGCCAGCGGCGAGCCCACGCGGTCGTCGCCCAAGACCAGAAGGCCTCGATCCCTGCCGGTGAGGATCTGCCTCGATCGCGCGGGAACGCGCGCATGTCCGGGGGGTCACCCAGTCCGAGGTGTTTCGCAGCCGCAGTTAGCCCGCTCATGGGATCGTGATCGTCGAGGGCGGGCGCTTGAGTCTGCTTGGAGAGTTTCTCGCCCGCGGGTGTCCGCACCACGGGGACATGCAGCGTACGCGGGAGCGTCAGACCGAGCAGACGCTGCAGGTGGCGCTGACGCGCAGTCGTGCCCAGCAGATCATCCCCGCGGACGATGTCAGTGACGCCATCGGCAGCATCGTCGACAACGATCGCAAGATGGTAGGCCCAGGTGCCATCGGCACGGCGCACGACAAAGTCGCCAATTTCGCCGGCAACATCCTGCTCAATCCTGCCAGCGGCACGGTCAGCGAACACCTCCGACCCGGGTGCGACCCGCACACGCCAGGCCAAGGGGAGTCGCCTGATACCGCCAGAGCTGGCGACTTCGGCTGGATCCCAATGCCCCCCCGACCAAGGTTCCGGGGAGACCCCTTCGAGCGGGTCTGGACGGCAATGACCCGGGTAATACAACTCGGTACCGCGCTCGCGGGGATGACCGTCTTTGGCATTCATGGTCAGGATGCTGGCCCGGCTGCAACCGCACCCGTAGACCAGGCCTTGCGTTCGCAACTGGTTAAACGCCTGCGCATGCCGTTGGCCGTGCGCGGTGGTTTTTTCCACCGCACCGTCCCAACGCACACCGTGGGCCGCCAATGACTGCACAATGCGGTCTGCTGAACCCGGAATGACCCGCGTCGTATCCACATCGTCAATGCGCAGGCGCAGGCTGCCCCGGTGGGCCCTGGCGTCCAGAGAGGCTGCCATGGCGG
>Ga0114975_10003372_pt1 | contig 10667 bp, 12 predicted proteins | sample S_130626_EF_Meta_FD_87031 | JGI IMG/M metagenome (GOLD analysis project Ga0114975, IMG submission 87031) | Freshwater microbial communities from Lake Simoncouche, Canada to study carbon cycling - S_130626_EF_MetaG | ecosystem: Environmental > Aquatic > Freshwater > Lake | place: Lake...
GGGCTCACGGCGAGGTCGCCGTCGCTGTGCATCACGAGCTTGATGCCGTCGAAGTTGATCATGTACATGGTGTTGGCGTTGGTACCGCCGGTGTCCATGTCGGCAACCTTCGGCATGAACACGTCCTGGACGACTGCGGCGTTGCCGAAGGCGAGGGACATGAACCCGGCGTTGAGCTGCTTCTCATCGACGTACCGCTCCTGCTGGAACAGGCTGCGACGGTAGTTGGCGTACCCGTTCTCGGACGCGAGGATGAGCTTGATCTCACCCATCGGCGCACGAGCCGAGGTCTCCGCAGCGAGCTGGTGCATGCCACGGATGCCGTCAGTACCGAACACGTTGTTCGAGTTGAACGAGCGGTTGAACAGACCGTAGCCGTCCGGCACGAGCGAGCGGGCGAGGCCGCCGACCGTGTTGGTCTGACCAGCTGCCGTCGGCGCACCCTGCTGCAAGAAGCCCGTGGTGATACCGGAGACCGGGTCACCGTTCAGGCTGAGCAGCGAAGTGAGCACGGTGCTGTTCGAGGCAACGAGCTGCTTGTTGATCTCGCGGCGGAGGAGACCCATGACGTTGCGCATGCGCGCTTCGACGATCTTGACGATGGCCTTCTCGCCGCTGTTCTCCAGCTCTTCCTTCTTCGTGATGACGATGGGCGCGACGAAGTCGGCCCACTCATACAGCGCGGGCTGCATGACGTCCTGCACGGCGAGGGAGACCGGCTCGTAGCCGGTCGCGAGCTGGGTGATGGTGGAGTGCTGCGACACAGCCAGCGGGCGCTGGATCTTGATGCCGCCGTCCTCATACTCGATACCGCCCAGCTTCTTCGCGAAGTCGAGGAAGGGGACGCGCTGGAAAAGCTCGTCGACCTCGCCGTCACGGATGCTGTACAGAGTCGAGGAGAGGAGTTCGTTGCTGATAGGCATTGGAACCTCTACTTGACGTTGAACGTGGTGGCCTGATGGCCGGGGGGTGATGACGGTTCGGGTGGCCTACTCGGCTCCGCTCTCCCAGTTTCCGTAGCGGGTGACCCTTGGGGTTCCGCTCCGGCAGTCGGGAGGAGTTGCACTGCGGGCAGTATAGCACGATTTCGGAAGACTTAGCGCCGGCTCTTCTTTCCCACGCAGCCCCACTTCTTGCGGGACAGGTTGTTCGGGGTGTTCGGGTCGTTGCGCTTCTCGGGGCTCAGCCCCTTCTTGATGCCGGCTGACCGCGCGCAGTAGCTGTCACCGCGTGAAGTTCCAGGCGAGACGGTCGCGCCGACCTGACCGTAGCGCACCGTCTTGGTGCGCCCAGTCTCGGGGTTCTTCACTACCTTCTTGCTGGCTTTCTTCATGCGGGCTCCTACTTGCCGTGGCTCTTGTGCCACTGGTACGCGGTCCAGGCATCCTTGAACTTCGGCGGCTCGGCGCTGCGGACAGCGTTGCCGGTCGAGGTCTTCTTCAGGGTCTCGCGCTGCGCCGTCTTCAGCGCGTCGTTGGCCTGCTTGGTGACCTGCCCCTTCACGATGAAGTAGGCGTCCTCCAGCCGCAGCTCGGGGCGATCCATCAGGAGCTTCGCCACCGGCATGCGAATGTCGTCCGAGGTCAGGTCCGGGTGCTGGCTCTTGAACGAGTCGAGCGCGACCTGACGCTGTTGCGCGGCGAGGTCCTGCTGAAGCGGGGCCAGCATGGACTGCATCTTGATGGCGGCTGCCTTGTCGATGCGCTCCTGCAATCCCTCCTCGCTCCACGGGTCGTGCTGCAGCGGGGCCGCGGCAGTGGTGCGAACCTGCTCGGCGAACTCGGACTTGGTCAGCAGTTCACGGTCGCGGGCCAGAGCGGCGCGCTCCGCATCGAGCTGCTGCTTCATCGTGGCCAGCTCCTGGGTCTTCTGCGTGTACGAGGCGCGCAGGTTTCCGACGAGCTTGCGCCCGTTCTCGGGCAGGTGCTCCAGGATCTTCTTGTAGTCGGGAAGCCCCTTGTGCCCACCCTTCAGTTCAGGGTGGTCATCGTACGCGGAGCCGACGAGTTCATCGAGACTGATGTCCTCCGACTCTGCGGCCTGGGCCTCAGCGACGGGGGTCTCGACGGTGGGCTCTGCGGCAGGTGCCGTGGTCGGCGTGGCTGCGGTATCGAACATGGCTACATCCTTCCTGCGAACAGGGTGTTGGTGGAATCCTCGGACATCATGTCGGAGGCGGGTTCAGACTCAGAGTACTCGCCCTCCTTGCCCATCTCTTCAGCGCCGCGCTCCGTCACCTTCTTGCTGAGGAACCGCTTGAACTGGGAGGACTTCGCCGCCATGCCGATGCGGCCCGCCAAACCCTGAAGGCCGGCGTCGTCGGTCACGATGGTCAGGTCGATCTTCGCATCGTCGGGCAGGACGCCCGCCTCGATGGCGTCATCGAACGCGGTGCCGAACATCGTCAGCAGCCGCGCGAAGTCGGGCGGCAGCGTGGTCATCTTCGGCTCGGTGAACTTGTCGTAGAGGTCGGTGATGCCGAACAGCGGGAGGAGCTTGTTCGAGGCGTCGACGAGGGCGTTGGCTGCCTTGCCGGTGAACTTGCCCTTCGGGGCAGCCTGGCTGTACATCTCGTCCTCCTGTGCCTCGACCTCGCCCTGACGGGACATGGCTTCGGCGCGCATGGATTCGAGCTGGGACTTCTGGTCGGGCGTCATGCGGACTCCTTGGCAGCATCGTGGGCATGTGCCTGCTTGAGCATTTCGTGGGCGGGGAAAGTCTCGGTCACAGCGCGGAGCTTATCGCCACCCGCTGCCTTGAGGTTGTTCTGGTAGGTCGTGACCAGCTTCTCGTGGTCGTCGCGTTCGCGCTGCTTGCCCGCGATGAAGCTGTCCTCGAACGCATCCCCGCCCAGGTCCTTGATGTTGATCTTCCCGCGCGCGTTCATGATGCGCTCTTCCTCGCGCTGGCTTGAGACGCGCTGCCCGGCCGAGTACGAGAAGAAGCCGTTGCCGCCGAGGCCGGAGTTCCAGCCCGCGTTCCAGAGCGTGGCCATCTTCGCGGGCATCGACACCAGACGTACGCCGGGGGTCTCGCAAACCGGACAGGGCTTCACCTCGTCGAACTTCGCAAGGGTCTCCCAGGTGCCGTGCTGTTCGCAGCGGAAATCGTAGATGGGCATCAGGTCCCCCCGATCATGGTGGACGTGGTTGCCGTCGTAGTCGGCGCGACTTCAGGTGCGGCAGGTGCCGTCTCGGGCGAAGCCATCGGAGCACCGGGGGCAGGAGCGGGCGGAGCCTCTGCGTTGAAGGACTCGGGCAGGTCGAACAGGCGGACGACTTCTGCGCGGATCTGCTCGTTCGGAACACCGAGGCCCGGCAGAACGGCGAGGAGCTGGGTGAGCTGCTGCTTCCGCACGATGTCGGTCATCGGAGTTCCTCCGCCGTCCGTGGCGTAGAACGACCAGTCGGCGTCGAGCTTTGCAACGGTCGCGGCTTTCGCGCCTTCGGGCGTGGCGACAACGATGGTGTCCCCGTCCTCGATGAGCGGGAGCAACATGCGGACGTAGAGCATGGTCGCCTGCTCGATGGTCGCATCACGGTCGCGGGCCATCTTGCCCAGCTCCGAGGCAGTGTACTGCATGAGCGCAGTGACCTCGGTGGCGGTGGCCTTGCTCGCTTCACCGCGTGTGAAGCCGGCGGTCAAGCTGCCCTTCTGCAAGTCCGACTCGATGTAGTTCAGGTACGCCGCGTGGTTGCTGCTGATGGGCGTGACCGGGACCTCGGCAATCAGGCCGGTGAGCGTGTCGTTGTCGGTGGGGATCATCGCGCCGTCGACACCGGACGTGATCTTGGCGAGGGCTTCTTCGTCGAACGCGCCCTCCTTGTAGATGAACTGCCGGCTGTCGCGGCGGACCGCGTTCGCCCAGAACGTGCGGAGGACGTTCTTCTCGAAGCACTGGTCGTAGACGCGGCTCATCGCGGAGTACCCGATCATCGGGCGGTCGGGCTGCCGTGCGAAGTAGAACGGCACGAGGTTCGAGAGCGAGCGCCCGTCGAACGTGAGGACCGGGATCGCGTCCTTGCTCAGCAGTTCCGCGCCGTTCTTGTAGTGCGTCGACCAGAACAGGAGTTCGGAGTTGAGGAAGTCGTACATCTCCACGATTTCGACGTAGAGGTACTCGTTCGGCATGTCGCTGTTGTCGCCGTAGCTCCGGTAGCTGCGGTCGGTGTTGCGCTCGTAGTCGGTGAAGTAGTCCTTCTGCGGAGCCCCGACCCACCGCTTGTTGCCGAACTTCTGGTTCGCCTCGTCGACGGACAGGTAGTAAACATGCCCAACGAACCTGGAATCTTCCCACGCCGCAGCATCGCGGTCGACGATGACCTGCCACGGCGGGATGGCGCGCATCGCGATCTTGCCCAGGAGCGTGTTGCTCTCACGCGGGGCCAGCTTCAGGAAGCTGTGCGTGTAGATGAGGGCCATGCGTGCTGCGGCCTCGATCTGGTTGCGCGCAGTCTTCAGCCAGTCGTTCGCCACGGTCTTCGTGAAGACCGCATCGCCCTTGCCGGTGATGTCAGGTCCGACCTCTACGCTCGGGTACTTGGTGAACAGAGAGCCCATCATAGACTCGATGGTCGCGTACGCGTCAGCCGTCTCGACGCGGATGGCAGTGTCTGCCACCATGTCAACGTCGGCGTAGAACCTGGTCATGTACGCGTTCTTGTACCGACGCATCCGAGGACGAGCCTCGTCCCAGTAGTCGGTGTGCTGCTGGAGAGCAGCTCGAACGAAGAGGATGCGGTCTTTTTCAGTGCGTGCCATGCGGCCTCACAGTATCACGGGTTGAGTCAGTAACGACGGAGTTCGTGGCGAGCACCCTGCTTCCTGGCCTCGGCAACCTTGCGGTCCGTGATCCATTGGGGCAGGAACGGCTTGTCCGAGACGCGTACCGTCAGCAGACATTGAAGCGCAAGGGCCAACCCGATGACGGTGTCACCGTGATGCAGTCCTCCGGTCGGGGCGTACGGTCTGCCCTTCTCGTCCATCTTGAAGGACCGCAGCTCCCCGATGGTCCACGAGTCGAGCTGCTGAATCTGCCCGCGAGCCAACGCATCGCGCACACCTTCGAGCATCCGGGGCTTCGACTCCGAGGTCGTCGTCCAGTAGTTGCCCTTGTCGTCGGTCCACTGCGGGATCGACATGTGCCGCAGCTCGTTGACCACGATGCCGCCCCACGTCCCGTTCTGTTCGACGCAGACCTTGGCGCTGTTCCACTTCCGGCTGGCGTCGGCCACGACCTCGGCCCACTCGGTCGGGCTCATGGTGTTCGAGCGGCGGATGTCCACCACTTGACGCGTCATGGCCGACACGACGACGATGGTCGACCAGTCGCCGCCCGTACCTGCGCCGACGTCCACACCGATGGCGTACTTGTCCCGAGGGTCGACGCCGGCGAGGGCCCCGCCCGACACTTCGAGGCGCAGGGACTCGACGTCCTGGAACAGCTCGTCTCCGAGCCAGGCTCCGGCCACGGCAGCGTAGGCTTGGTCCGGGGTCTCCGGGTACTCGCGGCGGAACTTCACCGTGCCGAGCTTCCCGCGTTGCACCTCCGCCCAGTACTGCTGGGCCTGCGTGTGCGGGCTGGACGCGTCGTACTGCCAGCCGTCCGGAGGTTCGAGCGCGTACTCGGGCAGGCGGTACCACGGGAAGAAGAGGCTGATGCCGTCGACCGTCCCGCTCTCGATGAGCTGGCGCTCCAGGTAGACGGGGTCGCCGTGGTAGTTCGCCGTGCTCTCGATGATGAGCGGGCCGAGACTGTTGAGGCTGGCGATGGCCGTAGCCTTCAGCTCGTCGTAGCCTTCGCTGAACGCGGCCTCGCTGATCCAGATGGCAGAGCAGGTCCATGACCGCAGACCGCCGTCGCCCTGCGCCGAGGCTGCCATGAGGATGGCCCCGGTGTCGGCCAGGACCATCTCCGTCGTCGAGTCGATGGACAGGGGGCGGCGCATCCAGTTCGGCATCCGGTCGTAGAACCCCTTCCACATTCCGAAGAGGTGCTTCGCCGAGGCCAGCTTGTACGAGAGGACCGCGTACCGTTCGGGGTCCGGCGACGTGAACCACCGCCAGAAGAAGTACGCGGCCACGATGGTGCTGAGGCCCATCTGCCGCGCCTTCAGGATGACGGTGTCCTTGCCCGTCGCCAGAGCCTCGATGGTTTCAAGCTGGACCTCGTTCGGACGGAGACGCACGAGCTTGCCGCTCTTCGACACGATGGTCAGCCGGCTGATGAACTCAACCGGATCTCCCATGATGCGCGCGATCTCTGCCTGAGAGAGGCTCACTCAGCCTTCTTCCGCAGCCAGGACTGGACTTCGAGAAGCTGGGTGCTCTTCTCTTCTTCGGGCGGCATGGACTTCGCCACGTTCGTCAGGTTCCGCACCAGCTCCATCAGCGTGGTGCGCCCGAGCTTCGTGGCTCCGGTCTCCGCGATGTCCTGGATGGCCACGTTCAGGAGTTCCCACGACGTCTCGACGATGTCGCGAGACTCGATGGCGTCGAACACCTTCTCGAACCGCTGGGTTTTTTCGGCAGCTCGGTTCGCCATGTGGGTGAGGATGGCGTCTGCGTTCGTGTTCTTGGTCTCGCCTGCGAACAACGAGACGACGTGGCTCGGGGGCTTCGGTGCCATGAGGTGCCTCTCCTATCTGTAGTGTAGCACGAAACCCCGCCCTCCGCGAAGAGGACGGGGCTGTCATGTGCTATCCGATCAGGGCTTGAAGGGACCAGGCTTCGGCGGGCGCGGGGCCTTCAGGATGTAGCCGCGCTGCCGCACTCCCTTGGTGTTGCCGGGGGTGGGCTGGTAGTACCGACCGGGCTTGTGCGTGCCCACGGTCTCGACGAGGTCGCTGATGCGCTTCGCGTCCCCGTTGCTCATCGTGCGCTCGTTGTTGCCGGGCAGGCTCTGCCAGAAGTCCAGCGCGGAGAAGTTGTCCCGGTGGTCGCAGAACTGGGTCATCCAGTTCACGTACGGGTCGTCGGCCCCGTAGTCCACTGCCGTCTCGGCACGCTCGGTCTCCTCGGTGCGGTCGAGCCAGTACTCTTCGTGCGCGAGATAGCGGTGACACGCCTCCGCCCAGAGCTGGTCACGCGCTGCCGCCAGACCGGGGATGTTCACAGCCGGACCGCTCGGCACAATCCAGAAGCGGCGGCTGCCCGTGCTGTCGTTGAGGAACTGCGTCTTGTTCGTCGTGCCGCAGAACACGGAGCGGCGGGGGTAGGCGGCAGCAGTGCGGTCGTACGAGCGGCGGTAACGGTCGACCTGATTCGTAATGAACGCCTTCAGCTTGTTGGCGTCAGCCTTGCCCGCAGTGAACGCGCTCAGCTCCGCGATCTCGTAGAGCCACACGCCCCGCAGCTTCTCGCAGGCGTCCTTCTCGTTGTCGAGGTTGAGGCCCGTCGACGAGAACCAGCCGGCCGAAGCGAGGGTCTTGAAGGCGGTGGACTTGCCCGCGTTCTGCGGCCCCTGGATGATGAGCATGTGGTCGACCTTGCAGCCCGGCTCGAAGGCGCGGGCCACGGCAGCGATCATCCACCGTGCGCCCATCTTCCGGTAGAGCTGGGTGTCCTCCGCGCCCATGTAGTCCTGAAGCCAGGTGTCGAGGCGGGGCACGTTGTCCCACTTCGGTGCGACCTGCGCGAGGTAGACACACACGGGGTTGATGGCGTTGCGGGCAGCCGCCACCTTCACGGCGTTGGCCACGTTCTCGACGCTGACCTCCAGGTTGTACTGGTCGTTGAGGATGCCGACGATGTCGATGTAGTCGGAGTCCTTCATGGCCGACGCGTTGCCCAGCCCACGGTTGATGAACTCCGCCTCATCCAGTTCGTTGTACCAGAACTTCTGGGTCCACGACGGGTCCAGCTCGAAGACCTTCAGGACGTTGGCGAGGATGCCCTTCGGCTGACCCCACCGGGTGATGACGCCGTTCGAGAACGTGTCCGGCCGACGGCGCAGGTTGCGGAAGGTGTTGGCGTCCATCGGGTAGGCGGGGTTGCGGCTCGTCGGGAGCGGCACGTTCTGTCCGGCAGGTGCGGCAGCCGGGGGCGGGGGCTGCGGCGGAGGCGGAGGCGGGGGAGTACCGCCGCCACCGTTGCCGCCACCGCTGGGAGGAGGAGGAGGCGGGGGCGGAGGCGGAGGCGCACCGCCGTTGGAGGTGGAGTTCGAGGAGATGTTCTGCATGAAGTTCATGATGGCGCGGTCTGCCGGGGAGGGAGGGTTGGGGATGGGATCGTAGGCCGAGTCTTGCTGCTCCTCGCCCTTGACCATCGCGGAGTTCACCGTCGACTCGACCTCGTACTCCGGCAGTCCGCACGCGAGACCGGCTTCCGTCATCGCCGCCTCGATCTCTTCATCCGTGATGGTGCCCCGCCCGCCGTACACCTTGCGGATGTAAAGCGTCTTCTTGAACAGCTTGTCGTGGCGCTCGCCTTCCGGCGCATCACGCACGTCCCCGGCAGCGCGGGTCAGGCAGAGCAGGGCGTAGCTGCGGTCCTTCACAGGAGCAGCAGCATCGCGGAACCCGGCAGCAGCAGCCTTGGCCTTGCGGTCCTCGGCCAGCTTGCGCGCGGTCTCGGCGCGCTCGGCGTTCTTGCGGTCCTTCTCGGTCACGATGGCGAGCAGCCAGTCCGGGGTCTCCGCCACGGTGTCGGCCGCACAGTCCCAGGCGTACTCCATCTGCGTCTCGGGGTGGACGGAGGGAGGAGCCGCGCACTGCCCACGATCAGCCCGCACGTCGATGTGCTTGCGGAGACCAGCGGTCCCGCTGATGTTCACGTCCTTCGGCAGCAGGAAGTAGTAGTGCGTGCCGCCACCACCGGTGCGCACGGTCCACGTCGGGGGCAGCGGGCCGTGCTTGGCGATCATCTCGTCGAGGGACTCGTACCCGTTCTTCACGAGGGTCGTCCCCTCGGTGCGGACCGGGCGACCGTCCTCACCCCAGGTCGGAGGGACGCGCGCCGGCTCTGCGCCTTCCGGCGCATCGGCGGGGAGGAGGTACTCCTCCTTCCAGTCCACGTCGAGAACCCAGACGCGGGACAGGTTGGGCTGGTCATCGTGGGCGTAGCGGCCCGTCACGATGCCGACGTTGTGGCTGTTCTTGAAGATGGCGTCGACCTGCGGCTCGGTGCAGATGTGGCCGTCTTCCCACTTCTTGGCGTTGGGGATCTTGCCGTTGAGCGGGACCACGGCGAGGCCGAGGTCCTTGACGTAGAACTTTGCGGCCTGCTTGCAGGGCGCAGGGGACTGAGGTACTGTTGCCATGTCGAACTCCGAAGTTGTGAGAGGCAGAGGGGAGAGACGGGTCTTGGGATTGAGGCTGTGCTGTCGCCCCCGTCAGGCTACCACCTGACGGGGGTTTCGGCTTTCTGGTCTACCGGTTGAATCCCAAGTGGAAGGTGCCGGCGGCCCACGTCGGGTCGACGCTGTCGAGGTCGCCTTCCTTGAAGGTCGTGTCGATCTGGTAGGCGGCAACCTCCATCGTGATGTCCTGACGCTGGAGCTGCTGCACCAGTTCGCTGACCACGGTCAGGACGATGAGCTTCCGCTCCAAGGATCGGACCCCGTAGCGGTTGCCGACAGCAACAGCCAGCGAGGCGACGCTGTCCGCCGGCAGGCCGAGGCACGCCCCGAGGTAGGCGCTGATGTCGGTGGGCTTCAGGGAGGCGCGGGCGAAGGTGAGGGTCATGGTTAGAACTCCTGTCCGTGGGCGATGGCCCACAGCTTGGCGGGGTTGATGCCGAGGGCGCGGCCGAGATTGAGGAAGCCGTGGTTCGAGGGGATCCCACGCCCCTCCTCCCATCGAGAGATCTGGGAAGGGGCGACACCGACGAGGTTGGCCAGAGCGGTGCGGGTCAGGCCACGTTCCGTGCGCCAGTCGGAGACTTCCTCCCCGAAGGCGGAGTAGTGGTACGCCTGCTCCTTGGACTCGTACTCCTCCTTCCACACGCCCTTGCCAGGGAAGGTCTCGTCGAACCACGCAGCGAAGTGCTCGACGGTGCGAAGTCCGGTGTTGACCTCAGAGAGAACGCCGAACACGCGGAAGTAGTGCTGCTTGTCGGAAAAACCCCGAGACGCGAGAAGCGTGTCGACGAACACGGCGATGTTCTCGTGCTCGTTGCCGAGGGGCAGGCCGAGCGCGGTCTTGACGGCGCGGGTCACGACGTCGTCGGTGTGGCGGGCGTAGGGCTGACGGGTGAGGGTGGGCATGGTTCAGGCTCCGTAGGTGTAGGGGGCGATGCCGTCGAGGGCGTTGTCGAAGACGGTGAGGTCGAGGAGGGAACTCCGGATGCCGTTGGCCCAGCCTTCGGCGTTGGGGTTGCCGGTTGCGGCGAGGGCTTCCATCGCGGCCAGCACCTTTGCTTGGCTGCTGCGGAGAGAGGCGAGGTGGGTGGCGATGGCGCGGAGGCGGGCTTCGTCGGACGAGTACGAGGACATGGGTGAGACTCCAAGGTCAGGGGGCTGTCATCCCGACCGTGAAGTCATAGTACCCGGTGATCTCACGCGGTGCAAGTGTCTCGTGAAGATTTTCTTCAACAGACCCCACGACAGGGGCCTCGGCGCGCAGCGCGAGCATGGGACGGGAGGCTCCTGTCCCCTGGACTACCCGTCCCGAGACCGTGTCCCATTCCGAAAACCCCCTTCCTTCCTACTCTTCTTTACTCTTGGGACA
>Ga0114975_10003373_pt1 | contig 10666 bp, 8 predicted proteins | sample S_130626_EF_Meta_FD_87031 | JGI IMG/M metagenome (GOLD analysis project Ga0114975, IMG submission 87031) | Freshwater microbial communities from Lake Simoncouche, Canada to study carbon cycling - S_130626_EF_MetaG | ecosystem: Environmental > Aquatic > Freshwater > Lake | place: Lake...
TAAAAAAATGAGTGATATTTTAAATAAAGCTGCTGCTAGTGGTACAGTTATCTCCCCATTACAGTCTCCTGGCGCAATGTTGTCCCAGGGCAATTCAGAGTCTAATGGTGGTGTTCTTAACCCAACACAATCAGCACAGTTTATTGATTATGTTTTTGATCAGATGGTTTTAGCTAACGATGGTCGTAAAGTTGTTATGCGTGGAAACACGATGGAACTTGACAAGATTCGTGTAGGAAAAAGACTTACAGCTATTGCTTCACAGGCAGAAAACACAGCATCAAACAGAGGTGCAGTCTTTACAAAGGTTAACCTTGTAACAACCAAGTTCCGCTTGGATTACGAACTTTCGACAGAATCTCTAGAAGATTCTATTGAAGGTGGTTCTTTGGAGGATCACGTTGTACGCTTAATGGCAACTCAGTTCGGTAACGATCTTGAGGACATTGCTATTAATGGTCGTCCATCAACAACAGGTAACGGTGGTTATGACAATACAATCGCAGGATTTTATCGTCAAGTGCTTGACACATCAGCAACAGGTCACGAAGCAGCAGCAACTTCTACAGCAATGACAGGAATTTGGGCAAGCGGTGCAGCAAGCACAGCTAAGTTCAACCTAGATGCTCTTGAAGCAATTTACAATGCATTGCCTCGTAAGTTCAAGGCTCGTAGACAGGACTTGAAGTTCTACATGAACAGCAAGCACATTCAAGAACTACTTACACAGCTTCGTACAGTTAATACAACAGACTCCAAGTCTGTTCCTTACGAAACTGCACAACGTGTTCTTGATGGTCAAACTCCTCGTATCGGTGGTCCAGCAGGTGCACAGTACTCTGTGTTTGGTCTTCCAGTACAAGAAGTTCCTTTGTATCCAGAAGGTTTCGTAGACATTACGTTCCCGCAAAACAGAATCTGGGGTTTCCAGAGAGATGTTACGGTACACAAGTTCTTCGTACCAAAGAAAGATTCTGTCGAATATACAGTGTATGTTCGTCTAGGTCTTGCGTTGGAAGAAAAATCAGCTATTGCCTACGGCAAGCAGGTTTAATTCAAACAATCTTAAGCAAGGGTTACAGAAATGTAACCCTTGTTTATTTTTGGTGTATAATATTTAAATAGGAGGAATTATGTTAAATACAAAAACTATTACAGAACTTAAGAAATTTTGTGATGATTTTGGAATTGAATATACAAAAAATGCAAGAAAGCAAGATATTGTTTCAGTAATTCAAGAGTCAGGATTAACTTTTGATGATTATGAAGGTTCATCTTTAGGATTTAAAGATTATGTTCCAGAAGTAAAAGAAGAAGCTATTGAAAATCAAATAAAACAAGTAACACCAGAAATTTCAGATGAGCAATTACTTCTAACAACTATTGCTGGTATTGGTGCATACGTTAAAGGAATTAGTTTTGAGTACGATAATCTTTATGTTTTTGTAGAAAAAAATTTAGCAGAATTACTTATAAATGAGCCAACATATGGCGTAAGAGAGGCTTCCGTAGAAGAGTATAATAACTTTAACGGAATAAGGTAATGATAGAATATTTAAGAACAGATGGTGCTAGTTTAAACATTTCTTATACTGCACCAGCAAATACAGTTAGCATTGTTTATAGTGTATATGACCTAGACAATGATCAATATATTCAATCCGATCAAACAAACACTGTAGTTTCAAATGTCTTTACTTTGACATTAAATTCAGACACTACAGCATATGATCGGAAACTAAAGATTGACATTCAGGGTATAAAGGCAAATGATTCCTTTACTGATGAACTATATATTAGTTTAGTTAGACCATATGCAACCGCAGAAGAAATAGCAGCATATACAGGTTTAACAATTACTAGTGGTTCTGAAACCACCACCGCCCTTAAAAGAGCTACATTTGAAAAGTTTGAAAAGAAAGCAAGGCTTTTAATTAATGCTAGAACAAACTACACTTTTAGTTTTGAATACAAAACAGTACCAACTCTTGGAATAGGAACTGATCTTTTACACTTAGGTGAAAGAATTGAATCATACGATAAGATAACATCTGACGATGTTGTTATTTATGATAGCACTCTTTATGAATCACTAGATGATTTAACAATACCTTTGATTATTGCAGAAAGTCATTATGGACTTAGAACATATCAGCAAGGTGTAAATATTTCCGAGTGGCGAGATATTAATCCTATTTATACAGAAAGATTTTTTACACAAGGTACTTCCTTTAATATTCGCGGTGAGTATGGATGGAAATATGTTCCAGAAGCAGTTAAACAAGCAACTATGGAATTATTTACTGATCTACTTTGTTCTGATTTTGTTTATAGAAATAAAGGATTTAAGTCTATTAAGAACGACTCATTTGATATCACTTTCCAAGATGGAATGCTAAGTAGCACAGGAAACCTTTATGTAGACGCACTGCTTGAGCAGTATAAGCGTTGGGACTTGCGGGCGATTTAAATGTCTTGTCTAGCAGAATCAACATATACGATGAAAGCAGATATTTATGATCCAACCGTTACAAGAAATGAAACAAATGGAATGGTTTCAAAAGACTGGGGATTAACAAAAACTATTACTTGTGCTGCTCGTGGATTACTTGGATCTAAATTAGGAAATAACTCGGCTGGGGTAGACATTAAAGATCAGATTGTTTTAAATAAAAACTTTATTAAAATTAGAACATCAACCCCAATATCATCAGTTAGTAGAGTTGTAGCTATTAGAACTGGAACTACGGTTATATGGAAAGAAGACTATATTGCCAATAGTAAAGGCGGTGTAGCAGGAGCTACAATATTTGAGCCTCGTGGATCTACACCAATTCTTAATTTTGACGGTACAGTAATAGAGTTTGAAACAGTATTAGAAAGACAAGAAGTCCAAACACTAGAAGGTTTATAATGGCAAAAAAAGTTGATACTGGAAAAATGCCAGAAAAAATAATTGCTGTAGCAAGTTATCACGCAGATACATTAATTGAATTACATAAAACAAAAAATAAAAATCAAATAATAGATTCTGCTTTAAAGATAGTTGGTAAGCATTTTGGTGCATATTTAGATAACTTAGCAAGAGCTAACCCTATGTCATTTCATCACGTTTATGAAACTGGTCAAACTGGTAATCAAGCAAGTAGATTGTTTTCATTTACCATTAATCAATCTAATGGTGCACCAACTTTAGATTTTTCTTTTAAAGATGCAAGTATGCCAGAAAAAAGCGGTCAATTATTTAAAAGAAAAGCCTTTGTTATGGAAGAAGGAACACCAATAAATATAACTCCAAAAAAAGGAAAGTTTCTTGTATTTCAATTAGAAGGTCAAGACATTTTTGCTAAACAGTCATTTGTTCCAAATCCTGGAGGAGATGCTGTAAGAGGATCTTTTGCCAGTGCTTTTAATTCATATATTCAAAATACAGCGGATACAGTTCTGACAGATATGGGTTTCTATGATAAAATTAATACTATGTTGGAAAAAGAATCAGATGCTGTTATATCAAAAATTAATAATGGCAGAATTAATGATAGTTCAATGTCTAAAAAAACTGCAAGTAATATTGTTAGGAGTTTAAAGTAATATGGATTATACAAAACTTCCAGTAATGCTTATTGGTAATTATATCTGGGGTAAAGCCTCTGGTGCCATTTCTGGCTCTTCTAAGCTACCTACAAGCGTTTGGAATACAGATGCCTATACAATTACACCCCCTATTTTTGCGGTTAATGATGCTAACGCTGTAACCAATATAACCCCATATATTCTCTATGACTACCTGTTTACTGGAATAGATGCAAAAATGTTTCCACTAATTAGAGAAGAAGCAACTCTTTCTATTGTTGCACCTTGGAATGAGCTATATCCAATTAAAAACTTTATATATGACATAATGAGCCAGTTTGATGATTCTGCGGATGCTGTAAATAACTATGTAAATGATAGTGGTATCAGATTTAAGTATATCAAGGTTCGTCAAGATAACTATTCATTAAACGAAAAACAACAAACAAGCCTTGAGTCTGGGCTATATATCTCTACTCTTTACTTAACTTACGAGTATACAAGAGTATAAAAAATATGGTATTATATTAGAGAGGAAGCCCCCGAAAGCTAATTCAAAAATGCAAGGAGGTGCAAAAAAAATATGGCAAATAATGCAAAAAATATTATTGTTGGTGCTGGTACAGTGTACATTGGTGCAGTTACTGGTACAGAATACACAGAAAACGATATTCCTGCTTCAGGTACATTACAAGCAGCAGGTGCAACAAACACGCTTGATAATCCTGCAAACGTAAACTCCACTAACTGGACACACGTTGGATTTACATCAGAAGGTGTTACATTTGACTTCTCACCAGATTACGGTGAAATTCAGGTTGATCAACTTCTTGATGTTGCAAAGATCTTTAAACAGGGTCAAAAAGTTTCTGTTAAGACAACTTTCACCGAAGCTACTCTAGAAAACTTCTTGGTAACTATGGGTGCAGCAGCTTCAGATCTTGGTACTGTTTCTTCTACTGGAAGTAACAGTCTTCGTAGCCTTACACTTAATGGTGGTGCTCTTGGGTACTCACCTATTGAGCGTTCAATTCTAGTTGTTGGTCCAGCCCCTGATTCAATTAAGGTAGCGAACTTCGCTACTTCAAGAGCAGAAAGACTTTACATTGGATATCGTGCAGTTTCTATGGAAACAGTATCTATTGGTATTAAGAAAAATGAGGCAACGGTTTTCCCAGTGACATTCCGTCTTCTTCCTTCTTCAACTAACGTAGGCTCATCTTTGACTGGTTCAGAGGCAACTTACGGAAAGATTATCGATAGAGTTTACACCGCATCCTAATCTATAACTAAATAATTTGTAATGTGGTGGGTAGAAATACCCACCACATTCTTATATATAAACAAACTTACGCTATAATATAAAAGAGAACATTTAGGAGAAAAATGGCTACAAGAATTTATGAATCTTTAGAGATTGAATTGCAGGATGGTACTCCAATTACCATTAAACCGCTGAATCTAAAGACATTACGAGAAGTAATGAAAAAGTGGAAAGAAATTGAAACAAAAGAGAATGAAGATGACTTCCTAGAAGTTTTGATTGAATGTACATCGATTGCTATGAAGCAATTCGCACCCGAGCTTTCGGATATTGAAAAACTTGAAGAAGTTTTAGATCTCCAGACTATGTATAAAATATTGGAGGTTGCTGCAGATATTAGGCTTAACGACCCAAACCTGTTGAGGGCAGCTCAGGAACTAGCTGGAACGAGCTAGACTTAGCTGCCTTGGAAGCGGAAGTCTTCCTATTAGGTCACTGGAAAGACTATGAGGAACTAGAAAATAGTTTGTCAATGTCAGAGCTTATAGCTACATTAGGTGCTATGCATGATAAAGAAAATCGTCAAAATAAATTTCTTGCTGCGATACAAGGTATAGACTTGTCGGAGCAATCACAAGCATCTGAAAATTCTGGAGTATCTAGCCTTCAAGATATTGAAGCACGAGCACACGCAAGATTAACTGGTAATCAAACTGAAGCTATTGCTATTCAACAAGGTTTTGATGGATCAGATGGTCTAGATTATTCTATAGTAGGTCTTGATTAATGACAGGTACCATTAATGCTAATTTTAATTACAATGCTAATTTTGGTCCTGTAATTAATCAAATGCGTCAATTAATGACGCAAGCAAACTATCTAAATCAAACTTTACAAAACTTTGATAAACAAGCATCAGGACTTAAATTTAGTCTTGGTGACTCGCTTGCCAGCGACATTGGAAAAATGGGTGGCTGGAATACTAAAGTTATGGAACTATCTGACTCTGTTGGACAGTTTGGTAAAGCCCTTCAAAAACAAGAGTTAAGCCTTAAGCAATATGCTAGAGAAGGTGTTGGTGCACTTACTAAAGGATCTAATGCACACAAACTAGCAGTTCGTGAAGTTGCTCGTGAAATGTCACAACTTGCTGTTCTTGGTGAAAAGAATGGCAAGCAAATGGGTATGATGATTACCCCACAAAATATTAATTTAAAAGATTTTAATACAAATCTAGCTGTTTCTAGAAAACAATTTGATATATTTAATACTATTGTTCAAGATGGTGCAACAAAACTTATTAACTTTGGTAAAAATACCCAGTGGGCTGGTAGACAGATTACCGTTGGTCTTAGTGTTCCTATAGTTTCTTTTGGTGCTCAAGCATCTAAGATTTTTCGTGAAGTAAATGTTGAATTAACTAGATTCCAAAAAGTTTATGGTGCTGGTCTTATGTCATCTGGTGATGCTGCAACAATTAAAATGACTGAAAATGTTAAACAACTTGGTATTGAGTTTGCAAAAACTATGGGTATTGCTGTAAAAGATACAGCAGCCCTTGCTGCGGATTTAGCAGCAACAGGTCTTGAAGGACAAAAATTATTAAATGCTGTTAGAGAAACTACTCGTCTTGCAACACTTGGTGATGTTTCAAATCAAGATGCAATGAAAACTACTTTGTCTTTGCAGAATGCTTTTAAAATTAGTTCTGATGAACTTGCCCATTCTGTTGACTTTCTAAATGCTGTAGAAAACCAAACATCTTTATCTCTTTCAGATCTTACTACTGCCATTCCAAAAGCTGGTCCAGTTATTAAGGCACTTGGTGGAGATGTTAAAGATCTTTCGCTTCTTATGGTTGCTCTTAAAGAGGGTGGCATTTCAGCAGCCGAAGGTGCAAACGCAATTAAATCTGGTATGGCATCTCTTATTAACCCAACTAAAAGAGCAACAGATGTTGCTAGACAATATGGCATTGACATTAATCAAATTGTTAATGCAAATAAAGGGCAACTTATGCCAACAATTATTGAATTTCAAAAACAACTCTCCTTACTTGATGACTTTGGTAAAGCAAAAGTTATTGAAAATGTTTTTGGTAAATATCAGTTTGCTAGAATTTCTGCATTGTTTGATAACTTAAATGCTTCAAGTTCACAGACAATGCAAGTTATGGATTTAATGGGTACATCACAAAAAGATCTTGCAGCTAACTCATATATAGAAATGAATACGCTTATGAATAGTGGTGCTAAAAGATTTGAAAGAGCAACAGAATCTATTAAGGCACAATTTATTTCTATTGGTGGATCTATTACTACCGCCATTACTCCAATCATTGAAAATGTAAGTTCTAAGATTGGTAAAGTTATTAAGTTCTTTGAAAAACTTCCTGCTCCAGTAAAATCATTCTTAAAGGTTGCTGCTGGTCTTGCAGTTATTGCTGGTCCTATTATTATGGTTGCTGGTGTATTTTCTAACTTCTTAGGATATGTAACTAAGGGTGCTATGAGTATGGTTAACCTTGGTCGCAGAATGTCGGGTATTCCTGTTGAAAAATTTAAGATGCTTGATGATACACAACTTATGGCACAAAAATCAACAGATGCTCTATCGCAAGCATTTAGTTTGCAAAAAACAAGTGTTGAGCAGTTAAACTCTGTATTGGCTGTTTACAAAAAACATCTTGGCGATGCTATTACTCTTAATCCTAACTTTGTTAATACTCAAGTTGCTTCACAGACAACTACTGGAAAACCGCCAGTAGCTAAATTCCAAACTGGTGGTCAGGCTTGGGTTCCAGGAAGTGGTGATGGTGACAAGGTTCCAGCAATGTTGGAGCCAGGAGAATATGTTGTAAATAAAAAAGCAGCATCTCAACACTCAGGTTTGCTTGATGATATTAACTTTAACAAAGCACCTCGTTTCCAATCTGGAGGAAGAATAAATGGTTATGCTAGTAATTCATTTTTTGGTCACGGTAAATTTGGTCCAGAAGATTTACAACTTGCATTAAAGTCTTGGATTTCTCCAATGATGACTGGTCTTAGACCATTTAATAATCCAACTAAAACTGGTGGCATTCAACCTCTTGGTGAACAATATCCAGGATTCTTTGCAGATATATTTAATCAATCAATGGTTCCACAAGACAATCAACACCTTATGCGAGCAATGCAGTTTGACCGCAAGGGTGGAAATATGTCTCCAGTCGCTGGAACTATTATGGATAGTATTATAAGAGCACAAGAAGGAAAAGAAAGTTCCCCTAGATCGGGATATAGTAACGCACCATTTAGTCTTAATACAACAAGATTTACCTCATTTAGCACAGTTCAAGAAGCAGAATTTTACAAACGATTTATGACAATGTTTGAAAAGCCAAAGAACAAACGCAGTGCTGAATCTCGTGCAAGAAAAACGGAATCTGGAGAAATATTCCCATACCTTCTTGATTTATATACTGGTAAAGGTAATAACATTAATGGCATTCCAGTGTCCGATTTATTCCAAGGTCAAACACAATATGGTAATGAAGGTGAGACGGTTCTTCCAGGTGGATTAAGTTTCCCAATAACTGGATATGGTAGTGACATTAAATCAAGAATGCTTATGCTTCATTCTGTAATGCCAGGAGCTACTAAAACTATTAATGGTAAAGAAGTTCCTATATTCCAATCTGGTGGCAGAGTTAATAACTATGCAGATGAATCATATCCAAAAGAATTATTAGACTTAGTGCGTTCTTGGCAAGAAAACACCACAAGTATTAGACAAGATCCAGAAAAACTTAAGCAATTAATGTCTTACTTCCAACCATCTTCAGATCCAATGAAATTAAGAAGAAAAACATCTTTGGGTCTTCCTGGAGAGATACCAAGTGCTGATCAACTTGCTATATTACAGGCATTAGAATCTGGTGATTTCTTAAGTCTTGCTGGAAGAAAAATAGGATTTAATGGTTCTCCACAATCATATAGTGAACACCCACTTGACTGGCTTGTAGGAAAACAATTTAGCAATCCCCTTGCTGGTAGAGATGTTGATCAATCTTCATTAATACACTGGCAAAAACAATTACAAAATTTTGAAATACTTGTTCAGTCTTATAAGAATGATCCAACAAATCCAAACATTGGTCCAATGCTATCAAGAAGTTTAAGTTTTAAGCCTGGACTTACAATTCCTATAACTCAAGAAAATATAGACAACAGAAGAGAACAACTAAAGGCTCATATCCAAAGTATAGAAAAAGGACTTGCAGATCAACTTCCTATGGGTGTGGAGCCTAAAAAAGTTTTAATTGAAAGGCTATTTGGCAAAGGAACACAAATGTTACCTATTGCAGATATTGCAGATAGCATCCCTTATAAGGGAGATCGGCTTTTAGAAAAAGAAATAGCAACTTCATCAACTTCTGGTACGTTAGATTCTGTTTCTCAAATGTGGGCACCGCCATCTAGCTTTAAGGGTGGTCAGGCTATGTATGACTTACAGAAACATAACTTCCCTTATGTTCTTAATATGAAACAAATGGGTGGAAGAATAAATAATTTTGCAGAGCAATCAAAGAATTTAGGCAAACAACCTAAAAGATATTTTGGTACAGAGTTTGATTATGATTCTGAAGATCCTACTGCATTTCATTTGTTACAAGATTATGGAAAAAATAATGGTGCTTATTTAAAAATTGCAAGCGCATTATCAGATGGTTCAGATGTTCCTGGTTGGTATATAGAAGAAGCTATGGCTCACGGAGTACCTCAAACAGCAATAGTTGAATTAATTGTACAAGCAAGAAAAAAGTTACAGGAAAATGGACAAGATTTTTCTATAGCTGCTATGAAAAAACATGGAACCTATTCAGATTATAGCGCACCAATGCTTTTGGCTTTAGAAAAAATGGGATTGATGTCATTTACTGAAGAAGAAAAGTCTGCACTTCTTAATGGAAATAATATTAAAAGTGGATCAATTAAGAAAAATGATTTTGGTAAAGGTGATGCAAAAGCAATAATTGCTAGAAAGATAGAAGAATTTTCAACGGCATCAGATAATCCTTATGCAGAACCATTTGGAATTGATGCTGCTGGATTCATAGAAGAAATGCAAAACCTACCTGACTGGAAAAAAGAATTTTTAAATCAAAAGAAAATACCTTTATTTAAACAAATGGGTGGCAGAATAAATAATTTTGAATCTAAAACTTGGGGTTCGGATATATATACTGAGAATTGGAATCCAAGAAAAGATGGTAGATCGATTCCAAGAGAAGAAGAAATAGCTATGACTGACCCATCATATCTACAAGATAAATGGACAGACTATGATGGTATGCGTGGTATTCGTTCAAATCCAAAACAATATAATGCATTATGGAATAGTGTTCATCAGTCAATAAAGCCAGGAATATTAATGTCTCGTGGAACTGTTCTTAATTCAAGGTCTCCAGAGTTTGTTAAAGCACAAGCATCGCAAATGCTTGCTGCAATTAAATCAGGTAATATTAATTCTTTAGTTGGACAAAAATTAAACTTAAGAGGAATGCTATCGTTTTCATCTGATCCAAATAACAAACGTTATCCAGTTTCTAGATTCCTAATAAATAGTGCTGGCAAAGCTAATGTAGTTGACTGGGATAAATATAAAGCAGGTGATATGACAGAAAGATTAAAATATTCACTTAATAAGAAAAATGGAATAAATGTTGGTAATGATGGAGTTGAAAACATAATCATTGATTTCCTATCTGGAAAATCAACTACGGGTAAAAATCTACACGAAAATTCACCATTAGCTGGAGAATGGATATTAACCTCTCCAAATGGA
>Ga0114975_10003374_pt1 | contig 10666 bp, 18 predicted proteins | sample S_130626_EF_Meta_FD_87031 | JGI IMG/M metagenome (GOLD analysis project Ga0114975, IMG submission 87031) | Freshwater microbial communities from Lake Simoncouche, Canada to study carbon cycling - S_130626_EF_MetaG | ecosystem: Environmental > Aquatic > Freshwater > Lake | place: Lake...
ACAACAGCACAACAGAACTTCCTAAAGAAGTTACTAGAACAAAAGAAACACGACATAGATGTATCCGCTATCAACTTTGAGGAGATAAATGTTCAATGGGGAACGGAACTCATTGAAACACTTATCAAGGCGGAGGATAAATACGAACGCCTAGCAAGTGAGCGACAAATAGAGTATGTAAAGTCTTTAGCAAACAATCGTGTTGGCGGAGATGTCGTGCTTCAATCGCTAAATGATAATTCAACTGCTAAAGAAGTTTCTGTATGGATTGAGCAACTAAGAAACGCACCATACGCAAAAACAATTACAATCGCAGAGACAGGTGCGTATCGTTACAACGGAGTTGTTTATTCTGTTCGCAAAGGTCGGCAGAGTGGCAACTGGCAAGTGTTCTCAATCAACCCTGAAACAAACTCATGGGAATACAACAGAACCGCATACAAGTATCTGTATGAACTAAAAGATACTGACCGCCTAACTCTCAATGAAGCAATAGAAGCAAGTGGGCAAACAGGCTCTTGTGTTCATTGTGGGCTAACACTTACAGCATTGAAGTCTGTTGCTGGTGGCATGGGTTCTACCTGTGCTAAGAGGTATCACTAATGCCAACTGCTAAAGAACTTTCAAAGCAACTAAAGGAGTGGTATCCAAAAGGTGATGAACAAGTAGCACTTATCGCAGGTCTATTAGATAAGAGCGAAATCTATGATGTTATTTACAACTCTTATGATGATGTTGAGGATTACGAAGTTACTGATGAGATGTTTCAAGATGTTGTAAGTCAAGTAGCAAACTTAGATAACGAACTCAATGCCCTTTGGGAAGGTATCAAAGATGTTATTACTAATGAATACGAGAAGCGTATTCATTTAGAAGTTGATAAAGAATTATGGGAGGCGTAATGAATAACTTTGATAACGAAGCAGATTGGTTGTGGGATTACAAAAATGGATTTCGTATTGCCTCACAATTTGGTTTCGGGCTAGAAATTACACCAACACCCGATAAACAAGACAGTAATTGGTATTCAGGTGAAGTAGCAACAGTTACCAATAACGAACTAAAACACACAATAAGTATCTGTGCTGTAGGTGAAATCAAAATTATTTACAAGGCTGATACTTCTAAAGACGAATACCAAACACTTTATTCTCTAAATGATTTGCCACAAGAACAATTTGTAAATGACGCTTCTGTTCAAAGAGCGTTAGAGATTGACGGCAAACTAGAGTTCGCAAACAACAACTGGTATGAGTGCTTTGATGAAATCAAACAAGAGTTTGGTAATTGCGTTCATCACGAAATACAAGAAGCACTTGATTGTGCCGTTTCCCAACTATGCCAACACCGCTTGGTTGAGTCAGTATTAGACCAAGCCGATACAGAATTATGGGAGGAGTAACTATGTCTAAAGTAAAAGAAATCATAAAAGAACTTAGTCGTTATGACCAAGATGAGGAACTTCTAGTTATCTATTGGGATAAAAACCTTTGTAGAGAGTGGATAAAAGATTGGTTAGAAAACGAAAAAGCAGAAAACAATCTAAGTGATGAACAAGTTGAGTTCATGTTCAAACACGCTTGGGAGTTTGCTTCTGACTACAACTACGACACAGATGATGTTGGAAACACAATTACAGACAACCTTGAAACCCACATTAGTGAGTCAATAGGTGAGTTACAAAAACAACAAACAGAAATTATAGATAAAGAACTATGGGAGGAGTAACACTATGAAATACGCACACATGATTATCGGAGTTCCTGATGAGCAAGACCCTGAACAAGTTGCTTTAGAAATCTTGGCAGACTTCTCGGAGAACAACTACGACAGCAACCCCGAACAACTGGAACAAATCTTTGCTCGCATTGTTGGAGTCAATTCAGACAATGATGTTCTTTACATAGGACAAGACGGCAACTACGGAGACGCTAGAGATTTATGTCTATTAGACACTTCTTTATGGTCTAAAGATGATGAGGAAGCCTTCTCTGAAATCTCAATGAACGATAGTGAGTTAGCAAGTTTCGCTTCACAATTCAATGGCGACCCTTCTCTTACCCCTGCTAAATACTTATTAGGAGACACAGATGAGTGATACACCTGAAATCAAATTGGTAAAGACTTCAAGAGGCTCTACCTATCGCATGAAAAAGAAAGAGATAGTCAAGGTTCAGAAATCTAATCTGACTTTGCCTTACGAAGTTGGCAAACTTCTTAGGGGATTGGCTATGCCTCAAAAGAAGGCTTACTGCTTACTTCTTGTAGAAGGTAGTTGGACATTACAAAGTATCGCTAACGAACTTCTTTGCCATAGACAAACTGTTCTTGATTACACAAGGTCTAAAGAAGCACAAGACCCTGATGTATTAGCAAGCGTTTGGGATTTACCAATTCCAAAGTTGCCAAGAGTTGTTGTTGGTGAAGTGTATGAAAAAGAAATTGTCCAACCTGACGCTGATGTTCTAAAGAAGTTATTGGAACTTCAACCTTTGGCACAAAAGGTTCGTAGTTACAGCCCAAAGTTTCGTGAGGAAGCAGAGGAATACACAAAACTATTAGCAGATGAAATTGGTCGTGGAGTAACTGCGTATCAACTTTCTAAAGCACTTGGTATCACCATTGGTGCTATCAACTTCCGTCTCACACGATACGGATACAAGCCATTAGGCACAGGCAAATCAAAAGCCTATAACTCTATTCTTGAACAAAACCGACCACAATAAGGAGGTAACACATGATTACAAAAGAAAGAGACACAACTACAACTACAACTAAATGGCAAGGAATAACTTTCGGGATAGAAACTATCTTGTCTGACTATGACCAAATAGTTATAGATGTTCCTGTATTTCAAAGCGGTTACAACTCAACTACTGGACATTGGGAAGTTGTGGCAACAGGCGAAACTCGTAAGTTTCGTTTAGAAAAAATTGAATACAGTTTGGTAAATAGACAAAATAACTCTGTCGGTATTCACTCTTTGTATGGTAGAGGTTTTACAAAAGCCAACACACTAAGAGTTCAAGGCACTTCTTTCTACAATGAAAACATAACTGATAAAATCCTTGCTCAAATCCCCGACCATTACCACGACAAAGCAAAAGAACAGTTCTTACTAACTGCTAAAGAACTTACAGAGCAAATGAACCAAATAAATGCCAACGGACTATCACTAACACCACAAAGATAGGAGGAACTATGCCAAATCATTGTATAAGCACACTAACAATTACTGGTAACTCAAAACAATTACATAAACTTCTAAAACAAGTTCAAATTACAAAAACGGAAGCAACTCCAAGCCATGATGAACGAGAGTTCTCATGCCACAAGATTATTCCGCGACCTGCTACAGAAGATGATAATTGGTATGATTGGAACTCGGAGAACTGGGGAAGCAAGTGGGATTTATGTGACTTTGAGTGGATAGATAACGATTGGGAAAATGGATTTGTTCATGCTTCTTTTTGGACAGCGTGGAGTCCTATTCCTCTTGTGTTAGAGAAGTTATCTAAACAACATAAGTCTTTAGAAATGACTTATCGCTTCCATGATGAAGGTGCTGGTTTCTACGGCACTTACTCTTTCAAGGGTGGATTGCTAACAGTTGATGAGGAAGGTGATGATTTCACCTGTGATGTAAAGACTCGTTACTGGGGAACTACTGACCACCATTGTTGTAACGAGTGCGACAACTATTTTGAGTGTCCTGATGAAAACTACGAAGGTCGCATTGAGGAAATCTGTTCTGATTGTAAGACTTCTTTAGACGAAACAGAACAATCTTTATGGGAGGAGAAAGAAAGTGTTGCGTGAATTACCAATCCTTCAACTCAAACGAGAACCAAATAAAAAAGGTGGGGGAAGTTACTTATCACAAGACAAGCGTATCTATGTCTTACGAAATGAGGACAAACTATGGGCGTGGGGATACCACGACTACAACGATAAAGGTGAGTTCATTGGTAGTCGTAATGGTGACGACTCTCTGTATGGCTCAAAGACCCATTGTGTTGAAGCCATAAACAAAGTTCTTTATGAACAAGCCTATGACGAAGCACTATGGCAAAACTAATGGATTACGAAACTGTAATTCTAATAACTGGGCAACCTTCTTTAGAAGGTATCAACCCGAAGTTGAATAAAGGAATAAACCAAGATAACCTGAGGTTATACATAACAGAGGAGGCAACAACATGGCAATAAAACATTACCTAGTGGAATTGGCAACGGAAGTTCCAATCACTATCAACGACAAGAACCTAAAAGACAATTCAATTTATGAAACTGTCTTAGAGGCTACGCAACATTACATCAACGATTACATAGAAACTGATGAGCAATTCTTTGTAAAGATTGTTGCGGAACAAACACATAAGGAGAGTGATACAAATGTCTAACAAGACACTACAACGCAAAAAAGAGTTGGCTAAGAAAAGAGTTGCGTCTAAAGTTTGGCGTGACTCTTTCAGAGAGTTGAAGTTGCGTTACCCTGCTGATTGGGAAGCGTTACACGCAACTACAAAAGGCGATAGAGAAGCAACAAGACGCAAACTAAGAGGTATGTATCCTGCTGACTTCTACGCTATTTATACACGCCACGCAAAACAAAACGGCATAACACCACACATCACCGAGATACATCAGGAAGGAGGTAGTCCAATCCAATCACAAAATCTGATAATCAAACAAGCAACACCACAATCATCACCATCAGACTTCACAAAAGAAGGTTACTCTCTAATTGCTAGAGAACTTATGCCTTCTCCAAGCGGAGGAGTGTTCTCGTCAATGAGCCGAGTCCTATTCGCTGATAACATAGACGGCACAGAGTTTGAAGCCGTTGGTTGTAACAAGTGCTTTATGTTGTTTAGAAATCTCCAAGCAACAGCACACCATGTCGGTAGAGTCCATAACGGAAAAACTGGCAATCACAAATCAAAACCTAAAAAGGCAAAGGCAAAGCCAATCGCAAAGCCTTCAACACAGCCTGTAGTATCAACAACACCGCTTATCTCTGCTGGCATTGACCCTGTAAAAGCCATTACAGACCTAGTAGCACAGCGACAGTATTGGGAAGCACAAGCAAAGGCGTATGAGGAACAACTCAACGCAATCCGCAAAGCCTTCAACGGCAAGTAATCTATTCACCAACAAGTTGATAGGGGCAGTTGGTTTGCCCCTATCAACTTCTATAGAAGGGAGTATCCAATGGATACTACGAAAGAAAAACTAACAGCAGAAAAACTAATCATGGTGTCTCACAGCCTGAAACTATCAAGCGACATCTTTCTTGAATTAGTTGAAAAGGGTTATCGCCCTGAAAACATGGAGAACATCTATGCGTTCATGTTCGGTATGAGAACTACGGCTGACGCATTAGGCAATCTAATAGAAAGCCAAAAGGCATTACTGGTAGCCTCTAAAGACCTTGATAGCCTATAAAGAAAGGACAACAACTATGGATTGGCTTACTACTAACGAAGTATCTGAAAAGACAGGATTGACTAGAGATACTCTAAAGACTTATCTAAGCAATAAGTCAATGCCTCAACCTGACCACTACTTTCAACGAACACCTGTTTGGAAAGAGGAAACAATCAACGAGTGGATAACGACAAGACAAAAGACAAAGCCTGTTCCTTCTAAAGAAGGTTCAGACTTCTAAATAACTTAGAAGGGGAACGAGTTGCTTCGGCAACTTGTTCCCCTTTTTTTGTGCCTAAAAGTTACTCATCAGTAACTTGGCTTTAGTCCTACTCGTTGGTAACATAGGGTTTGAGGAGAGGAACTCAAATGGCGTATGTAGTTACCCGAAATAAACGGCATACAGGCTATTACCGCAGAAGCGGTAAGGTTCAGAGTGCTGGAACTTATGGCACTAGAGCCAAAGCCTTGAACTCTGCCCTGCTCGCAGAGGAAGGCATAGTCTCAACTAACCCCGAACTTATTACAACCCTTGAAGCCTATGTAAAAGAGTGGCTCATCAACCGAACAGATGTTCGTGTAATAACAAAGAAAACTTATGCCATAACTCTAAAGAAGTATGCCCTACCTTATTTGGGGCATAGACAAGTAACAGGCATAACTCGTAAAGATGTTAGGCAACTTATAGAGAAGTTGCTCTCCGAAGGTATAAGTCCTGCCACAGTTTCCCATGTAAAGACAGCATTGGGTTCTGTGTTCAGGCAACTCGTTGAGGAAGAACAAATCCCCGCAAACCCCACGCATGGCATAAAGGTAAAGACTTCTAAAGCAGACCCCACAAGTTCTTTAGAGCCTTCAGATTTCAAAAAAATTGTTGAGTCCCTAGAAACTGAAGGGGCAAAGATGTTTGCTCAATTCTTAGTTGCTTCAGGTTGCCGATTTGGAGAAGCCACAGAACTAAGAGTAAAAGACTTCAACTTCAAGTCAAAAGAAGTTTATGTTCGTAGAACTGTGAGTGATGTAGGCAAAGCCTTGAACAATGGAAGCCGTTTCCTTATCGTGCCTTCAACAAAGAACGGGCATAAACGCACAGTAATCATCAACAAAAGCCTCAATGAAGCCCTAAAGAAGTATGTTCGGGATAGAAAATTAGGGGCTAATGATTTGCTGTTCTCCAAAGCCTTAGTGCTAGAGTTTGGTAAAATAGTGACCACAGGTAGTCAATTGGAAAGGACTAAAAAGCCTTACACCGTTGGAAGTAGAGTATTCCAACACGCAACTCCGTATTCATACAATGTCGGTGGGTGTAGGTGTGACCTGTGTAAAGAAGCGGTCAGTAAGTATCGCAAACAATACAGAAAGGACAAATCAAAAGGCAGAGAAAGCCTTAGCCAAAGCCTTAGTCAAAGCCAAAGCCTTGACCAAAGCCTTAGCCAAAGCCACCTCAGTCGTGACAAGTGGAGAACCACTTGGAACAAAGCCATAGAAAAGTCAGGTATTGGTTGGTATCCAAGAACGCATGACCTAAGACATGCCAACGCTACTCAACTCCTAAAGAGTGGGGTAGATGTGCATGAGGTCAAAGAGCGTTTGGGTCATCAGTCAATCACAACGACAGAGCGGTATCTACACCGTCTCCGTCACCAAAGTTCAAATGCTGCGGAAGCAGTAAGTGATTACTTTGGGGAAAGGTGAGAAACTATGAAACTAACAAAACGCGGAAAAAAAGTAGTTGTTATCGCAACTATGACAGTAGCAAGTTCATTGTTCTTTAGCGGTTTTGCAATTGCTAAAGCACTTGAACCTTTGAAGGTAGTGGTTGTTCAGCCAGTTCAACCCGCCCAATCAACAGTCGAGAAAGCCTTGAAAGTAAGTCCGTCAAAGAAGTTAGAAGCGTTGAGACAAAAGCCTCAACTCTCAAAACTTGAATTGAAAGCCTTACTAAAGGAAGTTGGGTTTGAGGGTAAAGCCTTGAGCCAAGCATGGGCTATTGCTATGCGTGAAAGTCGTGGTCGTTCTATTGCCTTCAATGGTAATGAAGCGACAGGCGATAACTCTTATGGACTCTTTCAGATAAACATGATTGGGAAAATGGGAGACATGCGTAGAGACAAGTTCAGCATGGTGTCTAATGCAATGCTTCTAGACCCTGTGACAAATGCCCAAATTGCTTATTACATGAGCAATGGTGGTAAAGATTGGTCAGCATGGAAGGGCATGACCCCTCGTGCTAAAGAATGGCTCAAATCTTTTCCAAAAGCATAACTAGTAGAAAGCCCTCCTGTGTTGGTGACAGGAGGGCTTTCTGTTAGACTTACAGTTCTACAAAAGGAGAAAGCCTGTGGGTAAGCATTTAGATAAAGTTCAAGCAGCATTATTAGTTAGACAAAATAACATGCCAAAAGGAACAGGATTTAAAAAGCCTGGAAGCATGAACCCAAGAAAAACTGGCTACATGAGCATAAAGTCAGACCAAGCAAAGAAGATTTTAGGCAAGTAGCAATTACTAAAGACCCATTAGCCAAGTGCTAGTGGGTCTTTTTTTGTATCATAACAAGCATGGAAGCAATGCCTTTAGCACATGCAGGAGACCGTTCATTTGAAAGAGACATGAATTGGGCTGCTGTTCAACATGTTGTAAAGCATGGTGCTCAAACACAGCAAGACAACGGAAACATAAAGCATGTTGGGTATCACAAAAGCGATACTGACCACGAATACACCGTTGTAACAACTCCACACCCTAAGCACATTGTTACAGTTTTTAAAAATTACAAGCCGTTAGAGAAACTTCTTTCCGAAAGACAGCAAAGAGAGAAAGCCGAAGCCTCAGCCAAAGGTGCTGAAAAAGAAAGAGCAAATACATCGGCTCGTCGTCAAGCATTACAGCGAGAAAAAAAGCGTTTGCGTTCTGCTAAAAACAACAACAAAAACACAGGTAAATAATTACTGGTTGTCTTTTATCAACCTTACTTCACAAGCGTCTGTAGTGCAATAAGCCTCTCCAATAGCATCAGAAGCCATACCTGCATAGACACCACTGAAGTCAATAGGCATAAGAGTCATGCGACCTTCTTCATACTCAGCCTCAGTAATTTGTGTGTAAGGCATTTGAGGATACACAGCGTTACCCATAGGTAAGAAAGAGATTGTCTTTAGTTGTCCGTCGTGCATGTGAAGTATTGAAGCAATAGAGTCTGCTTCTTTTTCAGGGTCAAAGGTCACAGTTACAGAGACAGAGTTATCTGACCAGTATCTTTGAGTTACAACTGCTAAAGAAACTTTTTCATAAACAGAGACTTCTTTCTCTGCTCTTTTAGCATTGGTTTCAATAGGAAAGAAAACAACAGAAGTTGTATTAGGAGATTCAGAAGCAGGTTCAACTCTGTAGTTACCCATTTTGAAAAGCGGAAGCATTGGGTCAGAGTTAGCAAAACGAATTGCTCTGTTAAAGAACTTACCTCCTGAAGCCCAGTGAACTCCAGGACTTTCACCAGCAAGGATTGAAACTGTGCCTGAAGGCTTTACTGTTGTCATTTTGATTGACTGACGAATACCAAGCCATTCAGAGTAAGACTCGTCATAAGCCTTGACTGTAGCGTAACCAGCGTCAAGCCAATCACGAAGCACAGTCCAACCATTGTTATCTGCAAAGTTAGCAATACCTGAAATAGAAGTTCCAATACGACGATTGCGTTGCATGATTGCGTTGGTCTCTTCCCAATGTGTTGGAAGAAGAGTTACAGTCTTTGCATACAAGTAAGCAAACTTCAATGTTCTTTTGAAATCTTCTAAAGAATCGTGACGACCTAAGTAAGTTTCAACCAATGTGCAACACTCAAAAGACTCAAGGCTTTGTTCAGCACAGGGGTTGTATCCTGATACACGCCAATCTTTGTTGTTAGGTGGGTCAATCAAACGACCATACTTGCGTGATACATCCATCCACACAACCCCAGGCTCACCGTTACGAACAATGCCGTCAATAATCTTAGAGAAGTCTGAACCGACCTTTGCTTCTACAGAGTTATTACTCATCCAAGCCCAACCAGGATTAGCAGGGTCATAGGAGTTACGCTCAGGATAAACCTCAGAGTTCTTTAGGTTTAGGAAGTCCTCATCGTCAATACGACCAATGAGAAGTTCTGCTGAACGACGAACGTTTCCTGAAACTACGCATACGCCAATAAGGTTTCCGATGTCTGCTAAGTCTTTGCGTGTGACTTTTTCTCCAGAACGGCCCTTAAACAAAGCCTCAATGTGGTCATGTAACTTCTTTAGAGGTTCATGTCCTGCTGCCGTGCCACCAAAGATTTTAATAGGAGCACCTGCTGGTCGAATCAAAGAGTAGTCAAAGCGTTGCGTAGGTTGTTCAGGCTTTAGGTAGGAATTTATTAAAGAAGTTACAGACTCAACCCAACCTTCTCTAGTGTCTGGAATTACGGTTGTTTCTTCTTCAGCCTTTGGCTCATAGATAGCAAACTCTTTATCAGCACCCTTATCGTCAAAGCCCACACCTACTCCAAGCATAGAAGCCTCCATAAGGAAGGCAAACGGCTTGGCTGGATTGTTCTTAGTCATCTCGTTAGTGGAGACAAAAGCACAGTTCTGTAGGGCTGCGGAGTTACGCTGTTCATTGACTAACGGTGTTCCCATAACCCAGAGTCCTCGACCAGGTGGAGTCCATTTCAATTCAAAAAGACGGTCAAAGGCTTCTTTAGCAGAAGCCTGAGCCTTTGCGTCATTCCATGGAAGACGCTGGGATTTAGCATGGTCTTTCTGAAGCGAATACATGCCGTTGATTACACGCTCACATACATCAACCCAAGTTTCCTTCGTTCCATCGGATTTTAAACGAGAGTAAGTTCTTAAGAAGGTAATCTCTCCAACCGAGTTACCTGCAGCATCTCTGTATCCAAAAGGGGCTTTCTTAGAACGGTAACTGGTTACAAAATCTTCGGTAAGTTTGAAGGAAAATAGAGACATAAGGAGAGCCTTTCGGGTTGGATTTTAAAAAAGATAAGGGGCAATTAAATCTTACTTGTACTGCTCATACACCTAATAACAGCGACTACCTAAGTTCATTACTTCAGTAGCACTGTTATCAGATAATTACTCTAGACTTTGTTGAATGATTTTATTGGTTTCATTAGCGGTCAAACCTCCGTTTGGAAGGTCTTTTAGAGCCTGTGCTCTGTCACCAAAAATGGCTGAAAGTACTCCTCCTGACGACTGC
>Ga0114975_10003380_pt1 | contig 10657 bp, 10 predicted proteins | sample S_130626_EF_Meta_FD_87031 | JGI IMG/M metagenome (GOLD analysis project Ga0114975, IMG submission 87031) | Freshwater microbial communities from Lake Simoncouche, Canada to study carbon cycling - S_130626_EF_MetaG | ecosystem: Environmental > Aquatic > Freshwater > Lake | place: Lake...
AATAATCCCATTAGTAATCTTCAAACGGATATCAGGGTTAAAATTAATAAGGAGAAAGCGTCCATGTTGGGAATTCCTATTATTTCGATCGATAAAACACTACGATTGGCATTGTCTGGTATTCCTATTGGTGTTTTTACGGATGACGACGGAGAAGATTATCAGATTATTATTAAAAAGAAAGAGGCAGGACCACTCGATTTAGATGTTTTTAAAACCTTATTTGTTGAAAATGTTAAGGGAAAAGCGATTCCTTTAAGCCAGTTTGCCCATCTTGAACTTGAATCTTCCCCTTTAGCTATAAATCATTTGGATAAAACAAGAATGGTTTCTATTTCTGCTTTTGTGGGTAAAGGTTTCCTTAATGATGTAGTTATTAAGGATGTGATGACTAAAATGGATCAATTTTCATTTCCTTCTGGTTATACCTATCAAATGGGTGGTGAATATGAGACAAGGCAAGAATCATTTAGCGGCTTTACCATTATCATTATTCTTACCATTTTTCTCTTTATCGGGGTTCTGCTCCTGGAATTCAAAACGTTCAAAAGTACTATTATTGTGTTGAGTGTTATTCCTTTGGGAATGGTTGGCGCGTTATCAGCTTTATGGTTAACTGGAAATTCTCTCTCTTTTGTAGCTGTCGTAGGATTAATTGCCCTGGCAGGTATTGAAATTAAAAATACCATTCTATTGGTTGATTTTACTAATCAGCTAAGGGAGGAAGGAAAACCACTTGATGTGGCCATTCGCGAAGCAGGTGAAATAAGATTTTTGCCTATTATTTTGACGTCTTTAACCGCAATAGGTGGATTGATTCCAATTGCCCTTTCTACAAATCCACTCATTTCACCTCTTGCCATCGTTCTTATTGGCGGCTTAATAAGTTCTACGTTACTATCCAGAATTTTTACTCCAGTCATTTACAAATTAATACCACCTAAAATGGAACATTAGATTTTATACATCTTACCGAAAATCCGTTGCCTTTCGAATACGGTCGTTTAAGTAGTAAAAAATCATCATAATATAGATTAATACCCATACTATTAGTTGGATCAGATTCGCTTGCAGTCCACCAAAATGCATTTGAGTTTGCCAAATCAAAATGGCCATTATTATATCTTAATCCTCCAGGAAATCCATTGAATATGCCTGAGTTGATATTAAAATCCTCTTCCCATAAATCGGTGGATTTTAAATATTTTCCAGCTATTTCAATGCCGCCAAGATGGTTTGCCAGATTGGTCCAGTCTATCAAAGTTGGTATGTTAAACCCTAATGGTGCAAGGCCATTAATACTAGTTACGGCATAAAAATTATATAAGTTACCAAAAATATCTCCCAGGGTTTCATTATTCTCGTACGAGCACCAGGCTGGCCATTGATGATTTGCGGCATATTCCCAGTCTTTATCATTGGTTGCATGATAAATGTCAATGCCATTTCTAAAGATAGAGACATTCAGATTAAGATTCATCCATTCTTGAGTCCCAATTAAAATGGTTTCAGTTTCCAATTATTTATTATTTTGCATAAAAGTAAAAATAAATGAAAGATAAAGAATCTAATGCTTTGGAAAGGCATTTAAACCTGCTGACTTTAACAGCTACGGGTATTTGTTCTATGGTGGGGGCCTCTATTTACGTTGTTCCCATCATGATTCAAAAAAATGTTCCAGGTATTGGTCCTTATGTTTTATTCGCTTTTTTAATTGCAGCTATACCAGCATTAATTGCAGCTCTTTCTTATGCGGCTTTAGCATCGGCAATGCCCAAAGCTGGAGGTAGTTATTTATATGCCAGCAGAAGTATTCATCCATATTTTGGATTTGTTGCCAGCTTTTCTCAATGGTTTGGATTAAGTTTAGTTATAGGCGTTGTAGCCTTTGTAACTATTCCTTTTTTTAGAGATTTCTTCCAAGCTATTGGCTTTATAGAAATAGCCAATTTTTTAGACATTCCATTAGTGCGATTGTTTTTCGCCCTTTTCATTTTATGCTTTTTTACCTACACGAATTTAAAAGGGGGGCAATTTTATAGCCGAACATTATTACCACTCATGTTTTTGATGTTTATACTTGGTGGAATCGTCATTTTTTTTGGTTTTTATTTTGATAAAAATGATTTTTCGGAAGCTCTGTTTTTGAAAAATGGCCTCATATTAGCAGAAAAGCCATCGTTGAATTTTAACTGGCAAATATTATTCACAGGAGCTTCCATCTTATTTGCGAGTTTTATAGGCTTTGATTCCATTGCTCAGGCAGGAGGTGAGGCAAAAAATCCTAAAAAGAATTTACCTAAGGCTATTATTTTGGCAGTAACCATAGTTGGCTTATATTATTTTATCTTTTCTGCGGCAGTTTATCACAGTATTCCCTGGTGGTATATTGCTGAAGAAGCAAAAAATAAAGATTTGACCGCACCGGGATTATTTTCTGTCCTGTTAAGTCCCTTTTGGTCGGCCATTATTCTTTCCGGGGCAGCCATTGCGCTGTTAAATGATTTGCCTGGTATGATTTTATCTGTTTCACGATTATTATTTGCATGGGCAAAGGATGGTATTATTAGCCCCTATTTTGCTTTTATTCATCCCATTTCAAAAACCCCACAAAGAGCTATTTTATTTAGTTCTTTTATTTCTGCTTTGGGTATTTTAGGATGTCATTTTGCGGGAGATATTTTCCTTGGTATTGACATCATGGTAACTTCTATGTTGATCAATTTTATCTTGATATGTCTTTCTGTGGTTTTTTTACCCTTTAAAAATAAATCTCTTGCCGACAAAATGAATGGTCATAAATTTCCTAAGTATAGAAATTTATTGGCTTTAACTGGGGTAGTTCTCCTTTTTGGCTTGCTTGTTTTTCATACTATTAAAGATTTGAATAGTGATCTTAGCCATTGGTATTTTAAGGCTACCTGGGTTTGGTTAATCGTTATGAGTTTTGGGAGTATTTGGTTTTATATTTATTGGATGAAAAATAAAAATGGTAAATCTCATTTTTTGGAACTTCCCGAAGATTAATAAAAGGAGTAATTCCTTTAAACTTTGACCCTAAGGATTATAGGAAGTAGGCTTTTTTCTATTTGTACATTTTAAAGAAAAAATAAAAATTATGGCATTGAATATTCCGCCAGTGATCATAGGATTATGGCAAATTGCTGATATGGAAAGAAAAAATCCATCGTTTAATCCGGCGTCTGTTGTTCAAAAAATGGAAGCCTATCTCGACGCAGGATTGTATTTTTTCGATATGGCAGACCATTATGGTTCAGCTGAAATAATAGCCGGTTTATTATATAAAAAAAGAAAAGAGGAGGGTAATACATTACCCGTTCTGGCGACCAAATGGGTGCCTAAACCTGGGCACCATACCCGTGACACTGTAAAAGAGGCCATAGTTCTCGCTTTGAAAAGGTTGCAAGTTGAAACTATTGACCTCCTTCAGTTTCATGCCTGGGATTATACCGAGCCTTCCTGGATTGAGACCTTATTTTATCTAGATGAATTAAGAAAAGAGGGATTGATTAATGCTTTAGGAGTTACCAATATGGATACGGTACATCTAAAAATGGCGATGGACTCATCTATTCCAATGATGTCAAATCAAATTTCTCATTCATTGTTTGATCAAAGAGCCTTAGCAGATATGATACCATATTGCTCGAAAAATAATATTCGGGTACTTTGTTATGGCACCGTGGCAGGTGGATTTTTCTCAGATAAATGGTTAGGAAAAGGGGAGCCTTCAAGAGAGGAATTAGCAACCTGGTCATTAATGAAATATAAAAGATTTCAAGAAGAGGTTTGTGATTGGTCGACGTTTCAAAATTTACTAGGAAAACTAGGGGATATTTCAAAAAATCTAAATATTTCTATTGCTCAATTAGCGTCTCTTTATATTAAAGAAGAAAATAGTTGTAATTCAGTTATTATTGGTGCAAGGTTAGGGGAGAAGGAACATATTGAGGAAAATAAACAGCTTGGATTATTTGGATTAGATGAAAAATCTAAGAATGAAATTTCCAATATTATTCAATATTTTAATCCTCTGCAAGGTGATTGTGGAGATGAATACAGAAATCCACCATTTTTAACAGCTTCAGGCGATTTAAGCCATCATATTGCTTCATTTCCTCCCGCTTTTCAAGTAAAAGATGAGGGAAATGGCAGGTTTAGTGCTTCAAGTGGTACTATTTGGGAATCTTTTGCAGGATATTCCCGCGCTGTCAAAAAGGGAAACCATGTTTTTGTTTCTGGTACTACAGCAACGCAAGGTTCATTGGTTATAGGTGGCAGTAGCCCTGATTCTCAAATGCACTTTGTATTGGATAAAATCGAAGGTGCTTTAAAATCTATGAATGCCAGCATGAGGGATGTAGTCAGAACACGAATTTTTGTGTCAGATATACAATATTGGGAAGCTATTGCCAGGGTTCATGGTAAAAAATTTGAGGGTATTAATCCAGCTAATACCTTAGTGATAGCCAAACTGATAGGGGAGGAATATCTGGTAGAAGTGGAAGTGGATGCTATACTTAATGAATGAAATGGGTTAATGAAACCATTTTGCTTCATTTTAAAAAGACCCCAGATTTTTGCCAATAAGCCAATAGATATAATCAACTTTTTGTTGTAAAATTTAAAAAAAAGAAGAGAAATAACTACTACAACAGCCGTTTCTTGCAGTTGCGAATTTTGTTGTAAGTTCACTGGAACTCCTTTTATTTGAAACTTTTAGCAATTTTTCTTACATTTGAAATATGAAAACAATGACACTCGAAATACCTGATAATCTCGATGAAAGGGAAGCTAAAACTCTTTTTGCAGCTAAGCTTTATGAAAAGGGATCATTGTCTTTAGGTCAAGCTGCTGAGCTTGCTGGTTACTCTAAGCGGACATTCATGGAACTTTTAGGCAACTATGGAGTTTCTATTTTTGAATATCCTGAAATGGAACTAGAAAAAGATATCAAGAATGCGCAGAACTATCATCTCTGATACTAGTTGCCTTATTCTATTAGACAACATTGGTGAACTTTCAATCCTAAATAAATTATTCGGAAATATAACAACGACATCGGAAGTAGCTATAGAATTTGGTAGACTACTTCCTCCCTGGATTGCAATTAAAGAACCTAGTAATAAGAATTATCAATCAATAATTGAAGCTTCATTAGATAAAGGTGAAGCAAGTGCTATTGCCTTGGCTATTGAGTTAGATAATTGCCTTCTGATCATTGATGATCTCAAAGGAAGAAAATTTGCACATCAACTTGGCTTAACAATAATTGGTACTATAGGAGTTATTGTAGACGCTAAACTTGCTGGAATAATTCCATCAATAAAACCTATACTATCTAAAATAAAATCAACTAATTTCAGAATTACTGATCAGTTAGAATTACTTATTTTAAAGCTAGCTGGCGAATAAGGCTTCGACTAATAAAAGGCTTTGGACCATTGGGGCTTCAATTTTTGGTATTGCTAATCATCTTACCCACTCGTTTAATAATGGAAGTGCACAAAGAATTTTCGCCAGGTGATGCCTTAGGAATTGCCTATGAAGAAAAAGCCTTTTACGATATTTTGAAGGAGCTATGCATAAAATTCGATTTCAAATACCCTGACAACAAATTGATTGAACCGGGTAAAGCAGTTAAAGATTTAGTTGAGGGTCAAGCCAAGTTCCCTGCCTGGAATATACGAGATGATATTAAATCTGCCTTGAAAGTTGGATTGATTTTATTGTTAGATGAATTTTGCTATCCGCCAGTGGATAAAGACGAAGTATATGTAGAGATATTCGAACAGCCTGAGAACTTTTATAAAAACAGACTCACCGCAAAACTGTCTGCTGAGAGCTAAACCTCACCAATTGCAAATGTGCTGATAGCTTATGTGGCTTATCCCTTAATTTTCTTTTTATTTACTAATTCTGTAAAACTTTTTGCTGCATTTGTAAAGTCTGAAGGTACAAGAATAATGGTGGTAGTATTGTTGTCAATACCAATTTCAGATAGCATTTGCATTCGTCTAAGTTCAAGTGCAATAGGACTTCCTTCCATTTCTTTTGCTCCTTGTGTCAACTTTATGGAGGCTTCTAATTCTGCTTCTGCTTTGACAATTCTTGCTCTTTTTTCTCTAATTGCTTCCGCTTCTCTTGCCATTGCCCTTTGCATAGCTTCTGGAATTTCAACGTCTTTCATCTCTACCATTTCAATTTTAATGCCCCATGGTTCGGTAGCTATGTCAACAATTTTTTGAAGAGTTCCATTTATTTGTTCTCTTTCTCTCAATACTTCGTCAAGCGAATGTTGTCCAATTATATTTCGCAAAGCGGTTACAGAAAACTGATAAACAGCTTTGTTGTAATCGGCAACTTTAATAATTGCGTCCTCAGGATTTATTATTTTAAACCATAACACAGCGTTTACTTTTATGGTAACGCTGTCCTTTGTGATTGTTTCTTGTTGTTCAAGATCAACTGTTTTTGTTCTAATATCAACCTTTTGTTGTCTGTCTACAAATGGTATAATCCAATAAAGTCCAGGTCCTTTAATAGATTGAAAACGTCCAAGTCTGAAAACAACTCCCCGTTGATATTCTTGTGCAATGCGAAATCCTGATATTAGCACTGCGATGATTACTCCAATTATTTGTATTAATGACATATTTTTCTAATTTTATATTTAATAATCCAATGTTAAGATATTGCGTCGTCTTCATATCAGACGTTTTGGCAATTCGTCTTAAAAGACTTTTCCACCGTTCAATCCCAACCATAATTTAACGCTTTTTAAGCAACTTTAGTTAAGTTGTTGAAAAAATTATTTACTGAAATTTAAAAATTGAAAGAGGTAGGAGTATTTTAAAATAAGATTAATCAGACATCTTATGATTCATATTTTATTGATTTTTAAATCATGATGTAGGTAAAATCCCGCTGTTTTTTACCGGATCAGAAAGTCCGTTTTGGTTAGAAAAAGGAAGCGAAGCGACCCTTTTTGACGAGTAAGCGTCTTAAATCTTCCATAATTAAATTCTTAGAGTCAATCTTGACTTTACCAATCATATTAACTTCCGCTTCTGACTTTTTGTATAAACTTGTATCATATTTTTGCTCCAAAGCTAAGAAGTCCATTTTTATCAAAAAAAAGGCAATTAGATAGTCTTACACAATTAGTAAGTAATTTAATTTCTAAATGATTTGTGTTGAACACTAATTCCATAGATTTATTTTTTCAATCTACAGTATATATATTATAAATCTTATAAACCTACTGGTCAAAGATTACCACTTCAATCAATTTGGTGACGGAGCAATATTTAATTTGAGAAAATACAGGTATACCAATTCGAAAAGGAAAAATAGAAGATTTGATAGTTGAAAATCAAGTAATTATTAATAAAATTACCTATTTAAGCATTTATCAATAATTTATATAAATTCAATAAAATAATTTTGTATATTCACAGAAAAGCGGAATACAATTTCGATAATACTCCCTAATTTGGTTGGATAGGCGATTTTAATTTGGGTATATAGGAGTATTAGGTAAAAATAGAACCTGGGAAGGGGAATTATGAACACTCACGCTGACAAAATAGATGCGAATAAAAGCCAATCGGTTTCGAATGGTGAATCTCAGCTGAAGAGGGGTGGGGAATCCACATTTCAGTTTTTGGATAATAGACCGGAAGCTATTGCACAAATGAAACTGCAAGAGATGGGTAATAATAGTCCGTAAGTTTCTAAGCTAAGAGCTTTACAGGAAATGGCTAATAACAGCCCACAAACAAAAAAAATTGCTCAACTTCAGTCAATGGCTAACAACCATTCAATGCAACAGCATCAGACCATTCAGAAGAAAGAAAATTAAACTGGTTTACCTGATAATTTAAAAACAGGGATGGAAAACTTATCTGGAATATCATTGGATGATGTAAAAGTGCATCATAACTCTGATAAACCTGCTCAGTTACAAGCACATGCTTATGCACAAGGTACAGACATCCATTTAGCTTCTGGGCAAGAAAAGCACTTACCTCATGAGGCCTGGCATGTAGTGCAACAAAAACAAGGTCGTGTCCAGCCAACCATGCAAATGAAAGGTAAGGTAAATGTAAATGATGATACTGGCCTGGAAAAAGAGGCAGATGTGATGGGTGCCAAAGCTGAGAATATTAAATTTAATACCCCCCAACAATTACCACTTAGCTTAAAAAAGAATACGACTAACCCAGTTAGACAAAACAAGCTAAAAATAGGTGGAATTGACATAACTTCTTATCGTGAAAAATTATTGGATTTTCAAAAGAAGGATGAATTAGGTGTGCATGAATGTTATGAATTTGGAGAGGTATTGAGATATTGGATTGTTCAAGAACAAGAATACGAATTTGTTAGTTGGGATGAGTCAATTATAAAAGCTAGAGATGAAAAATTGCCTGAAAAAGAAATACCTACTCTTGAGCAATATTGGGCAGCTCATTCTATAGCAGAAGCAGAAGTTAATCCAGCAGCAGCAGAAGAAGTAGAAAGTAACAATAAATGGACCGGATCATTGCATGAAATTGTAGAAGATAAATTTGTTTTAAACATTCCATCAGGTTTCCCTGCTCTTGATATTAATGTTATAATTAGATTAGAAAAAGAGAGCAACGGAGATGAAACTGAATATTTATTTGAAGCAACTGGTGGAGTTGTATATAATATAAAGATTGCCAAACTAGGTCTACAAATTGAATTAACACTTAAAGTTAAGGTTCCAGAAGGACAGGTCACGCCATGGGATGCAGCAAAAATGGCAATTACTGACTTTTTTATGAGACAGAGAAGAAAGAAAGTGAATGCATTAAAAATATTAGCAGTTGAAGCTATACCAGCTATTAATGTAGCTCGCGAACAAGCTAAAGAGTTGGTCGCCCATGCAAAAACTGATTTAGAAGATAGTACGGAAAAAGAAATTGTTAATGCACTTAAAACAACACCCAGATGGATGTTTTGGAAAGGAAAGACTGTAATGGACAAATTTGTGGAGCAAGAAAAAATTGTTAAAGAAGGATTAAATGAAGCTTTGGCATTACTGGGAGATAGAGAAATGCCTATGCCTAAATTAGAAGCATTTTCTGCTGAAACTGGAAGAAATTTAGTTGCCAACATATTAGATACCAATAACGAAAATGGAGTAGAAGTAATGAAATTATGGAATGATTGGTCAACAAAATTATCTGAAGAAGCAGAAAACTTAAAAAAATTGTTTGCTGCATTAAACTTAGATCAATTAGTAGAAGATTCAAAACTTGAGTATTCTATTCAAGGGATGATTAATTGTTTTGTTGAGTTAGGGGACATAGAAAGAACTGGTATAAAAATGAAAGTTGGTGCTGGTGTTAGATCTTCTTTTAAACCAAGTGATAAGGGATCAGCGAATACTAATATTATTGTGGCTATTCTTGATATTAATTTGCTTGGTGTTGAAGGAAAATTAACAGGAGAGTTAATCTCAAATAAGTATTGGAAAGGTGAATTGAAAGTCAAAATACCAGGAATTATACCAGACAAGAATGTCTCAGCTTTTTTAGGGTCTGCTCTCACAAGTTTAAAAGCAACCTTTAATGCGGAAGCCAAAAAAGAAGAGAAACCAGAAGAGAAACCAGAAGAGAAAGATTATGGCTTAATAAATAAGGGTATGAAATTTATGTCATTGGCTCAAACATTTGCTACTTCGAGTTTATATAATGGACCAAAAAGAGACGAGATGTCAGATTTATTTCTTGTCATTTCTATGGAAGAAGAAAAAATAGGAAAAAATTCAACATACAAAGTAGGGTTGAAGGTTGCTGCAGGAACAACTGGAAAATTTGACGCTGGTGTTATAAGTATCGAAAGGACAACCAAAACGAGGTTACAAGAAGCAAAGGAAAACACGGATCCGTCCGTCTAAGTACATATTTTCCGTTAAAAAAGGTCTTTTTTGCTTTGGGGCAAAAAGATGAGACAATTTTAAACAGAAAGTCAGAGGAGGAAGTTTATCCAGGCTTATAAATAATCCTTTTTAAAGGTTCGGGATTATTGTAGGTCAGGCAAAATTTATCCATCACTGTTTTATTACGCTCAAAAATCGTTGATTAAGAAAGAATCCTTTAGAAAGAAGGTTCCCTTTTTTTTTCATCAAATTGTTAAACCGAAAATAGTAAGTCAATTATTGAAGATGTTTCGACCTGTTTTAGGGCCCAAGAAAAATAAATATTCAACTAGCCTAATAACAAATATAATAAAATTAAAGAGACCTATAAGAAAAGGGCATTGAGTGCTTTGTAAACAATTTTATAGTAAAAATAACCAAATTCTTAATCCTTCAGAATGAGATTTCATTATGAAGTGGTTTGATAATTTACTCCGAAATTTTAGACCTGTATCAATTTTTAATCCTATGTCGTTAAGGCACCACAAACACTGATGGTCTGACCACTGATGTAGGCTCCCATGTCAGAGGCAAGAAAAACACAAACGTCTGCAATTTCAGTTGGTTTACCGAATCTCTTTAATGGAATATTAGATAGATAGGCCTCTCTGGTTTTTTCATCTAATTCATCGGTCATATCTGTTTCAATAAAACCTGGAGCTACCGTATTACATCTGATATTTC
>Ga0114975_10003381_pt1 | contig 10656 bp, 8 predicted proteins | sample S_130626_EF_Meta_FD_87031 | JGI IMG/M metagenome (GOLD analysis project Ga0114975, IMG submission 87031) | Freshwater microbial communities from Lake Simoncouche, Canada to study carbon cycling - S_130626_EF_MetaG | ecosystem: Environmental > Aquatic > Freshwater > Lake | place: Lake...
ATAGTGTTGTTTCTCATGACCCAAGAAATCTCTAAGTAATTCAACTAAAACATCTACTTCTTCTGACATGCATCAAATATAGTAAAAATTTTCAATTAAACTAATTTTTTTCTTCAGATTCGGGGTCTTCACCAACTATGCGGGTTTTCCACCATTTTTTGATGGGGTTAGAATTAGGAAGAGTATTCTCAATTATTGTGTTAATAATTATGAATAATGCGGTTAATAACACGCAAAAAATTAAGATTGTTAATAATAGTTTCATTTTAGTTCCATTTTATTTTTTTAATATCACTTGGAGAATCTAATTCAATACCGAAATAAGATAAATAATCTTTAATTTCGGGAAATGAATGTCGTTTGATTATTCTATTTGCTTTAATTATAGAAACATCAGTATCATCTAAAATATTTGAGGAAACCCATATTTTTGGGTCACTATCATTACGTCTTGCCAAAATATCACCATTAAATTCAATATCTATCTCTTCAATATATTCATATTTACGGTACCCTATAATTTTAAATGAGCCACGAATTGACTCGGAATATTTAAAATTTCTTGATGGGTGTTTTTTAATCATCTTTTTTTTTGATTTAGCATCGTCATCATTAATCACATGTATCATTCAACAAAGATAAAAAAAAATATTTGAATTACCAAATACCCTTCATTTTCATCAAACCAAGAGCAGCACAATAAGCATCTGTTTGGTCATAATTTTCTTTTTTGAGGGTATTGTTTTTGGTATACTGCCAAGTAATTTGGGCTTCTATCTTAGCAACTAAGTCCCATATGACAACTTTTTTATCGGTGTCTTTAGGTAGACCACCGAAAAGAACAAACTTTCCTTTATCATTTTGTTTGACAAGTTCAGGAAATGCAAATTTCCTTGAATTATAAGTTGATATGAATTCAGGTACAACACCTAACACATCATACACTTCCTTACATATTAGAGTGTTAAATCTCATAAGGGTTCCAACTGTATAAACATTATTTGAATTTAATAGTGGCTCTTCTATAACAACGCTAGTTATTCCTAAATCAGCATAATCTTCAAGTTTTTTTCTGAATATCCCACTTTTAAGAATAAGTTCTTCTATCTTATCTTCAACTTTTGGTTTAGGTATTGGAGAAATATGTGTTAATTCTAATAATTCCTTCGTTTGGATATCAAATAGTGCCCATCCAATAGTTTTTGTTGATACATCAAGTCCAAGAACTTTTGGTGAACTTTTGTTAATACTTTTTCCCATATATTATTTTATTGTCATTTATATTTAACTAAGTTAAACAAATGTCCTAATTTGTAAAGTTATATAATATTCTTAAAAATCAAGTTTAATAACATACTGTTGAATACCTTGTCGTAATTCAGGTGATTGTAATTTAGTAATTAAGATTAAATCCTTATTAGAATCAAATAAACCTACTTCAGTAACATATGATGTTGTTCCTGATGTCCAAGTCGGATTTGAGGTATTTGTAAATTGATTACGTCCAAGTGTTATGAGATATTTCATTTCATAAATGGTCGCAGATATATCCGTTTCCAAATTACCGTAGAAGAAATACTCATCACCAAAGTTAAGAACGTCAGTTTGTCCATTAAATGGTATATCAATATAATTACCTAAATTATAGGTTGTACCACTGTTATAATATAAATCACTATTAATTTGAAATGTAGTACCAGTTAAACCACTAACAGTTAAATAACCATTAGAGGTTGTTCCACTAATTTCATTAGTCACATCAATTTCAATCCAACCTGCAGGATTTGGTAACGTACTACCCGAAACTATTTGACATATTAATTTTATTGAGTTTGCAGAAAATCCGCTAAGGCTTCCATCCGATAAAAACGGAAACTCACTTCCAAACCTTACCGCAACATTTTGTGAATCTGTAGTACATCCTGAATCAGGTCCATTTATCACTGAATAATAATTACAATGTAACGAATCCGTAAATCCTGTTGAATCAAGCCTATAAGTAACCCACATTCTCTCAATAGAGTTTGATAAAATACCTGTAGCATCTTGTCCATTTGAAAAACAAGTATTTGGCGTTAACAACGATAGTTTTGGTGCTGGTATTGTCCAATTTCTATTTGATTTGTAAGACATTGCTGCAATCACCTCTTCATCATCAATAATAACCATTTGTGAATCAGGAAAAACTTTACCAATTCTATTTAAATTATTATTACTATCAGGGTTTGTGTCCCATAAATGATAATATCTAATACCAGGGTCATTCATATCAACATTCTTAGTTGATTTAATATAATAAGGTACACACAAATTATCATAACCTGGAGGGTCAATCCAAAATGTTTGTCCAATAGTTCCACTTGTTGATTTATGCCACATTAAAGTTGGTAACGTAAATTTAAAGTGTCTTGCTAACCCTGTATTGTCTGTTGGATTTGCTGGGTCAAAAGGAACTGTTGAGAATTTTTCTCCATATACATTATCAATATCTTGATTTGTATAATGAACGATTGCTATTGCCTTTTGTTGTTCTGGTTTTACAATAATTCGTTCATCAAATGAATTATAATAATAAACAAAACTAGTATCAGTTTGTCCACTTGGTTCTTGATATCCTAAATATTCTTTTGTTCCAATATAAGAAACTGAACCATAGTTATCATATCCTTCGTATACCGCACTGGAAACACCAGCAGGATTTACTGACCAAGGAATATTCATATTCCAAACTGGAACATTTTTACGATTAATAATACAAGTTTCCCAATAAGGGGCTGGAGTTGTTGAATCATAGATTTGTGTCATCCCTGAAGGATAAATTAACACACGAGCCATGTTTCCAGCAACAGCAATTGATGTATAATCAGGTAATGCTCTGTCTAAGGTTAAAATATATGATGTTGTACCTGTCGTCCCTGTAGATGGATTCATATCTTGAATTCTATAAGTTAGGATTGGATACGTTCCAAAGTCACCACAACCACCATTACCATCTAAAAGAATAGTAATTAAATCATTTATTGCTGGAGTTCCTGTTGTTGTTGCACAAATTAATGGGTCAAGTAAAATTTCTAAATCTGTTTGTCCTGTTAATGTTGTCATATCAACCCAATAATTTGAAGTGATAGTATATTCTGAACTTGTTTGTGCTGACCAAGAACCACTTGTCCCTGTAAAAAATCCTTTAATTCCAGCATAATTATAAACTGTCTGAACTCCACTTTCCATAAAAGGAATACCATAAGTACCTCCCTGACCACCACTAACATAGTAAGGGTATTTAATATTTTGTTTGTTTGAGTTTGGTGTCCCAACATCGTTTTGAGCATTAAATGCTGGCATCAAAATATTATTATTAGTTTGATTGTAATTTGGTACTGCAGTATAATTAACTTCACTATCACCTATTTGAAAGTAAGAAATTGTAAAGTTTCCTTGTGAAATATTTCTTCTTCCAACATCAGTAATTCTGGTGTTAAGTAGTCCTGAGGTATTTTTTAGTATGTATGACATTTTATATAAATATTCTTATTGTATTTTATTTTTTTAACAAGTCGCACCCCAATCTGGGTAGTAAGCTAAAATTAATGCGCTAGAAAGGGCAAAATTCACGGGAGTAGTCGGTATTAAAACAACACACCAACTACTAATATCTTGATTAAAATATGTAGCGTAACTGAACATTACGTTCATATTGGTAACACTGCTCACATTCCACCCGCCAATGTTCTGATTAAAATCTGTTGCGAAATAAAACATTCCATTCATATTGGTAACACTACTTACATCCCATCCACTAATGTCTTGATTAAAATGTGTTGCCGAATCAAACATTTGCAACATATTGGTAACACTACTTACATCCCATCCACCAATATTCTGATTAAAATATGTAGCGTCAGTGAACATTAACCCCATATCGGTAACACTACTTACATTCCATCCACCAATATTTTGATTGAATAATGTGGCAACAAAAAACATACTATTCATATTCGTAACGTTACTTACGTCCCAACTACTAATGTTTTGATTGAATGATGTATCAAATCTAAACATACCACTCATATCGGTAATATTACTAACATCCCAATTATTAAGTGTTGTATTATACGTTAAATTAAGACAATCACTAAACATATAACTTGTACTTGTAACATTTGTTAATATTGGTGAGTCAGTAGCGGTAATTACAGTTAAATTACTACAACCATAAAACGAATTTGTAAAATCTTCCCAAATAATATCACCCCATTGAAGGATATCTGTTATTAATAACTTATCACCAGAATTATTAAAATATATTGTTGGAAAAACTCCACTAATTGTAATTGTTCGTGGTTCTATTGTTGAATACGCATGTTCAACACTACCTGGAGTACCTATTAAAGTTTCAGTTATACCATCACCCCAATCAACAATTGCATTATATCCAGAACCATTTGTTGGTAGAGCAAATGTTGAGGTGTTAGATATTCTAAATATAAATGGTCTTTGTGGTATTGCAACACCACCTTGAAGTGTGTGTCCAACAATACCTTGTGGGTCTGGATTATTACTTACAGAACAACAAGTACAATTACTAATAATTGGAGATGATGTTGATATTAAAATATCTTGAACCAAAGTAGTTGAACAAGAATTTAGTCCAACCTGACCATCAGTAATAACTAACAATGATGTGGATGTTCCAGTAATAACATCACCATTTGTCATACTTAAATTATAAACTTCAGAAACATTTCTCTGAGTTGTTATATTTGGACTACAATTAGGTCTTCCAAATGTTTGAGTTAAACTTGTCGGTGTTGGAGGTGTTTGTAGAACATTATTCTTCTTAACGTTAGTTGAACTTGATATTATACCATTTCCTGGCGAATTAACACTTTGAGTACTATTAATAGTTAATGTAAAATTAATTGTAGTTCCGATAGGTAATGGTGGTGTTATATTTACTTTCCAATTAGCAATTTCATCACCAGCAGTTATTAATTGAGTATTAATTAATTGAGCTTTGATTACATAATTTATTGGATTTGAATCAAACCCAACATTAGATATTGTTGATATTTGAGTATTTACAGAATCTTTAGTTATTATAGTATATGTATTAGGACATAATCCGTTGAATATACCACTTGTTTGGAATGTAACCCCATTATTTATTGAGTATTGATAAGGTGCAACCCCATAAGAACTTAATAAACTTATTGAACCATTACAATTTTGTGTTCCACTACAAGTGCTATTGGCAATTGTTGCAGATGAACGTAATGGTAAGTACGCAGGACACGCTCCTTGAGTCATACTTAATATCGCAGATTGTCCACCATTAATAGACCAAGAACTATCAGGAATGTTTGTCGTATTTGTACTAACAGCTAATCCTGGTGTAACAACTACGTTCCAATTTTGAATCTCCCATCTTGTATTAGTTATTGACCAAATAATTGTTAATGTTGTTGAATTATAAATTCCTGACCAAGTTGGTTTACCATTTTGATATCCACTTGGAGTAAATTGAATTGGACCATAACTTACGGTTTGCCCTATATAAATTAAACATAAATTCGGATAAACAGGTGTTGGAGTAACTGTTGGCGTCGGTGTTGTTGTATTAGTTGGTGTCGGTGATGGCGCAAATAAACTACATATTGTTGTTGCCGTATAATCACGATAAAAATCAGTAACAGTAACTTGATAACTCTCAGCACTAACACCTACTAACATTTGTGTTCTTGAACCATCTTCCCATAAAAACGTATAAGGACTTGTTCCACCTGTAACCCTCACAGCCAAAATACCATCGTTAGCCGAAGGTGAACTTGGTTGTTTTATTGGATAACATTCAAGTCCCATATCAAATTGTGTTAATACTCTACATTCATTTATGACTGTATAAGCTTCATCATTTTTTGGGTTTGGTGATTGTGTTGGTGTAACTGTTGGTGTAACTGTATTCGTTGGAGTTACAGTCAGTGTTGGAGTTACGGTTGGCGTTGGTGTTTGTGTTCTAGTTGGTGTTGGTGATGGGCAAGAAACTGATGCTGGTGTGTTTAGTTTTGTTACACCTCCATTTCCTTTGGTATAATCAAAAATAACTATAATACCTGCAGTATTTCCTGTAACAGAATTACCACAACAATCAAAATAATAATATTGACCTGTTGTTACACCGCTGCCACATACAATAGGTGTTGTTGATGGCGTTTGTGTTGGAGTTTGAGTATTAGTTGGTGTTATAGTTGGTGTTGGGGTATTAGTCGGTGTTATAGTTGGTGTTGGGGTATTAGTTGGTGTTATAGTTGGCGTTGGGGTATTAGTTGGTGTATGATTTGGTGTCCTTGTTGGGAATGGCGTTAAAGTTATACTTGGTTCTGGCGTAGCCTCACAAGGTGACAATAAAATTCCATTGTAATTTATATATCCAGTACCACCATCTTCAATATAAACATCATTACTTGTAGCATATGAACCACTGGCTTGACAACCACAAACACTATAAAATTGTCCAGCACCAACGATTGTACTTAATAATGTTGTACCATCATTACAATCATAATAATAAAAAGTTTGAGATGTATCTGATTCATTCCAAACCATCCATCTTGTACAAATACTACAAGCCATAAAAGTTAATCGTAATTATGTGGTTTATTTTGTTCATTATATATTATAAGTATAATATTTTAGGGTTTTTTGTATATATTAAGCACATATAGAATAATCCAATATTACCCCACCTGAGTTTATTTGTACAACATAATAATTTCCTCCCCAACCCATTTTAATATATCTATTTCCACCGTTATAGGGAACATATAATACATCATTTACTAACACAGTATAAACCGTTACACCAATTACAGGTATTAAGTTTGCCTGACTTATGTAGGTATAATAGTTTAGAACTGTGATTGTATCGGCACAAGTATTGGCTGAGGTTGCCCATATATTTTGTCCAACGGCATGATAAGCAACAACTGGTGTTGTTGTTGGTGTTGGTGTTATGGTTGGTGTAACTGTTGTTGTTGGTGTGTTGGTTGGAGTTAATGTCATTGTTACACTTGGTGTTGGTGTATTGGAACTAGTTTGAGTTGGTGTTAATGTGGGTGTTGGTGTTACACTTGTGGTTGGTGTTGGAGAGATTGGTATTGTCTGTCCAATTTCACAACTTTGTGTGTCAATAATTTTAATTACAATATTTTGTTCATCATATGGTGATGGCACATTAAAAGTATATGGAAATACCGATACGGTTGCTTGATAAACGCAACTTCCACTTGTTGAATTACAATAGTATATTTCAACTGGTGTGTTTGCCGTTACTGATGATATAGTTACTAGTTGACTCATATTTTAAAATTAATGTGTTATGGTAATGTTGGTGTAGGGGTTGGTGTTTTCGTTGGTGTTGTCGTAGGTGTTTTAGTATTTGTTGGTGTTGGCGTAGGTGTTTTAGTATTTGTTGGTGTTACAGTATTTGTTGGTGTCGGAGTTGGTGTAACACTTGATGGGGTAACAGTTGGTGTAACAGTTGGGGTTGCCGTATTACTTGGTGTTGGGGTAGGACTTGGACAAACACTTAAAACTGATGATTGTCCTGCGATAATACATCCATTATTATCTATAACCTTAACCATATAAGCCAATGAGGTGTCATATGGTGATGGTATATCAAAACTATAAGGTACTGACGAAATTGTTGTCATATAAAAACAGCCAGTTCCTCCCGTTTGACATACATAAATGTCATATGGTGTTTGTCCTGTTATGTTCTCTATTGTTACTTGTATTGCCATTTATTTATTTTTTTTAATTATAGAAGCATAATGTTGTTCCCGAATTTCCTAACAATTTTGCTACATTATAACCTAATCCAACGTTAGCAACAACTTTGTATATCTCAATTATATTAGAACCTTGACTAACCGCATATACAGTTCCAAGTGGAATCATTGTTGCAAAACTAGGAGTAGGACTACTAAATACAGGGTCACCATCTTGTGGTGGTGCTCCAGGATTACTACTATAGATTGCAACATTATATCCTGAGGACATAGTACCACCTAATTGTAACCTATTTGTGGTTAAATTGCAACTAGTTGTTCCTGTTTTAGCCACATAATATCCGTTTGGAACTTGTGAACTAATACAAGTCGTACAATTACTATAAACAGTTGGGAACGCACTTGCAAAATAATCACCATTAAATGACAATGAAGTCCATCCAAGGGCAACAAATTGATAACTATATTTACCCTTATATTCCCAACAATTTCCATTTGAATCTTTAAATGTTTGTCCAACATAAGTTGCAATTGGAGATTGAACTGTTTGGTTCATATATTTTTGTTGGACCGCTGGTTGACCATTACACCCTTCATAAACATAATACCAAACAGGTGTAGGTGTTGGAGTTTTAGTCATTGTTGGTGTAGTAGTTTGAGTCGGACTTGGCGTTACAGGTGGAGTACTTCCAATCGTAGTGCTCGGTGTTGGCGTTAATGTTGAAGTAGGAGTTAATGTTGGTGTTGATGTGGTTGTTATTGTTGGTGTAGGTGTTGGTGTTTCCAAAATTCCACAGTTTCCACAAGTTGAATATAATTCTATTATACCATCAACATTACAATTTGAAGATATATTTGTTTCATCTCTAACATAAGTAACACACGTTTGAACTCCGTTAATCACAGCTAACATTGTTGTCCCTGTTGAAACTGGAATTGTATTATAAATCATTGCGTCAGTTGTGTATAATTCATCAGATGTTTCACAATTTACAAGAACCTTAACTGAAACACAACTGAATGTCTTATCTAACATAACAAATGTTGCTTGACCTTGAACTTCACAAGTCGCACCCATCGTTGCCGTAGGTGTTGGTGTTGGAGTCGGTGTTACATCACCAACATTACAAATATAAAACGATATTCCAACGTTACAATTAACACTTGGAGTTGGTGTTGGTGGCAAAGGAGTTGTTGAATAATCAAAATCAACATCATCACAAGGCACACTTGGAGTTGGTGTTGGGATTGGTTCCCAATCACAATCAAAGTAAGCCGTGAAATCAAAAATTCCACAATTAATTGGTGTTGGTGTTGGTGTTGGGCATGGTCCTGATACAAATAAGTTTGCCGAAATATCGGGACATTCCGAATAACAAGGATATGCACCTGTCAATAAACAAGTTCCACCCAATGATGTGCTTAAACACCATCTATCACCAGTATAATATATAACACCTGTACTTACACCGTCACCAGAATAAGTGTATTTGGTATTATATATACTACCTTGAGTATAATTTCCACTATATCCTGACAATGTCGGTAATGTTGTTGTTAAACAATAAGTTGAACTACAAGAACCTGGACTTGGTGTAACCGTTGGTGTTGGCGTGTTAGTTGGTGTTTTCGTTGGCGTTGGTGTTGTTGTTGGTGTTGGAGAAGGGCAAACACCACAAGTATTACAATCTCCATAGGGTCCTGTAAATATACCACCATTATAAAGTAACCCTATCGCAGAATATGTTATAACTGTCGCACAACCTGTAAAACCACCACTAGATATATTCCAAACTTCGCCAACGTTTAAGGCTCCTGGAACATTTTCAAATCTAAATTGATTTGTTGGGTCACAACAATCTTCAAATAAATAAACATCGTAAGGTTCGGTTGGTGTAACCGTAGGTGTCGGAGTATTAGTTGGAGTACTGGTTGGTGTACTGGTTGGTGTATCCGTAATAGTTGGGGTTGGTGTTTGAGTTGGCGTATCAGTAATAGTTGGTGTTGGTGTTTCTGTATTAGTTGGTGTATTAGTTGGTGTCTCACTCGGAGATACTCCAGGTGTTGGTGTTTGCGTTGGAGTATCCGTAATAGTTGGTGTTGGAGTTGGTGTTGGAGTTGGTGTTGAAGTGTCAGTTATTGTTGGTGTTGGTGTCTGAGTTGGTGTGTCCGTAATAGTTGGTGTAGGTGTTTGAGTCGGAGTTTCTGTATTTGTTGGAGTATTAGTCGGAGTTTCTGTATTTGTTGGAGTATTAGTAGGGGTTTCCGATGGAGTGTTTGTGGGTGTTGGCGTATTTGTTGGTGTTTCACTTGGAGATAGTCCAGGTGTTGGTGTCTGAGTTGGAGTATCAGTAATTGTTGGTGTTGGTGTCTGAGTTGGAGTATCAGTAATTGTTGGTGTAGGTGTTTCAGTATTGGTAGGCGTATTAGTTGGTGTTTCAGTTGGTGTTTGAGTCGGAGTTTCTGTATTTGTTGGTGTCTGAGTAGGTGTTTCAGTTGGTGTTTCCGTTGGTGTTTCCGTTGGTGTTTCACTTGGTAATGGTTCTGGCGTTAAGGTAGGTGTTGGTGTTGGAGTAGGTGATGGTTGTATTGGTTCTAACGCAGAACAATCACCAAAATGCAATCCCACACATACCCCACAATTTCCATCAAAGCTAGTATAACTAATAGTTGTATTTGTATTTGTTGCAACACCAAACTCAATAGCAACCCAACAAACATCATTAGCATCAAAATAAGTTGACCCAATCGTAAATGCTGAATTAACAACACCATTTATTGTTGGGAAACACTCATATATAATAATAGATGAGTTACTACAACATTGTAGGTAAACTAAATTTGAACAAGCTAACATTTATAATGA
>Ga0114975_10003382_pt1 | contig 10656 bp, 9 predicted proteins | sample S_130626_EF_Meta_FD_87031 | JGI IMG/M metagenome (GOLD analysis project Ga0114975, IMG submission 87031) | Freshwater microbial communities from Lake Simoncouche, Canada to study carbon cycling - S_130626_EF_MetaG | ecosystem: Environmental > Aquatic > Freshwater > Lake | place: Lake...
CATCACGGTAAATGCAGTGCCATAGAGGAGCGTGAGACCCGCGAGGCCCCCCCACCCGCTCGGTCCCTGAGGCAGGTGGAGCCCGCCTTGCAGGATTGCTGCGGCCCCAGCGATCAGGGCCACCATGCCCATGGTTGCGCCGGTTCGCAGTCGGCCATCGAGGTCAGCGGCTTGATGTTGGGTCAGGATCAACACCAGGCCAAAGGTGGCCCCCGCCGTCAGAGCGAAGCCCACGCCAATCCCGATCGAGTCCCAATGGGCCGCCGCACCCAGACCCGACGCCGCACCAAAGACGTCCAGTGCCAAGGCCAGTCCGAGCAACAGGATGGGCATGGCTTTCAGCACCATGGGTTCGGCTTTTTGTTGATAGATCAACACTGACCACAGGGCGGTCCAAAGCGGATAGGTATTAAACGCAAGCAGTGCGAGCGCAACGGGCAGACGTGCAACTGCGGCGTACAGGCAGAGGCTCTGGACTGCGATGAGGGCGGCAATGGCGGGCAGGATCCTGCGATGGCGGGGCTGAAATTGCAGCGGCACGCCTTGGAGTTTGAGCAGAATGGCAATCACGACGGCGGTCACGCCGCTGCGAAACGTCACCGCTGTGGCGACATCGACACCGTCATTGAACGCGAACCGAGCCGCAACATGATTGGCGCCCATCATGAACGCGATGAGCAACAAGGTGGCAAAGGCCTGACCGGACAGGGCCTTACGGGGCGGCATCTGGGTAGGGATCTGCGCCATCAATCGACGCGGGTTCGAGGTCGATACACCTGTTACGACTGTTGGCTTTAGCCAGGCCCTGATTTTTCAAGAATTACAATGGTACAGCTTCAGTTTTTGGATATCGATCATGTTTATTCCGCAGGGTGTTATTCCCGCGCTTTTGCTGCCATTTTTTGATGACCTGAGCATCGACGAAGCGAGTTATCGGGCGCATGTTCGAGATGTCTCCAGTACGCCGGGTATCAGTGCGATCACGATCAATGCCCATGCGTCGGAAGTGGGTTCCTGCACGTTTGAGGAGCAGCGACGGATCCTGGAAATGACCATGGAAGAGGTCGGTGACCGGGTTCCAGTCGTCCATGGGGTCTATGCCGATGGATCGCTGCAGGCGCAGGAGATTGCGCGGATGGCCACCCGTGGTGGAGCGTCGGCGCTCCTGGTGTTTCCCCCGGGCATCATGACCTTCGGTCAGCGCCCAGAAATGGCAGTTGAGCATTTCAAGCGTATTGCAGATGCCTCGCCCTTGCCGATTATTTTGTTTCAATATCCGCTCGCAGGGGGGCAGGGATACCCGCTGGCCACGCTGCTCAAGGTTTTTGAGCAAGTCCCGTCGGTGCGCGCGATTAAGGACTGGTCGGCCAATCCGCAATTGCATGAGCGCCAGACCCGGGTTCTGCAAAGTCTGGATCCTGCGGTCCATGTCTTGACGACCCACAGTTCATGGTTGCTGAGTTCACTGGTCCTTGGCTGTCATGGATTGCTCTCGGGCAGTGGGTCGGTCATTGCGCCACTGCAGGCGCAACTGTTTGCGGCCGTTCAAGCCGGGGATTTGACGCATGCTCGGTCGATTGCGAACCGGATCTTCCCCACGGCGGAAGTGTTCTACACTGAACCTTGGGTGGACATGCATAATCGTATGAAAGAGGCTCTCGTGCTGCTCGGAAAACTTCCTCGCGCGGTCGTGCGGCCGCCCCTGATGAAAATCAGCGCCGAGGAGATTGGTCGGATTCGTGAGGCCTTGGTCAAGGCGCAACTGCTGGCGCAGTAGAGGATGTGACGGTTGCGCGATGGCCTGGTTTTCCGGGGATCGGGCGCCGTTGAAGGATCGATCCTTGCAGGCTCTCGTGCGGGAAATGCGGCGGTGGCGGCAACCGAGTCGGTTGAGCAGTCTCTCCCTTTTCGCTCAACCCCGCCGACGCGGGGCCCTCATCAACCAAACCGAAGGATCCTGATGTCAAAGAATCGCAAGAGCAACAAAGAAGCGAAAAAGCCCAAACAAGATCATGGCACCGCTAAGGTTGCGGTGACCGAACCGATTCGGGCAAGCATCACGACCGCGATTGTGCCCAAAGGCAAGGCGAAAGCGTTGGGCGCGGGACCCCGAACCTAAGAATTCCGACTTAGAAGTTGTATCGGGTGCTCCATTCAACTTCTTCGATCAAGGCTTCTGCGGTGATCTTCATGGACGCAAATTCGTCTTTGCGAATGGTCTTCGCCATGACCTCAAGCTCCCCCTGAGCCGCAGGGTCTTTCAAATACCTCGCGAGCCAGAACCACTGAAAGGCCTCCGTCTTGTGCTGGCTGATGATCAGGGGATTGGCGTAGAACATGCCGAGTCGCATCGCCGCTTTCGCATTTTTCTTGCGCGCTGCTTGCTCGAGTAGCAGGAGCGCCTCGGTGGTTTCCTCCTCCGTGGGCTCGGGCTTGTCGAGCAGCGCGCACCCGAGTAGCCGCATGGCCTCAACGTCCTTGCGGGCGGCGATGCGCCAGATGGGGAAGGCCATTCCACGCTTCTCTGCGCCAAAAAAACTGTCCGCAAAGAGCTGGCCGACGATTGCCATATTTTTGTGGCTGAGCAGGGACTCGGAATAGCATTCGAAAACCGCCCCGGATGCTCTGCGCAATCGCTCTGGAATGGACTTGTTCCGAGCCATTCCAAGCAACTCCACCATGGACGAAAAGTCCTTTTTACGGACCACTCGGGCCAGGAAAATCCGACAGGCCTGGTCGAGATTTCCGGAGAGGAGGATCCGATGGGCCGATGTTACTGAAACAGTCGCGGCATCACGCTCACGCATGATCAAAGCGATGAGCTCCCGACTGGTTTGGGGACTCGTCTGGGTCGGAGGGGGCGATTCGGCGCTGGATTTCGATTCGACCACGGCAGACTGATTCATCGGGGGATGCGCCACCTGCGCTATGCCAGCCCGAGCAGCGGTCGTCCTGAGCCCGGGTAATTCAAGCGCGTAAATCCGGATGGGCATCCGGATTTGCTCGAGGGCCATTTCCCCAAGGTCTGTGAACGCGAGGTCTCCAACCTTGTTGTAGATTTCGTGATGCACAATACCCGAAACCCAAGCGCCTCCGGGGTCTGCGATCCGGCCCAACTGGTGCACCAGGTTGATCGCCGAACCCATTAAGTCATCACCATCAAAAATGACGTCGCCAACATGGATCGCCATTCTGACCATCAGGGGAGGGTCGCCGGGGAGACCTAGGTTTCTTTCGTTGAGCGCTTTCTGGCAGAGGATTCCGAATTTGGCTGCACTCACCGGACTCAGAAATTCAAACACCGCCTCATTTTGGACCTTACTAACAACCCTCCCGCGAAAGTCCTCGAGCCGTTTTGTGTAAATGTCTTTGAATTCATGAACCAGATTGATTGCCCGGTCTTCGTCGAGATCGAGCATTTCCCGGTAGCCATCGACAGAAGAAAAGAGGACGGCTGTTAATTTTCGTTCCATGATTCAACAATGACTTCGAGCTGCTTCCATTGATCGGTGTCGGTGCGGCCGTGACCGCTCGACCGGCCGACCGTACCTGACATCTTCGCTATCGTCAATCCCTTCACGGGGTTTTGTATTCAGAATTATCATAGTTGTGCGTTGACCGAGTGCTGAGAACGTTATTGGCGAAAGGCCCGGGCGATTCAGCTGGTTTTGGTTCTTTGAGGTGCTGATCGATTAGTTTTTACACCCCACCATTGATTTGCTGGCATATCAACTGACGTTGAAATTAATTTTTCCCGGCAAGTCCCGGGCTTTCTATGAAGCTGAGTTATCAAATAAAATTGGATCGGAAGTTGATTGGCGTAGTGATCGTCAATATGATTTTGGCGATTCTTTCGTTTAATTATCTCGACACCTTTCTGGGCTGGGAGTCCCGGGGCTTACGGCCATTTGAGGGACTGAACGCGCGCAATGTGCTCGCGTTTTGCCAGTTTATTGGCTTTGGGCTGCTCGCCAGCCGGCTCATGAGAACAGTGTTGAGCGGTTCCGGACCGACGGGGAAACGAAAAAAGACACCAAAAATTGCACTATATTTTCTCGAGGCGCTGATCTATGTGATCTTCCTTTCCGTGGGACTGCGGTTGGTATTCGGACAATCTGTTGAAACCGTTCTGGCAGCATCGGGTATTTTCAGTCTGGTGCTGGGATTTGCATTGCGTGGCTTGGTTTCAGATATTTTTTATGGAATTGCGCTCCACCTGGACGAAAATCTGTTGCCCGATGACTGGCTTGAAGTTTCGTTCCGTGGCATTGACTATGTGGCGAAGCTTGGCGAGTTTGATTGGAGATATACGGTCCTATTCGATTATGCGAACAATGCGATCATGATTCCAAACAGTGAGTTTGCTCACATGGTGGTGAAGAATTTTTCGAGGCCTACCAAGGGCACAGAATTTGTCGCCAAATTGGAAGTGCCAATCCTGAACGATCATTTCCGCATACTGGCAATTCTGAAGAATGCTGCTGAGCATGCTGCTCAATTGGGATATGTTTCTACCGACCCGGCGCCTTATGTTCGCCTGGTTACCGTGACGCGTGGCGTCGGCTCTTTCAGCATTTTCTTCTGGTTACCACCGCAGGCCAACCGGTTCCGCGCTAGGCACTTCGTGATGGAATCTGCGCTCGCCTTTCTAAAGGCTGGTGGCGTTTCTCTTCAACCCGTGGTTTTTCAGCAGCAGATTACGGCGCTCGCCGTCTCAGACAATCTATCCCAACACGCGGTGCGGCAGTCGGTCCTCGAGAAAGTGCCTTTTTTTGGCAACCTCTCAGAAACTGAACTGGTGGAACTGGCGGCAGGGGCTGCAGTGCGAGCTTTCCGTCCTGGCGATACGGTAATCCAGATCGATGAACCTGGATCCTCCATGTTCGTGGTCATTGAGGGGCGCCTTGACGTGTCGATCGCTGATCAGCAAGGCAATAGCCGCAATGTTGGCCTGATCTGGCCCGGCGAAGTCTTCGGTGAAATGTCGGTATTTCTGGGTGCACCACGCAAAGCGACGGTTGTCGCGAGCTGGGCAACGGTGGTGCTCGAAATTTCCAAGCCGACGATTGAAAAAATTATTCTGAGCAATCCCGCGCTGGTCAGGAGCTTTGCATCCGTGATTGAAAAACGCTTGACGCAAAATCAGGCCGCGCTCGCAGTACCCACCGGGGGGGCTGGTGAGAACGAAACGACTGCGCAATCAACCTTCAGGCGAATCGCAGCTTTTTTTGGAATTTCCTGAGCTGCTAATGGATCGCCTGTTGCAGATTTTGGAGATGTTCCCGACCATCTTCAGTCAGTTGCAGAAAATCGATGGCTGGTCTCATGTCGGTCTGAGTCCATTGCTGCAATAAGCCCTTCCAATGCTTCGGAAATTCGGTCCATTCAGGTAAGGTTCCCGATAGTTGCAGGGGATCGCCGCCTTGCTGTTCGGACCAATAATGGAGAGCTGTCCAGAGCGGCTTGATTTTCGTCGCCTGGCTCGGATCGCTACCCAGGCTGATCAGCCAAGCGGCACGAATCAACTGGGAAAGTTCCAAATTTGCCGCGGTGGGCGCTGAACGACCAATCGGCGCGAAACTACAGGCCTGAGAAAGTGCAATCAGGCTCGGGAGGTCCAGCCCATGGATGGATTGGGCGCTGCGCCCGCAAAGCGTTGCACTGCGTTCGCGCACCCATGGCCACCAGCCATCATTGGGGGTACCACGGGGCAATCGATGGTCCTCGAGCAGCGTATCGGCGAATGCTGCGCTGTGGCACCAGATCGCGAGCAGCACATGGCGCAGTTCTACCAAGTTGGTCTGCTTCGAGGCGAGCCAACGCCCCTCAAAGGTCGCAAGCACGACTTCAGTCAAATGAATTGCCCGAGCAGAGCCATGGAAAAGGGCGTTGCAGCGGGACATCATATTGAAATGATCTCTAGCAAATCCGCGCAATTCCCTGAACTCAGCGTCTGCCAGCTTCTTGCCAATCCGACACTCGAGATGCTCAATGTAATCGTCCAAGGCCCAGCTGCCCGCGGCTTCAATCATTCAGCTTCTCGCAATAGGCAATAGATTGGTTCAGTGATTCAATCCATCGCTGACCGTTGGGGGCTGCCCCAAGGGCGACAAAGCCCTCGCCCACCAGCGGGCCGACCATTTGGCTCACGAAGTTTGGGAACTGCACAAGCAGACCGCGGTAGTTTTTGAGCCCCATCACTTTCGCAGTACCACATTCGAGGAACTCTTCGTAGAGCGCCGGCAGCTTTCTGAGGTAATTGGGATCTGCCAATTGTCCGATCAAGTCTGCCGCACGAACCATGTCAGGCCAGGACAGACGGCTACGAGGTGTTCCACGGACCTCTGGTGGCGGCGGAAACCGGGTACTTTCGATGTTGTTCATGAGACGCTGGACGTCGATCGTGTGGCTGTTCTTGAAATGATCTCTTACAAACGCGATGCCCCGATCAACATGAATGCGGGTCAGCGAAGCATCGGTCGCTCCCAGCGGCAATGGGAATAAAGTCCCGTCCAAATGGGCGACGACTGAATCCGAATTGTCGCTGGGGAAGAGTTTCTTAAGATAGCCAATGTCATGGAACAGCAGGGAAATGACGTAAGTCGCCCAGTCCTCGGGCGAAATCGGATCGCCGAGTTCTGATTTGCCATGCAAAATGTCTTGACCGGCAAGACATACGATGAACGTGTGCTCGCAGTTGTGGTACTGAGTGTCCGCCTGTCCCAGAGCCATCATTGCGAAATCAACGGCTTCCAGAACAGTTTCACGCAAGGCGGTTTCGCGCCCGTCAAACATTTGTCGAAAATTGCTGTCAACAATGGTCGAAAGCTTTCTAGACAGCGTTTTCTGAGGGGAAAAATTTGCCATTAATTATTGATTTTAAGGAATAACGCTGGGATTCGCCTGTGCCTCAGTACTGTCGTCCGTTCCAACTGATTTCCTCAAGCAGGGCTTCTGCATTGATCTTGAAGGACGGAAATTCATTGCGACTGACCGTCGTGACGACGCGTTCGAGACCTGCCTGAGCCTCGGGATCCTTCAGATAGCGACCAACCCAATACCAGTTGAATGCCGCAGCCTTATCTTTACGCGGGTTAGCAGGATCGCCGTAGAAAGCAGCCAGTCGCATCACCGCCCGGACGTTCTTCTGTTTGGCGGCGGTTTCGAGAAGTTTCAGCGCATACGTGATGTCGTTCGCATTTGGATTCGGCAGTTCGAGAATGCCCAACCCGAGACTTAATTGGGCGTCAGGATTGCGATCTGCAGCGTATTTCCAGAGGTGAAGAGAGACCCTTTTCTGCGCCTCACCGAGGTAACCAGAGCTCATCAGATTGCCGATCTGATTTTGTTGGGTGTGGTCCATCAGGACGCCAGCGGCAGCCTCAAAGACGGCGGCAACTGAACGCTTCTGATCTTCGGGAATCATTCGCTCAAGCGCAAGGTGAATCAAATCCCGCAAGGACTCCCGGTCCTTGTTGCGCACTGTTTTGGCGAGCAGTACTTTAATCACTTGATCATGGGCACCTGAATTTTTCAGGCGCTTCAGGAGGGAGGCTGGCACATTGGCCTTGGCCTGGTCCTGCGAAATGATCTTCAGAACTTCGGCGGTACTTGAGTGTTCGGTGATCTGGCTATTGCTGAATTTTTCTGCGGTTTTGGCGGCAACCGCTGACGCGTTGGAATTCGGATTCGGACGTGAACCAGGGACCGGAATCGCATAAATACGAATCGGATCCTTGATGTTCTTGAATGAACGGTCGCCCGTATCCACGAACGTAACATTCGCCAGGGGATTTTTGATGTCCTGGTGAACGGCGCTGCTGATACTGATGCCACCGTAGTCGGCCATGCTTTCGATCCGGGCGCCGACGTTGACCACGTCGCCCATCAGATTGTCGCCTTGAACGATCACTTCGCCGCAGTGAATCCCAAAGCGGAACTGCATTGAAGGCTTCGGTACCGTTCGCAGGTTGCGGTTATGCAGGGCTTCCTGGCACTGGATCGCGAACTTGACGCAATCGACGGCGCTCGGAAACTCGGCAAGAACGCTGTCGCCCGCACTGCCAAAGATCCGGCCCGCGTAACTCGCAATCATCGGATCAATGATCGAACGACATTCGTCGAGCGAATCAAGGGTACCTTCCTCGTCGAGACCCATCATTTTGCTGAATCCAACGACGTCGGCGCAGAATATGGTCGTATGTTTTCTTTGCATATTTTTGGGATGGCAGTGAAGTCTCGAGCACGGGAACTAGGTCATGAGCGCTCCGCTGGAGCAGTCATTCGAATCAAGTTTACTCTTGAGTCGGTTTTTTCTGATTCGCAGCAGGCCCTCCGCCCGGTGTATGGAGTGATTGGCTGGACTCCTGGTACCTGGCTTCGAGGGCTTGAAGGCGCAAGCGCTGATCTGCCGAGGTTGGGGCAGGAGGGCTGGATCCCTGCGGGCGGCGCAGGACCGAACGCCAAACCAGAAGTAGCCCAAGCGCCAGCAGGATGAAGGGCCCAATCCAGAGGACAGAGTTATTCGGGGAGAGCGGTGGGTTGTAAAGCACAAAGTCGCCGTAGCGTTCAACCATGTATTGTTTGATTTCGCCGTCTGTCTTTCCCGCTTTGACTTGTTGTACGACCTGCTGACGCAGGTCGATGGCAAGGCCAGCGTTTGAATCCGCAATGGTCTGATTCTGACAAACGAGACACCGCAACTGTTCGGTCAGACTTCGGATCCGGTCGGTCACGGCCGTTTCGCTGCTAGAACCCTCGGCATCAGACAGGATTGGCCGTTGACGGTTATTTACCTCGGTGCTCATCGGCTTTGCCAGATTCAGGGGTTGGCTGTTAGTAAGGGTGCGACATGCTGGTCAAAAAACGCGTCATCAATCGGGCCAACGTGACGGTAAGCAATGACGCCCTGCGCGTTGATGACATAGGTCTCGGGCACGCCATACACACCGTAATCGATTCCGACCTGGCCATCAAGGTCAAGTGCAATTTGGCGGTATGGGTCGCCGTGCTGCTTGAGCCATTGCGCAGTCGCGGACGGATCGTCCTTGTAGGCTAGCCCGATCAGGTTGAAGTCCGGACGTCGTGACAGTCGTAGCAGCTTCGGGTGTTCGATCACGCAGGCGGTACACCAGGACGCGAAGACATTGATCACCCAGACCTTGCCCAGCATCGACTTTGCAGCAAAGGTCCGGTCGGACCCCAGGGTGGGCACTTCAAAGCTTGGCGCGGGTTTCCCTTGTCGGGCGGAGGGCAGGTGCCTGGGATCAAATTCGAGCCCGCGTGCCAGCACAATCACGAGAAGCGCGAAGATGATGAGCGGCAGTCCGAGTCGGACCCAGCGCATCATCGGGCAGGCTCCGCGACAACTGGCCGGGCCCGAAGCCGTTTATAGCGTTTGTCAAAGAGCGTCATGATTCCGCCAATCGCCATCAGGGCGCAGCCCCACCAGATCCAGTTGATGAAGGGCTTGAGGTACATGCGGACCGACCAGGCCTGTTCGGACGGACGACTCGATGCTCGCTCCGCCGCAACCGGTTCGCCGAGCGACACGTAGACATCGCCGAAAAATCCGGCTTCGATGGCTGCCTGGGTGATGACCTGTCCACCCGCGGTGAACTGACGCTTTTCGGGCTCGATCAGCGTGATCTCCCGTCCGCTACCCCGGGTCAGTTCAAAGACGCCGTGACCCGCCTGATAGTTCGGTCCAGGGACCGAGTCCACGCCGATGAAGGTTAGTCGCCAATCGCCGAGGCCTTCGGTTTGGCCCGGAGCCATCACGAGGTCCCGCTCCACTTCATAGCTTTTCACCAGGGTCACCCCGGCGACAAACACGGCAATACCAAAATGGGCAACGATCATGCCCCAGTAGGACATGCCAAGCTGGCGCGCTCGATCGAACAGGAGCGGTGATCCACCCTGACGTCTGAGCTTGCCCAGTTGCTGATGAGCCTGTGCGACCGTGGCGTAGGCCAAGGTGACCGCAGCAGCCAGACCCAGAACCAGCAGCAGACTTGGTTTCCCCCAGCGCCAGATGGTCAGTCCGGTCACCAGCATGGCGACCAGGAGCGGCCACAGCATGGCGCGCATGGCCGCACCCAGTGGCATCGATTTCCATTGACTGTAGGGCGCGATCGCCATTAGCCAAACGGCCGGCAGCAACAGGGGCGCAAACACGGCATTGAAATACGGTGGGCCCACCGACATTTTGTTGCCCGTCAGGACTTCGATCACCAGTGGGTAGAGGGTCCCCAACATGACGGCTGCTAGGGCGGAGACCATCAGAACATTGTTGATGAGCAGCAGGGATTCGCGCGAGCGCCAACTGAACTGACCGCCCAGTCCGACTTTGCCAGTACGAGCGGCATACAAAATGAAGGAAAAACCAATCACGAGGACGAGAAGTGCGAGGATCAGGATCCCGCGTTTGGGGTCGGCAGCGAAAGCGTGCACCGAGGTCAGGACGCCAGAGCGCACCAGAAACGTTCCGAGCAATGAAAGCGCGAACGTCACCATCGCCAACAAGACGGTCCAGCTTTTCAGGGCATCGCGTTTGTCCGTCACCGCCAGGGAGTGGATTAGCGCCGTGCCTGCAAGCCAGGGCAGCAGTGAGGCGTTCTCGACCGGATCCCAGAACCACCAGCCACCCCAGCCTAG
>Ga0114975_10003384_pt1 | contig 10647 bp, 12 predicted proteins | sample S_130626_EF_Meta_FD_87031 | JGI IMG/M metagenome (GOLD analysis project Ga0114975, IMG submission 87031) | Freshwater microbial communities from Lake Simoncouche, Canada to study carbon cycling - S_130626_EF_MetaG | ecosystem: Environmental > Aquatic > Freshwater > Lake | place: Lake...
ATAAATTATTTTTAATTTTTAACCCTCTCAAAATATTCGTTTAATAGAGGCACAGGGTCCGTATAAAAGGACAGCCCGTTATTATTATCCTTATACCATTTAGGTAAAATTGTACCAATGGAGTAATGCAAATGCGATGGTGTATTTTTTGCATTGCCCGTATTCCCAACTGTACCAATAGGATCCCCATTATTTAAGATCATCCCTAATCGCGTATCAGTGGTTTTTAAGTGTGCGTAATAATGCGTTTTAAAAGCAGGTCCTAAAACCACTACAACGTTTCCACCCAATGATAAAACCCCTGTATATATAACCATCCCTTTCGAAGCCGATATAACGGGCGTCCCTGACTTGGCAAAGATATCTACCCCTTTATGTTTATGACCTACCCTAGGAGCCCCAAACCCTGTTTGAGCGTAACTAAGTCTGCTACTTCCTTTTACTGGGGAAATGAATTTCCAATCTGAATAGTTATATACTACTAAGGTTGCGAGTAAGGCTATGAAAATGATAAGAAAGTATATTTTTTTATTCATAATTATTTATTATTATAATGATATTCAATGATTTATCAATTTTTATCCATTTCAGTATATAAATTATATTACAAATATAAAATAATTTATTATCTTCGACAAAATTTTTAAAATGCTATTACTATTATTAATAGATGAACATGAGTTGATAACCCTTGATAATTTGTTTCATATCACAACTGGAATATTAGAGGATAAACATGAAAGGTTTATTGAGCACAATAATGATCAGCGTAAAGTATGGTTTTTGCATATGGGTGACATGCGTGCAAATGATGGGCTAATAGATTTTGAAAACTTAGCACAAAATGAATCCGATTTAATTAATAATCGTTTGAAAAGGGAAAAAAAGAAAATTGCCTCCAAAAAAGATACAAATAATGATTCAATAGATTTAATTCCAATTACTGAAAAACGACTCATTCAATCAACTGACTATTTGCTTTGTGTAAGAGGTGTTCCAGCTGGATATTCAATGATTAAGTCAATGAATGAATTAAAAAATCATAAACAATTTGAAAATTTTTATGCTGCAGCAACACATCATTTCATAATTTTTAAATTAAGGGATAACTATTCTAATATGAATATCAATTATATACATTTAATACTAGATTCATTTGTAAAAAATGAATTATTAGATTTATATAATAGTAAAAAGAATAGATTAGAAACAAAAAATTTAAACATAATTAATCAAGGAAGTGTAATAATCACAGGCATTAAGGAAATTAAAGATATCAAAGTGAAGGTATTTAAGCGACTTGAAAAGCAAGATGAATTAGTCACTTTACATAATGATATTGTAGAAGCAACGAAAAAGATTGAAGCAAAATCGTTATTATATGCAACTAGTATAAAACGATAAATTATATAAAAAAAATAACAAATGAGCAATTTAAAAAATATAACAGTTAATGAAATAACAAGTGACGATTCAATTAATTTATTGAACTCGTCTAAGCTTCATATAATTTGTTCAGCAAAAAAAGTGGGAGGTTTGGCAAATACGCTTTTAACAAAATTGGGCGAATCGCAATTAAATATCGATCGGTATTGTGACATGGTAAATAGTAAATATGAACCTGGTTGTTTATTTCCTAAGCATACAATAACCTTATTTCCCGTATTAAGACAAGATAAGCAATTGACCATGCAGCAGGATTTACGCAAGTTTTATGGAGATACTTTCGAAGCCCAGGAAAAATATTTTAAATCCAATAAGATGATATTTTGCTTTGATGAGCAATCATGGCCCGATATGGCACTTGTCAAGGCAATATTGCAGGAGGAGTTGATAAACAGACCATTAGAAGGGGTTGAATCGATCAGTTTCCACCCGTTTTAAGGGGAAAAGCAACGCATCACTAACCATTTTTTAGCCTAAAAACAAAAAAATTTCCAATTCCAGTAAAGTTTTATCATAATTTATAAAATAAATATAAAAAAACATTTGGCAATATAAAATATAACATTTAGCTTTGCACTCCCATTTCGAAATAATGACTTTGTTTGGTTTTCATATTAGTAGTTTTTGTTTGTTAGTTGACAGGGTTTAATTGTGTGGTTTTGGTTGTTTAGTGGTTAAGGGGTGGTTATGAGATTATTCAAAATAACTGCCCCTTAATAATCAAAAAAATAAAATTTAAAATATTATGCGTACAAATACTGAATCAAAACAAATGCAAAATAAATTTTTAGATATCGTCGGTGAGATCGAGGTCAACTCAGTAGACTATTATCTTTTAAAAGATACATCTGGCTTGGTGATCAAATTCCCTAAGAATTTAGTTTTTGCCAATGGATTGAAAATAGCGGATAACAAAATAGGCTTAACAGTAAGCTTATATGGTGCATGGGTTCATGAAGAAACAGAGGAGAATATGAAAAAATATTCTGCTTTAATGTTTAATCATTTTGACAAGCTCTTTGACATAAGGGAAAAAATTACAACAAGTGAAAGGTTTTACTATTTAAACCCAAATTGGTTGTATTCGGGTGGATTATATATAGGTACGTTCAGATATACGCTGGGTGCCTTATTTAAAACCTGGGAAAATTCAGACGACCTTGTTTATAATGGTAATAAAATTATAAAAATTAGTGGGTCTGCTTTATCAGGTACAAATGTATATTCTGCTTGGGATCCAATCAATAAAAAAATAGTAACTGGAAGTGTGTATGGTCCGAATACACATTGGAAAAATTATGTAAAAGTGTTTCAGGAATTAAGTAGTCAACGAAAATTTAGTTATGAATTAAATTATCTACAGACTATAGCGTTACTTGAAACGATAGGAATCAAATTATAAAAATAAAAATTTTAATTATGAATATTAAACAAGCGTTAAAACGTAAAAACAAATTAGTGGGTGAAATAACCCAGGAGTTTAAAAAGGTATCTCAATATAATAGTATTGAGGAAAAGAATGAAAGACCATATTCGGCTAGGGAGTCGATGAAAAGCTGGTTCAGCCTTACAGAGGAGTTAATTACATTAAAGTGTAAAATACAAGCTGCAAATAGTAGTGTTAATGACAAAATATACCGACTTAGTGAATTAAAAACACAATGTAAAATGTTAAAGGAGTTAGGTTGTGAAAGTGGAACCCACTATTCCAAGTGGCCGGATGAAAAGTATATTACAAAGGTTGCTGAAATTGGAATATTAGAACGTGATAAAATGGTTAAGAACATTGAGTCTCAAATTGAGACCATACAAGATGAACTTGACGAGTGGAACCACAAAACCATATTAAGTTAACCTAAATTAAACGTACTGGTTGGGGGAGGGGGGAGATAAAAAATATCCTGTGCATTGAGCACAATTAAGCAAATCTTGATAGATGCTGACGCCGATGAAAGATAAAGTATTCAACACATTTAGCTCATCAGTTAAAATTTTTCAGTTCATCACTTAAAATTCATTAAGATATTTTTCATTGAACTTCAAACCCAACTTTTTTAAATATAAAAAAATATAATTATAAAATACATGACAATAGTAATACATCCTTCAGATATTTCAACCGATTTTTTGATGCCGATTTATGGCAATATTCCAAAAGAGGAATTGACGGTTGTAAAAGGTGGCGTAAGTAAAAATGAATTAATTGAGTTGATTAAAAAACACGATACGGTTTTATGCTTAGGGCACGGCAGTCCATTTGGTTTATTTTCTATTGGCCAGTTCAATGGCTTATCCTATATGGAATATATTATAGATAAGGAAATGGCGCCTTTATTAAAGGACAAAAAAGTAGTAACTATTTTTTGTTACGCAAAAAAGTTTGTTACCTCCGTTGATTTACATGGGCTATATACAAGTGACATGTTTTGTTCCGAAGTTGCGGAATGTAACCTAATGGGCTTGGGGTATGATATCACCCAGGAAATGGTGGATCAAAGTAACTATGTATTTGGGGTGACGCTGGGCAAGTTAATACATTTAAGCCCTGAGGAAATACATAACGCCATGTTAACCAGTGCTTATGCTGAACTAGCGAAGACCAATGTGGTTGCAGCTTACAATATGGAAAGGCTGTGTTATGTGCCTTAAGATAGGAAATTTGGGGAATTTGTTAGATCCAACGCCAGATTGTAGATAGACTAAAATCGCATTTCTACCTTTGTGCTCCTTTAAAATTTAAAGTAAAAAGCGTTTTATGAGACCCATTCACAATAACAAAATAAATACCCATTGTTTTTCACTTTATTCAAAGTTAGATGTGAAAGATATCAAAGAAATTCGGCAGTTAAAAAGATTAGATAGGTGCTTGATGATATTTGAAGCCCCAAGAGTTACTAAAATTTCAACACAGGCGGCGAAAATATTAATTAACGGACCATTTGATATCATCGAACTGAAAAGTTTAAAAAAGCTGAGCAATAAAACTTTATCCATACTGGCAAATTTTAAAGGAGCGTTAACAATTGGTCTTGAAACATTGACTGATGCGCAAGCGATTATTTTGCTACAAAATAAAGCTGCATTAGAACTTAATTTAAAGACAATAACTATTTCCTGTGCTAAAATTTTAGGCAGCTCCTATGAAGGAAATATTTTGGAACTAAAATTATTGAAGTCAATACACCCAAAGGCTTTTGAATATTTAAACAAGTTCAAAGGTGATTATTTAAACATTAGTGAATTCCGTCAAAAAGCTATTCACAAATTAAATTAATAAATATGGAAAATAAACAAGCAACACCATTTGTTTCATTATTACTTGAGGATAACTATAGCGATTTTGCAGATTTTTATGGCTGCAATAAAATTAAAATTTACAATGCTATTTTGAAGTTGTTTCAGCATTTTGAAAAAAGTAATGAATTGGTATTGACATTAAAAATTGATGCCAAAATTACCAATATCCCTTGGGATACAAATTTCACATTTGATGTGACCAAGGATGTTGAGTTACTAAAAAGGGACTTATTGCCTTTCTATGTGGATTCAGAATATTATGAAGTTGCGAGTGAAATTTTACGTCTCACTTTAGCGCTGAATAAGAAAAACAATAAAAGATCAAAATGAGTAGCAACACGACTGAAGAAATAGTTCATAAAATATTGAATAAAATTTCAAATAATAATGCATTGTCTCCAAATGCCATTAGCACAGGTATTCCTAGTTTGGATAATACTATTGGGGGATGGGAGCATGGTGTAACCATTATATCGGCACGTCCTAGCATGGGTTTGACCGCTTTTTGTTTAAATCAAGTAAACAGTTTACTACAATCAATTCAAAACGATGAGGTAATTGTTTATGTAACTGATAAGGACAGCGCCACTGTTTTAATACAACGATTATTGGCGGTAGCTACTCAAATTGAACTAACCAATATTCAAAATGGAAATTTAATAGAACAGGAAGTAGCTCAAATTGCTTGCCATCCAATAACAAAACACCTTGAATCAAATAGGCTATTATTTCTAACCAATAGTAATCCTACTCTGTTTCAAATTAGATCCTTGGTTTTTAATCAATTAAAAGAGGGGAAAAAACCTAAGATGCTATTTGTTGATTGCTTACAATCAATTGTTGATCGAGGAAGAGATAGGAGTCTGGATATTACTAATGTGATTATGGATATTCATTTATTGTCTGAGGAGTATAAAATTCCAGTTTTATGTACCATCACGCTTCGAAATAGATTGGTTGAATACAGGGAATCAAAATTCCCGCGATTAACGGATTTGGATAGCAGAATAGTGAATGAAGTGGAAAGGGTGTTTTTTTTAATTCGCCCCGACTACTATGAAATCATTGACCTACCAAGTGATGATACAGGGGAACTACATTTAATAATAGCTAAAAATGAGGGTCCATTGGATATTTTGAAATTAAAAATGAACAGAAAAAATTTATCCATTTCTGAGCATACGGATACGTTTCCGTACACTCAAATATAACACCCCAAAAAAATCAATGGAATTAATATTCTTATTGACAAAAAAAGTAAACAAATAATTAAAAAATAAACTTATGAAAAACAATTTATTAGAAGAAAGAGTAATGGTATTGCACAATATTATATCATCAACACATGATAGATATTTTAGTGCAGATATTAATGAGGGACAAAAAGGATTGTACGAGACCTTATTGGGTGCAGGCATCTGGTATTTACCCGGCAATGATGCACTTTACAGCGGTAGAATTAGTGAGGCTGCCTTAGAAAGTTTAAGGAACGATCCAGCAAATACAAAATTGGTGGAGGAGCATTCCTTCCCAAGAAAAGTAGGAGGTAAATACTTGTTTGAGTTATTTAAGCAAAACCCAGAAGGTTTCACCGAAGAATTTTTAATTGAGTTATATAAGTCAAAATTGGGTAAATATAATTTAGTACTTAAATACGAAAATGATAAATTAAAAAAGTGGCAAAAGTTTAAAAATACAGGCTTGTCGGAACATGACTTTTTAGAGACGGTAACCACCATTGAAGATATTGCATACAACAAAGCAGAAATTACGTTATGTGATTTCCCATTTGAAAAATACAAGGAATTTAAACAATACAAATCGAAGCTTGCTTCCAAAAGTAAGAAGATTGATAAGAGTACTTTAGTATATCATGTATAATTAAACATTAAAGCGATGAAATTATTAACAAGCCTGGTTTTTACTTTTTTTGGCTCAACTGCGTTTTCACAGGCGCAAGCCATTAAAATGAAGCATTACTCCTGGAATAATCCACAGCATCATTTTAATGAAGTATTAACTGAAAATGGAAAAGCGCTACTGGATTCAATTAAACTAGAAACCGGCTTTGACACCCTGCAATGTGAAAGGTTAAATTATGAGAAAATTATTGATTATACCAGTCGAAAAATACTGCCGACACATTCCTACAAATACCTTAGTTATGAATTATATAATGGTCAACTTCGTAAGAACATTTATCAAAATTTTAATGGGTATGACAGTTGCCAAAAACAACAGTGCATACTCTCATTTTCAACTAATTATGATAATATAGATATAGTGACTCTGTACATAATTAATTAAAATTTCAATGGTAGATTATTTGCCTATTTTATTAATAAATTTCGTAAATTTAGAATCCCCCTAAAAAACCTAAAATACTAGCTATTATGATTATAAAAATTATACATACCGCCGATAATCATATTGGCATAAGTTACAATACAGTATCTCAAGCCAAAACAGAACTGGTAAAAGAACGCCTTGATTCTTTAAAAAGAATTGTTGAAGAAGGAAACAAAGAGTTGGCCAACTATTTAGTTATTGCGGGAGATTTATTTGATCTACCTAAATTAAATAAGTCAAAAACTACGGAAGTCATAAAAATCTTAAAATCATTCAAAGAAAAAGTAATTATTATACCGGGCAATCATGATTTCTATATAGATGAAGCTGATAGTTTATGGAATTATTTTAAGGCAAATGTGGACGCAGAAAAGATTATAATATTAGATCAATATGAAGTTTTTGTTGATTCGGTGGAAGAGCAGGAAGTTAGATTTTATCCAGCGGCCTGCAGAACACTACATTCTCAACAAAATATGATCGGATGGGTTGCTAATGAAGAAAAGCCTGCTAATGCAATTCATATTGGAATAGCGCATGGAAATGTTGAAGGGCTTGCAAGAGATGAAGATGGAAAATATTTTAATATGGAACCATCGGAATTGAATGCTGCTGGGGTAGACTTTTGGTTATTAGGGCATATTCATGTAGCCTATCCAACCCAAGAGGTGGTTAATGACAATCCTGGTTATTTTATGAGTGGAACACATATGCCGGACTCATGGAAATCAACGAACATGGGTAATGCATGGGTAATTGAGGTGGATGATTCAAAAAATGTAAAAGCAAAAAGATTTCAACCCTCTAAATTTTCATACAAAGTAATTGAAGCAGATTTGAGATCAATGGTGGATATTGATATACTTAAGAATCAACTTTTAAATTGCGATAAGAAAAATACTTCAGTAAGATTAAACCTAACTGGTATATTGGTAGATTCAGAGATTGATGCACTAAATACCTTTTTTAAAGAATGTGCCGACAAAACTAATGGCTTCATTCATTTTGAAGGTAATAAGTTTATAAAACGTAAAATTGATATCGGTGCAATAAATGATGGATTTGTTAATGATTCATTGCCACATATTTTATTAACAGAGTTGTTAAATGAAGACCCTGATGGTTTAAGTACGCAAATAGCATTTGAGGCGATCGAGAAAAATAAATAATTATAAATTAAGAAGAGTATAATGAGACTAATAAAATTAATTTTGCATCCATTTGCAGGTACCGTTAATAAAACCTATGATTTTCATAGTGGACTTAATGTTATACACGGTCAAAATGAAGCAGGGAAGTCGACAATTGTAAAGGCTTTACAATTGGCATTGTTGACTTCAACAAATTTGACTAAGACTGAATTAAAAAGCCAGATTTCAAGTTTCATACCAATAGGAGGAGATACCATTAATATTGATTTGAATTTTGAAGTTGGGGGAATTGAATATGAGTTAAAAAAATCTTGGGGTGTAAATAACATCAGTTCTTTAAATATTGTAGGTCAAGCTGGGATTAATAATGCAGACATTATACAGGAAGATTTATTGAAATTATTAAACTTAAATAAGTCGACAGTAAGAGATATAATTTTTACGAACCAAGCAAAAATTGCATCAACTATTGAAGGCATCACTAAAGACAAAGAAATTGTAAATAGTTTAGACCAAATTCTAAGAGGAGCAATTTTAAATAATGGCGGTGTTAATCCTGAAAAGTTGAAATACCAACTAAATACTGAATTTGAAAAATTAACAGATAATTGGTTTTTAGATAATGATACTCCTATTATTAAAAAAGACAACAAGGGTGCTTTTGAAAATAAATGGCTAAACGGAGTTGGGGAAATTTTGAAAATTGCTTATACCTTATATGATAAGCACAAAGCACTTGAAGCAAGGCTAAAATATGATGAAAATTATACCACTAATGCGAATGCGGTTAATGATTTAAAAGGTATAGTTAATATTGACAAATTATTTATTGAATCAAATGCACCTTTAGTAGAGAGCTTAACTAAAAGAAAGGAGATTAATCTAGAAATTGAAGCAATCTCTAATAAGAAAGAATTATTAAAGGATGTTCAAATCAACTGGAATTCAATAAATGCAAATTTGCCATTGCTTCTTAAAGCTCAAGAATCAGATCAAGAGCTGTTAGCTAAATTAAAAGAGGAATTTGATAATGCAAGATTATCAACAGATTCGGCTTCTAAAATTGCCCGTTTTGAAAACATTTTAAAATTAAAAAAAGAAGTAGAATCAGCACAGATTTTATATAAAGATATTCAGGTCATTTCAGATAAGGATATTGCGGAAGTTAAAGCAATTTATGATCCACTTCAGGCTGCTCAAACTACACTAAATGGATTGGAAGCTGCTCAAAAATTTGTTGTAAATATTCTACCAAAGAGTAGTTTCGATGTTGACATTCAACATAGCGCAGGTTTGTCGAAAAAAACAAATTTATCACAGGGTAAAACGATATCACTAGAGGTTAATAAAGGCTTTGTGTATTCATCTGCAGAAGTAACCATTGAAGTAAAATCTTTGACAGATCAAATACATGAATTAAGTACAAAAATTGCAAATTTGGCTGCAAATTTTCAAACTGCATTGGTTAAATATAGTGTAACTACTTTTCAAGAATTAACATTATTAAATGAGAAATATAATACTGCTGCAACAAAATATAATACAGCCAAATTAACATATGAAAATGCACTTGTTGGTTCAAGCTTTGAAGTATTAGAAGAAGAGGTCAATAAGCTTAAAAATTTACCTAAAACAAGGGAACTAAAAGAGTTGGATGCTTTAGTAAATGGCCTAATAGGTAAAATAGCAACTGGCGAAAAAGAAATTGAAAAATTCAATGAACAAAAAACAAAATATGAGGCTACTTATGAATCTTTAGATAAAGTAGATGAAATAAGACTAGGTGTTATTCAAGAAGAGAGATTAGCTAATTCAAAATTAACCAATTTGCCATCAATTGACCCTGGTTTAGATATTGACGCATTTAGAAATGATTATGGAGAGGTACTAATACGTATGAAAGATAATGAAGGAGCTCTAAAAAAATTAGAACTTGAAAGAGCAACACTAGAAGGCGGCCAACCAGAAGTTTTAGCTTCTGAATTACAAGATGAAATTGACTTGTTGATTAGACAAAAAAATCAAAAAGTAGAGGAAGCGAAAGCCATTAAAAAAGTCTTGGATAAGTTAAACGAAATCTTAGATAGAGCTCCTGTTAATCCATATCAAGATTATGAAAATAACTTAACCCAATATTTAAATATATTGTCTGGCGGAAAGTATGAAGTAACAACCAATGGAGATGTAACACCTAGCGTAATTAAAAATAGTAATACAAATTTATTATTACCTATTGAACTATTATCTGAAGGTACTTCGGGAGTGCTTGGCTTATCATTAAGATTAGCAATGGCTGATTATTATTTAGCCAACCAAAATGGTTTTTTAGCTTTTGATGATCCAATGGTTCATTTTGACGAAGGAAGACAAGCGCATGCTTCACAATGTTTTCAGCAATATGCTG